>Ga0315284_10015582_pt1 | contig 10804 bp, 5 predicted proteins | sample YL17G09_16_MG_FD_203696 | JGI IMG/M metagenome (GOLD analysis project Ga0315284, IMG submission 203696) | Sediment microbial communities from Yellowstone Lake, YNP, Wyoming, USA - YL17G09_16 | ecosystem: Environmental > Aquatic > Freshwater > Lake > Sediment | place: USA: Wyoming | collected...
TAAAACCACTATTTACACCGGCACCGGGCAAACCACTTGCGGCTGAGGTGCCCAATAGCATCTTTAGTAATATTGTCGAACAGGTTGAAAATGCTGCAAAAGCTATAGATTATAGGAATCTTCCACAGACGACACCGGAACAACTAAAACTAATAAGACGTTTCGGCAAACTTGGCGTACGAGCGGTTACTGGCGTAAACATGGGTGCCTAATATTGTTTTTTGATGGATAACTCCATGCCCGAAATAATGTACCGCAACATGCCGACGGATCTAGTCCGGCGTATGCCTGATAGTGTCTATCAAGGAAATATAAACCTAACTAATTTGCCGGCAAACGAACGACCACAGTACACGGGTTTGGTAAATCCCGCGTTGGCCGCATCACCATTGGTCGCCTCACAGCCGGTTGAGGATCAACGCAGTTGGTCAAACTTAGGCAGTACTTATGCCGGGTTAGCAGCATCGGCACTTTTGGGTAAAGCTGCTGGGGCAGCTCTCTCGCCAAAACTGATTGGATCTCTTGCTGCATCTATGGGTGGTGGCGGCGGTTTCGCGGCAAAACTGGCCGCAATGAAGGCTGCTAAAGCTGCTGGAACTCCCGTTCCAAAAGTTGCAAATGTTGGTAGACCGACCGCTCGAGAAAAATATAACTTGGAAGAAGCAGCGAGAAGAGAACTGGATGCGAAAAACCAAGCACTACAAGATCTTAATGCTAAACTTCAAAATGTCGTAGTTCCGCAAGATAACTCAACCGCAGTACCAGATGTTTACGATTATTCTGCCAAGCAGCAAAACGAGGAGGTTCCGGGCACCGGGAATCCTGTATACGCTATACAAAACATTAAAAAGTACCATGAAGATGTAAATATAGTTGGCGACGAGCAACCTAAGAGTGTGCCAGACATAATAAAAAATCCTAACTTTAAAAACACCGGATCCACAGCTAAGGTGGACATGAGTCTTCAACAAATAGAAGACCTTGCCCATAGAAATTCTTATTACCGAGATGTGTCAGACGAGATCAACGCCGGAAGTTTTGGTACACCTGTCAAACAGAAACTTTTTACGGATCACGTTGGTCGAGTCATTGCTCATCCTAGGGATGCAGGTGGAAGGTTCAAGTTTGACGTAGAGAATAAGGCCAGAAACAAAGCCTTATTATCTGACATCAACAATATAGATCTCTTTCGTAATTATTTTAAAGCATTGTCGCCCGAACACCCATTGTTCAAGGATGACGTTTTATTAAAAACTGAAGCGAACGGAAAAGTTTTCTTCGAGCTTAATCCCGAACGAAAGAGAAAACGCCTCAACCCTGAACGCGATGCTCAGTTGAGTGGCAATCTAATCATTCGAGAACTGAAACGTAACTTTCCCAACGCTAAAACAGGATATGGTGGTGACTTGGATAGTTATAATCAAGGCATTAACGCGGCTAAAGTGGATGCCAGTAGAAAGGCAAAAGAAGAGATTGCAACTACTCCTGTAAGTCGAACCATCCAATTGATCCAGAATAATAATCCTGAGGGGGCAACTATTGATCGATATCCCATCCCGAGAAATGATATGACTCAAGAGGAGATCGCGACTTCTATCAACAGGCAGAATTTTGTGCGTCTCAATGGCGATCCCACACTATATCGGGTTAGTCCGAAGAAGTTGATAACAGGTGCAAATGCGAGTAAGGCGGTCAATCATGATACGGGGACTGGCGATAGCCTTGTGCATCCACCGGGAAAGTTAAATATATCTGGAAAAAGAAAAAGCTGGGAACTCGGCAAAATGATGCACGACAAAAGCAAAGCCATGGATCCTAACACCCCTAAAGATTCTGTAACTTGGGAAACAATGGATGGTCAAACACATACAAAACATCTCGAGAAGATGACTCGCAATGATACAAATGAATTTGTTGAATATTACAATAGCAAAAATAAACCTTACACTGGCAGTGGTGAAAAAATCCAAGGTTATACGCAAATCTTCGGACTCGGCGGTGCAGCCGCAGGAGCAGCTTTGATGGCTCCACCAGACACTCGTCGCGCTCCAGAAAGATATTAAGGGCAACACTAATGGCTGATGCATACAACAACCGCAGAGTTAGCTCTGGATGGGCATCTGACGTATATGGCTCGCCTCCGGGGCCAGCTATGAATCGGATAACTGATTCCGTGACTAAAAACAATAGGCAGCGAGATAGCTTCTGGGACACGCCATCACAGAAGAGAATTCTAGATGCTCGGAGTCCACAAGGTAATCCATCTCCGCGAGCATATGATTCCACAATTCCAGAGATTGTGCGATACGAAACAAGACCATTACCGCAATCCTACGGGCCAGCAACTCAATCTTCATCGCAACGTAGTGACATCGCTCCAACTCTTGCGGGGCCATCGCTTCCCGGATATCGGGACACGGATCCAGGCATCATGAGGAATCCTCCGAGCATTGGGCCTAAGCCAGTGCCTATGCCTATGCTCGGCGTTGGTGGCACAGACAGATCTGTGCCTATGCCTATGCTTCCCGGCATGAAGTCTATGCTTGAGCCTATGCCTATGCCTCCTGGCATGGATACTAGGCCAGTGCCTATGCCTATGCCTCCTGGCATGGATACTAGGCCAGTGCCTATGCCTATGCGTCCCGGCATGGATGCTAGGCCTAAGCCTGCGCCTATGCTTCCCGGCATGGATGCTAGGCCTAAGCCTGCGCTTATGCTTCCCGGCATGGATCCTAGGCCTAAGACTATGCCTATGCGTCCCGGCATGGATCCTAGGCCTAAGACTATGCCTATGCGTCCCGGCATGAAGACTCTTATGTACAACGAAAGACCTCCTGATGCTGTGCCGACTCCCCAGCCGCAACCTGATCTAAGTAGGCTACCGGGAAAAGCACCGCGAACTTGGTCACAAGCTACATTCGATGCTCTCGAAGGAGGAGCAGGTATTGCTAATGCTGGTTTGACGGCGTTAGACGCTCCGAACAGGTATACGTGGGGAGCGGCTGATCAGGCATTTAATGTTGCCGGAGGGAAACCGATAAAGTATGGCAACATTAATCCTATTGATGAGAGCGTCGGAATGCAGTTTTCTGATTTTGTTGCTAATCGTGGTCTGTATCCAAAAAATGACAAGAGTAAATACGAACTTCGAGATATTCCGGCATTCGCTGCCGATATGTTAATGGATCCCCTAAACTTGGTTCCCGGACTCAATGTTGTTAATTTGGGCAAGAAGGGATATAAAGGGCTTCGTGGTGGCTATAACGCTGCTCGTGCGATGATGAGGTAATTAACTATGGGTGACAAATTGTACGATCCTCGGATAAAGCTCCCGGCACCGATACAGCCAGTACAGCCGGCAGATCCATCGCAGCCGACGGGATTGCTAAATTCGGCTCTAGGCGTAGGAGGATCTGCACTGCATGCAGGAGCATCGATACTGGATTTTGTCCCTCGTGTGTTATACGGAACTGCAAACGCCGGTATTAATGCTGCTAGTAGTAGCCCAATTGAATTCGGTAATATGAATCCATTTGACAATACTGGAGGAATACAGGCTTCAGACTTTTTGGAAAAACGAGGTATGTTTTGGAAAAACGATCCAAACAAATGGGAGTTTAGAGATGTGTTAGCACCTGCTCTCGATATACTTGGAGACCCGCTAACTTATCCTAGTCTCGGTGTTCTTCCTGCAATCCGTGGAGCGGCAAGAGTAGGCGCACGCACCTTAGGGGCATTGGGTGGCAGGGCCGCTGTAAATGCCATTGGCAGAACTAGGGTAGGTGCCGGAATTGCAGAAGGTGCCGATTTCTTGAGACGCAATACAAGAGCTGCGTTTGATAAAAGCGTTCTTGGTACTACACATAGAGCAGTACAGCAATCCGTTCCAAATTATGTGAGGGCCATTGATCGCGACAAACCAGAAATTGCTCGTCAAGTTGCGAGAATGGCTTTCAATCAACAACGACTTGGCTTATCAGACGATGCTATGAGGGAGGCGGTTGAAGATGTAGGTAGTCGCTATATAGACGCTGGGGAAATACGAACTTCACTTGCTGATTCCATTGCGAGAGACCGAAGGCTTGGAACTGGTTCCCAGAATGTACATGCAGATATTCATTCTGGTGGAGAAACTGGATATTTCCCTAGGCAACAAAGCGAAGAGCTAGTCCGTGACATGGGAAACTACGGGACGAGATCTGATCCGTTCCTCCAAGGCCGAGGCGTGTTCGACGAAAGTCGAGACATTAACTTCATGGGATTCCATCGCGGTACTCGCGGTGTGAACGAACTGTTCAGAGACGCAGATCTGCACCGAATTATGGATTCGACTACATACGCTACTCCAGTAGCTCAACAACAAGCGTTACTAAATACTATTCAAACAAAATACGGAACAACTATCGACGACTTGTTTCCGATGTCAGCAGGAAGTGCGTCTTATGCTAATTATCTAGCCAGACCTCGTGCCGCTGGAGCCGTAGCTGCTGCTCCGACCTCATATGCTCAACCATCACGTCACGCGGCGTTGGCACAATATCTTATGGACAACCGTAACGTAAGAACATTGCGAAAAGGAATGTTCACCAATACTCCGTTGGCCGATCTTTCTAGATATTCAGCATCCAAATCGGCTCAACATGCTGCATCTCCTGTTGTGTCTGATGTACTGTCCAGAACAATTGCGAATTTACCAACAGCAGATTCTCGAGACATCAACCTCGAAGCGTTCTTGACCAAACAAAACTATAATGTAAATACAGCTCTGGATTCTATTTCTCGTCAAACGGGTCAAACAGTAGACGAGTTGAGAACGAGATTCGTTCCTGAACTGGTAGCAGAAGAACTTTCAAAAATTACTCCAGGATTCACTGCTCCAAGGTACGCAGATAATTTAATGAAAAAGATGGTCAGGAAATTAGGGCGTTTGGATAAAGCATACACTCTTGCTGCACCAGCATCTCGCGTGAGGGATGCGGTTGGCGGCGTAGTGCAAAACATACTAAATAATCAGTTCACACCACGGTCTACTGGCGATGCGGAAAAGCTGATACGTGGAATGAATGCTGTCGGTGACTATCGAAATGTGCCTGCAATTAGAGAATGGTTTACAAGAACTGGACTGCCGTACACAAAAGAACATGAAGCTGAGGCATTACGACAATTATCGGGGGCATACCTGCCACAAGAAACCCGTTATCTAGAACGTGGAGTAAACGCACCTCCAGTTCAAACAATGGCTGAACTTACGAAAAACTTGCCGGGCCAAACCAAACGCAGCTTTATGAATCAATGGGTGACAAACCCTGCAAAGACTTTCGCTGGGTATGGAGAGAAAACGCCATCTGGAGTTGTTCCAAGCTGGTTTAACCCGTTAGGTGTGCAAAACACAACCGACACCATGGGTAAGCGTATTGCGGAAACTACAATGGCTCCGCTAGCAGCTGCGGAAATCGTCGGCGGTAATACTGATTTAGTAAATCGGCTCGGCCCAGTATTAAATCGAATAAGACGTGGTGAAGATCTCGGTACGGCTGTGGATTTTGTAAACAGTTCTCAGGTTGATTATTCAAAATTGACAGACGTTGAAAAGATGCTGAGAGACTATGGAATGCCTTTTTATGCCTTCAATAAAGGCATGCTAAAGCATACTGCTGGACAGTTGATGAATCCCGCAAGTCATACTTCTAAACTGCTGCGAATTCAAAACAGTGGCGACGAACGCGATCAGTCGATTCCCGGCTATTTAGGAGAAACAACAGCAATCCCACTATGGAACACTCCAGAGGGGGCGGCTCAATTGCTGACTGGATTCAATTTAATGCATGAGCCAGCAATTCAAGGTATTGGTAATGCTGTGAACATAGCAGGCTCTGCATTGAAATCTGGTGCTGACCTTAGTGGGTCTATCTACAATTACTTAGCTGGAAATGATGTTGCCGCAAAAAACAAATACTCAGACTACGAAAAAGCTCTCAATAACTTCAAAGGATCTGCACAGAACGCGGCCTATGATACAGCATCTATGCTTTCAACACCTTTAAAAGCCCCTCTGGAAATGATGACTGGACAATCATTCTTGCGACAAGGCCAAAAGTTTGAGGATTTGCCGTCGCCTACTGGAACATTTCTGAAGAATCTGTCGAATCAAACTTCGAGCCTCCGTGGGCTGGAAGTGCCAGATGAAAAGTTCCCAACTCCTGTCGATTATCCGTATCGAAGCGTTGTCGACCCGTTGCTGGGAATGAGCATGGCCCCAGGTCGACACCTGAACATCGCCACGCAACTTATGGATAGCAAACAATCACTCGGCGAGCGAGCGTTGCGTGCGATTACAGGCGTTCAGAAAGTAGAAATCGACCAACGTCGAAGGTTGGGTACGCTGAAGAAGCGAGTCCTCGAAGAGATGCAAAATATTAATGAAGTTCGCGACTTCACTCGACCTTACATTCCAAAAGACACTCAAACAAAAATGAACCCTCGAACGCTCATTGAATTCCAGCGTCTCAGCGAACAATTAAACCAGCTTAACAAACAAATTAAGGCAATGCCCGACAAGTCGCCGAGTAAATAGTATCGACCGTAGCGTACATTTACGCGAAGGCTCAATCCATCACGGGCGGCGTAGTTTTATCGCCAGCAAACCAGCGGTGAAGATCGTTAAGCTTCTCTTTTCTGGCTCCGCATCCGCACGGCTTGCCGAGCCACGCCGATACCCGCTCTTCGGTTATGCCTACGGCGGACAGAGCAGATGAGATCGCGTCACCGAGTAACGGAGTCGTGATGACAGGCGGTGCCTGCGTTGTAATGCTCTGATTTTCGGTTGGATGCCAATGCTCAGTCACCCATTTATTGCACGGGCGATCAAATCCCGCTCGAACATTCGCGGGAAGTTCCTTAGTACCATTGCATATTGATTTAAGAGGTTCCGGCATATCGTCGTATATTGACATGTTTGCCCTAAAAACTTGATACTGTTATAGACTCAAACAAAAGGCATTCCCCAGCCGCAGTTACAGTATACCCTCTGCCGTAGTTCTTCAAGATCGCAGGACAGTCAGCTGCATTATAGGGATGCTTATCGCCCTGCTGATTTCCGTATTTATTTTGAAGGTCGCTGCCCCATTGCTGTCCAAATGGAATGGTGAAATTATCCCTGTCTGGCATGAAAAACGACGCACCGGGGCCATTCGTTCTGTTGTCACAACAGCCGGAGCCAAGAGCGCTCCATTCTGGAGGCAGCTGAAGGCCATAATGAGACACTCCAAGAACATCGTTCGGCAGGCTGTCATTGAATGTAGTGGTGCAAGTGAAAACAAAATCTGCTGACCAGTAATGGTTTGGATCGCCACACTCTGGTGAGCTTCCAACCCAATTGCAAGCTCCTGCACTACCGCAGGCTTGATTGCTGGGAATCAACACGTTGCCAATACACGTCTCACTCCTTCTGAGTATTACGACAAGGTCTTCTTTCTCCAGCGGCTCACTGGTGCTTCCTCCGCAGTTGCATCCAGAACTGTGCGGATATGTCCACATATTTAGGCAATCGCCAGCTTTATAGTATTTCATTGTCAACACAAGCGTGTCAGGGTAATTACAGCACGTGCAATTAGGACAGCACAATGGCTCGCTGATTAAGGAGTAGGGTCTTTTTATATCTGTTAACACAAGCGGGCAGCATCTGCTCAATGGACTGAAGTTCTTTGAGTCAATGTATTCAAGATTGATGGGGTTCTGGTTCGGCAGCAACTGGTTGACACCACAGTATGTATCTACCCACCAGCTCATACCATCGCAATAAATCATCTGTGCGATCTCGACACCAAGCACTGTAGCTACCGCCATGTAGGTTAAGCCGCCAACAATCCCATTTCTGGCCGTCAGACCGTATGGGTTGTAGTGAGGATCGTTCTCGTCTGTCGTTGATACAAAAACGCATGTCTGAGCTTTTTGATTGCAGCATTCAACCTGCACGCACCACTCTCGGTTGTAGCACGCAGGGTCGCAACAGGCTTGCTGGATGGTCGCGAGTTTATATCTGTCAGACAGAACATCGTAACGCAAGTCACCCGGACACGATTCGTACCAAGGTATGACGCAAACAGTGTGTGGCAGCACTAAATCTGGGAGATTCCCTTGGCTCATAAGCTTCATCGTGTTAACAGCGTCACACCTCCACGGCTCCATCTCATCAACCTGATACAGGAGGTATCCAAAGTTCGGGTGGTTGAAAAAGAGAGTTGCCTGATCGGGGATGGTTATATTGAGTTCCCACGAAGTGCCGTATACTTGATACAGCTTCGGCTGGTCTAGCGTAGACCCCTTCAGCGGGTTGTTAGCCCCGATGGCAACGTCAGTTGCGACCGGAATCTTTGTACCATCTGGCATACAGATCGCTTCTGTCCAGCCAAGCCATGTGCATCCGCTTTCACAATCAGTAACCCACGTTGAGCTAACGTTTGAATCAATATTTGTCATGTCTGTACCGAAACGGTCTGCTCCGCATATGGCACATAACGGCTGTGAGCCAAGCATCCCGTCTTTGGGTTGCCACGACTGGCCAATAGCGTACCACTTGCAAGGGTCATCGAATCTACAGATCTGCCTGAGAACAGTGTTTTCTGCGCCTATCGGGATGCCTTCAAACTGCAACGCACAATCAAAAACGATGTACGCACACGGAGGATCTTCGTCTTCGCAGCACCAATTTTGAGGTCTAGGGTAGCGGCATTTTCTGGGATATCTGGTATCAGGGTCACCGCTGATCTCATCGTCGCCAAACGTGCAGGCATCTACACAATACTGTGATCCGCAGTCTGATGTGCATTTATGAAAACCGTATCTTACAGCAAAAAATGTGTCCATCCTGTAATGGTTTAGCCTGTCGTTGACTGGCACCCGTTCATCAGAAACGATCCACCTGTAATCTATGGGGTAATCCTGACAGTCACACCCGCACTGACGAGCAAGAACGCCAGTTCGCTTATTCTGATGTCTGATAGGTTCGTTATATCTGTCTGGTGGGCAAAGCCTTCTTATCCTCACTTGCCTCGGCAACGATGCGCATATGTCCTCTTCGCTGTCGCTCAGACTAGCAACAGCAGATAGTATTTTTTCGTTTCCCTCACACGGCTCCTCGTCGTACAGTTGATATACAACATTCTTGATTGCCTGAAGCGTTGATAGCGTCCACGTTTTGCTCTCTATTGCATACTCGAGAAACCATCGCGTTCTGGTTCGTTCATTCGGGGTTTCGACAAACTCCACTTCTGGTGGAATGTATTCCCCAACGCGGGTCATCGTGATAGTGGCGGGCCATGATCCGAATGAACCCGCTTGTGTCCTGCGAAAAATGACTTGGGCACCGACCGCACGTGGCAGTTCGACGTGGTCTCGCTCATAAACTGGCCACGGGCCCGTACCCTCGTGCATACGCAACTCATACGGGTGGGTAGATCCGCACGCCTCTGCTCGGTCTCCGTAAAACGACCACACGCCCCGCATGTACCAACTGTTATCAGGGAGCCAGTGACCCACCTGCATGAACTGCTGTGGAACGCATACTGGTGCGCCGTCCACATAGTCAACCAATGGCTCAAACTCGCCAGTGTCTACGAAACGCGAAGTCGCTTCGTATGCACACACATCACAGGCCGCTGGCTGCACGACATTGGGGTCACTGAACATAGCCGGCGGTATGAGTCTAAATATATGAGGCCCGTTGTATGAATATGCGCAGTCAAACCCCGAAACGCCTTCAACGTAAATCGTCCACCGACCGCACTCCTTAACGTCCCTATATTTCAGGTACCCCGGTATTTCGCAGTCCGCAGTCCAGACGAGAATCTCGGCGTTACTTGAGCATGGGCGGTGCAGAAGCATAAAGCTTCCGTTCATAGCTAGGCAAAGTTCGTCGAAAACCTTGCCTTGTCCGTTGTCGATGCCGTCAACAGTAAGGCTCCAACCCCACGAGCATTCATTGTAGGGTCGCCTCTGTATTTGATGTTTTGGCATGATTACTCAGCTAAATGTTATCGTCCCGGCAGGTGGGATAAGGCCGCCAGTCCATACAACTCTGTTGGCAGAATCTATGATTTTCGTGCCAACGCCAATGCTATTCGCAGATACTGTGCATGCGGCATTGGTGCCGCCGTCAAAGTTTATCGTTGCCGAACCAGTTGTGACAAGGCTGGCGATAGTTCCTGTCCCGCCGTAATAGAATGTTCCGCCGGTTATTGTTGTGGTACCGCTAATGCCTCCGGTCTTGCAATTCGTCACACCGGACGCGGAAGACAGTGTTGTCGTTGGAGCAACCTCCATAACGAGAGTTCCGGCTGTTTTGTTTACCGTTGTCGTCGCAACTTGAATTCCAGTTGATGCAGTCCCGCCGGTCACTCGGAGTGTTGTGATGACAGCGTCCGATGACGCAACCAGAGTTCCACCACCAATAGCGACCTGCGTATGTGTTCCGCTCTTCAGGTAAACACTACCGGCTGTGTTACTTATTAAGGTTGTTCCATTGTAGAGCCATATGTCACCACCAGTCTTATTAACTGTACCTAACGTCAGTCCTGATCCACCATAGACAACCCCGCCACTGACGTTCAGCGTTAGTATTGTTGCGGCCTCCTGTGGATAGAACGCCAAGTAAGCCTTGCCAGACGTGATCGAGAACAGGTTACTGGCGTGAGTTCCTATCCAGTCGAATACGGAACTCCCCAGCAAGCTTACGTTTGTTTGTGCTGTCGAGGTATTAATTCTGATTAGGGGTGAAGACCCCTTGTCTGTGATTTTCGTTGACTTA
>Ga0315284_10015583_pt1 | contig 10804 bp, 5 predicted proteins | sample YL17G09_16_MG_FD_203696 | JGI IMG/M metagenome (GOLD analysis project Ga0315284, IMG submission 203696) | Sediment microbial communities from Yellowstone Lake, YNP, Wyoming, USA - YL17G09_16 | ecosystem: Environmental > Aquatic > Freshwater > Lake > Sediment | place: USA: Wyoming | collected...
TAATATAGATTTTATAGTTTGCATATTTTTTATATAGATATATTATATATAAATAATATAGATTTATATATTTGCAATTCTTAATATAGATTTTATAGTTTGTATATTTTTTATATAGATATATTATATATAAATAATATAGATTTATATATTTGCAATTCTTAATATAGATTTTATAGTTTGTATATTTTTTATATAGATATATTATATATAAATAATATAGATTTATATATTTACAATTCTTAATATAGATTTATATATTTGTATATTTGTAATTCTTAATATAGATTTTATAGTTTGTATATTTTTTATATATAATATATTAAATGTATTAAAAGATTATTATTAGTATATTAGATTAATTTGTTTTTTTAGAGTGTATAAGAACCAAAATATGATTAGCAGGATTTTGCTTACTCATTAAAAAACAGTAAGATTTAATGTTTTTGGTATCTAATGTAAAAGTTTTATCACCATTCATTAATGGGGTTCCATTAATTTGTTTAAATTCACAAGGATCATAACTAAACCCAACTTCATAACCACATGATTCTAATTTAGAATCAAAGTTATAAATCTTTCCTTTTTTCAACTTTAGGATTATTTTGTTGTGATTATTACAGCAATCTTCTAATTTAAGATTTAATGTATGGGTTTTGACATGTTGATTTTTAGGTTCACAAGTACTTAATGAAAAGGTTTTGACTTTTTCGGAATTACTAGTTACATTATCAACTGGTGAGGCAACTTTATCATTTTCATTAGAATCAGATGAATTACTAAAATTACTAGCTGATTGACATTTTTTATCTTTATCTACTTTTTTGTGTTTACTTTCATCAGTTGCTGATACTACTGTGCTCTCTGATGATTTACAGTTATCATCAGAACTTGATGAAACTACGGTGCTTTCTGATGATTTACATTTATCATCAGAATCGTCGCAATTATCACTTAAAGATTGATCATATATGGATAGATCAGCACAAGGATAATTTGCTCCTGCTGGTGGACACATAATTGTTGCAACATTATTACATTTTTTTTTATCACTACAGTTTATAGTTTTGATGGTCATTTATATATATAAAAAATAATTAATAAAATAAAATTTTAAATATTTATTTTAATTATTTTTTTGAAAATTAATCATTTTTTTGAAAATTAATCATTTTCGATATTAAAATCATTTTCATAATTATCATTATCAGTAGATTTATCTACAAAATATTCAGTTATCAAATTTAAATCATCATTATTATTTGGTAAATATTTAGAAGAATTAAAAATTTTATCTGCATATTCATCACTAGTAATAAATTCAGGACATAAATTAATACCAATACCACCTAATAAATGGATTAAATATTTATAAGCATAAGGAATAATACATTTACCAAAAGATTTATTTGGACATAAATCACAAGTATAAACATTTTCATTTTCAACATGTCTAGCAAAAATACCACAATTTTTACAAAATACAGTTTCATATTTATCTGAAACTAACATTAATCTTTCACGTAAAAAAGCACTGGCGCCGTGTGAAATAGCAGCATCACGTTCCATTTCACCAAACCGAAGACCACCAAGATTACCTCTACCTTTAAGAGGTTGTCTGGTCATAGGTCTGACAAACCCAGTACCACGAGCTTGAATTTTATCTTGAACATGATGTTTTAATGCTTGAAAATAAACAGGTCCCATATATATATCATTAGGAATAGGAGTTCCATCTGTTGTTTCAGAACCCAAATATTCACCACTTGTACCAGAAAGCATATTTTCATAACCATATTCATCCATATTATATTGCTTAAGCGTTTCTTTATAAGTATTAATGTCAAAAGGTTTAAAAGCACTACCATTAATACGAGTAGCTTTCATAGCCGCATGTTTACTTGCTAACAATTCCATAGGATATGACATAGTCATACGAGATGGAATGCAGTGAGGATTAATAATAATGTCAGGAACTATACCTTTTGATGTAAAAGGCATATCAATATCAGACATCACGAGTCCAATAGTTCCTTTTTGGGCATTTCTTGGAGCAAATTTGTCTCCTTCTTGTGGTATTCTCATTAAACGTAATTTTACATTTACTGTTGTATTTTTACTATCAGTAGAAACTAAAACTTTATCAACAATACCAGTTTCACCAATACGTAGAAAAACACTCTCATTCATTTCATTTGCTTTGTCCGGATTTATAAATTTACTAATAACACAATCGCCTGATTTGAGTGAAGCGCCAATTTTTGGTAAACCATTAGATTCTATATATTTATATAAGGGGTCATCTTTTTTAGATGATGGTTTTTTCAATTCTTCACCAGTTCTACGTATAGTTTTATAAGTAAAATATTTATATATTCTAAACCCTCCATTATCTAAAAATTCTTTCTTAAAAATAAAAGCATCTTCTTCTGTATATGGAAATGCCATAAATGCAACTGTTACATTTTCCCCTTGCCCTCTATCATCTAACCCAATCATCTTATACATTTCAGTTTCAACTAGTGGTCTATTTGCTAATGCTAAAACTTTGACAGTTCCATCAAATCTTTCTTGATGATTGCTATGATAAATACCTAAAGCTTGTTTACCCATAGAAACTTGATATGTATTTCTAGGTGCTTGATTGTGGTCAGGCCAAGGAATTAATGATGATGCTACACCTAAAATAACTTGCGGATCAATTTCACAATGTGTATATGGTCTATTACTCTTTAGATTTTTTATTAATAAATTAATATTTATATTATCATCATCATATTTATTTACTAAATCTCTTATCTTAAATTGATTCAAAATACCAATTAGATGTGTAGTTGAAAGTTTATATATATTAAACTTTTTTAATAAAAATTCATATAATTCTTTATCACTTTGATTAAAATTGTAAGCAAAATTACCTAAAAAATCTAAAAAGTCTTTACACCAACCTTCAATTGTGTCTGTTCTTTTTTGTATATCCTCTTTTGTTGGTGCTATTTTAACATACTCTTGTTCCCAAGCTGATATATATTCCATAGCACCAGATGATAACCATTCATGTGGAGGATTTTTTAAACTAACATTAATATCAAAAAATAATTTTTGAGTAATTTCATCAACAATTAAAACAGGTCTTATTAATCTTGAAGCGCTAATATCAACATATACCCAATCTTTTTCTTTAATAATTGACATATCATTTGGAAAACAACCTCTTCGTCTTTCATACAATAAATATTTATTAGTATATTCACCATTGCACCATCCTATAAATTTACCATTAACCATTAACTTATCATTTAATATTTTATTATCACTATATATAAATTTAATATATTTATTATTAATAAAATATGTCTTGAAATTTTCACTATCACACCATCCTATAATTTTATCATTAAATGTTAATTTATCCATAAAATCAAAACTTTGTTCTTTATTAATTAACGATTTAACTTGATCTAAATTAAAAATTTGTTCATCACTATATGCAAAAAATTCATCATTTATTGTAATTTCTTCTGTAAATTGATTATTACTTAATAATGACCTAATTATAATATCATCTGATTGTTCAATTGAAACTTTTGCTGTTAATGATAAATTTTTAATAATTCCAACTGTTTCACCTTCTGGAGTTGATACTGGGTCAATAAAACCCCATTGTGTGTTTTGAACCATTCGTAATTTTTGTTGCCTATCTGTCCGTGATATACCAACATCTACAGTATTAATATGAGCATATGTAGCAATTATGTTATCTCTATATAATGTTTGAGCTACATTATTCTTGACTTGCTTACCTTTGATACCCCAATTACTTGTTATGAATGAATCTCTAAAAATATCAGGAATAATATCAGTTATAGTTTTAAATGTATATGTCTTAAATAGATTATTTACATCTAATTCCCCTTTTAATCTATTTAAAATATTTCTCCAAGCATTTCTAAATAATGATTCCATCATTCTTCCACCACCTTCAATTCTTTTATTAGACCAACTATCCCTATCACTTAATGGTCTAAATCCAGCAAGATGTTCTAAAAATTGGGCAATCATTATTGATAATAAATTTAGTTTATTATCTCTGATTCTGTTTTTAACATCTTCATCTTTATCACCATCTAAAATTACCATTCCTATATGTTGAAATAAATCTGTGTCTAATAATTTATCAACTTCTTTTCTCATTTCACTTTCATTATCATTATCAGGTAAATTAATTTTATCATAAATAACTTTTACATCGTTTTTATTTGTTGCTATATAATCAACAATTGTAAGTGATAATTTTAACATTGCTTTATCTGCAATGTCCGGTCTTATAAATTGCTTAATTTTTGATTTAATAGCATTAATATCATTAATACCATAATATCCAAAAATTCTTAGTACATTTACACTTCTATATTTTTTATCATTTTTATCATTTTTACTTCTTAATGATGAAAATCTTATTTTCATAGTTTTTGGTTCTGCTCTTTTTAATCCCAAATCTGTAATCGGGGTTCCTCTCGCCGTGCTAGAATTAATTCTAACTAGTGGTTGTCTACCTTCATCTATATCCATAATATAGATTTTATTTAAAATCAACATTTCTTGCAATAAAACCACTTTTTCAACTCCCGATACTATAAAATATCCCCCCGGATCTTTAGGATCCTCTCCTAATTTTATAAGTTCTTCATCACTCTTTCCTCTTAACTTACAATGAATAGTTTTAAGCATTGCTGGTATTCTACCAATTTTTATAGTATGTTTTTGTATAGCATCAGAATTATCCTTTGGTAAATTTTTATCTGTTAAAACTATAGAAACATACCAATCTAGTCCATATGTCAACCCATTTTCTCTAGCATATTGTGGTGTTAAATTTTCAACGTTTTGAAAGTCTAAATTTTCAAAACTTAATTCTCTATTATTTGATAATGGTATTATTCTATCTGTAATAGTTTTTTTAATCCTATTTGTTACCCAATTGTTATAAACATATATATGATGTTCAACACAATCTTCATATGATAAATACTTTTTCAATATTTCACCAGATTTTGACAATTTTAATTCATTGTTATTATTCTTAATCTCATTATTCTTAATTTCTTTAATTTTCTTAAAAATTAAATCATTTTTATAACATTCTACATTTTCTACCTTTTCTACCTTTTCTACATTTTCTACCTTTTCTACATTATTTACATTATTTACATTATTTTTAATAAAAGAATTATCCACATCATCATCCTCCAATATTTTAGATCCTTTATAATTTGTATTTATTATTTCTACATTTGAATCTTTTTCATTCTGAATATATTGTTCATAATTTTCTTCACCTTTCGACTCAGCATTCTCTACTATATTAGTATCTGGATCAATATTTAATACATAAATATTTATAATTTCAGTATTTTCCCCATGATTACGTGGTGCTTTGTAATCATCATCTAATGATGACAAATTAACCCCTTTATTAAAAATAGTTGGGTTTTTAACTTTAAATAGAGACATTATTTGTATAAACAAAAATTATATATTTAATATCAATTTAAAAATTTTAAATTTAAAATTGATTTAAAATTGATTTAAAATTGATAAATAGTATTTTTTATTTTTATTTAAAATGGACTATACTTATATATTTGACCCAAGTATTAATTTATGTACCTCTGATAATATATATCAACATAAATTATCAATTTATGAAAATTCACAATTTTTTACTAAATTAACCCCCAGTTATAACACATGTAAAATAGATTATCCAAGTTCAAAATATTGTGATATTAAAAAATATAATATTCTTAAAGAAATTCAAAATTGTTATGATGTTGACAAAGATTTTTTTTCTAAAATACGTAATCTATCTAATCCATTTGAATTTATTGGATACTCTATTTTTAAAAATAGAGCTGGTGTCAAAATAGCAAATATTGATGCCGTTTTAAATATAACCAAAAAAACAGGATTTACTTTTGATAAAAAACAATCATCTGATAATTTTACTTTTTGTGATATAGCCTCTGGTCCTGGTGCTTTTACCCAATATTTACAATATCGCTATCCAAATTCAAAAGGATATGGAATTACTATACGTCATAAATTTAATGATTGGAATCATAAAATTTTAAATATGAATAATTTTACCCCTTATTATGGACCTGATGATAGCGGAGATTTATACACAAATTGCTTAAATTTTATTGACTTTGTCAAACAAAAAGAACCTAATGGAGTAGATCTAGTTACTGGTGATGGTGCTTTTGATAATACATATGATAATCAAGAAGAATTTAATTCTTCTAGATTATTATTGACACAAATTATTATTGGTATTGATTGTACTAAAATTACTGGCAATTTCGTCGTTAAAGTTCTTGATACAGTTAATGAATTTTCCGCACAACTAATATATATATTATCTCTATGTTTTAAATCAATTTGTTTATTTAAACCTTGCTCATCTCGTCCAGCAAGTTCAGAAAGATATCTCATATGTTTAAATAGAAAAGAACAAGTTTTTAGTTATTTATCCATATTAAAAAATGCATTACCATATTACACTGATAATCTATATTTAAAAAATATATTTTCTGATAATTTACCTTCGGTTGATAATTTACAAAATATTGATGGAGACGATGTTTCATCGTCTTTTACGCCTCTTTTACCACAAGATTTTATAGATTGGTTAACTATTAATAATAATGTTAGTATTAATTTAAGATTATTGATTGGTGAAAATATTTTAAATATTATGCAATATTTAAGTCCACATATAAATTTTGACCCTAATATTAATAATCTAAGTTATTACATAAAGAAAACTTTACAAACAAAAGAACTTGATGATGAAACTAAATCAAAACTTTATTTTTTGAAAAATAATATTGTTCATTATGATATAAAAAAATTTTTAACTATATGGAATTTACCAGATAATATTCCTAATAATTTACTCCAATAAATTTAAAACACATATATTATTTATATACATTAATATTTCATATACATTAATAGACCCAATATATTATATATATATAATATATACGCAAAATGAAATTTAGACATCTAAATATATATATTAATAGAACAAATATATTATTTATATATACATTAATAGAACCAATATATAATATATACAATAATAGAACCGATATATAATATATATATTCATATAGAATAAACACCTAATATATATATATATATTAATATTCATAGCAACTATTCATAGAGACTAGACACATAATCTATATATATTAATAGAACCAATATACTACTTTATAGATTTTCTAATAATGATAAATAATTATTTAATAACTTGATATAATACGAATAATTAATAATAAGTGAATTATTAATCAAATTTACTGAAACTGAACCATTATCACACATAATATATTTATTAGTGTTATTTTTTTCCGTTATTATAAATTTTTCATATTCTATATTTTTTATATCAGGTAATATAAATTTTTTATTTTTTTTAGATAAAAACATACCAATAATATCGTATGCTAAAATAAATGATATATGTATCGTTGAATATATATTATTTTTATTATCTAATCTAATTATATTATTATCTTTAGTATACACTAAAGATTTTAAATAATCAATTGGTTTCAATATATTTGATTTAATTTTGTTTTTTAAAAACATATACTGATTATCAATAGATATTATTTCATAATTTTCATATACATATTGTAAAAATAATTTAAATTTTTGTCTATCATTTTCTATATAGTTAAATATATCATATATTATTTTTGCAGGGGCATTCTCTAATTTAGATGCCAATATTTGTGTTAATTTATTTTCAGATAATAACATTATCTGCCTATAAATTTCAATATAATCATAAACATATAAATTTTTATATATTCCATATTTATGATTATCATTTTTTATTGGGTTTTGTAATGTATCTTCCAAAGTTTTTAAACAATTCTGAGGTTTTAATATCCCATCAGAACATATTAAATGAAAAATATTTTTAAAATTATTTGTGTGTAAATGATATATATTACATCCTAATTTGTTGCATGAATTTTCTAATTTTTGTAAAATTTTTTCTTTTTTAATTAATTGATATATATCATAACTATCGTAATATGCATCTACTAAAATTTTGTTTAAATTTTCACTAGTTAAATTTTCTAGAATTTTTTGATTAGTTGTTGGTAAATATGTATTTTTTAAAAAATATTTTTTAAAAGTGTTGAAACACGAAATTGAATAATAATTGTTAAATATTTTATAATAGTCATATAAATTAATTAATTCAATATTTTCAAATATTTTAGAACTTAACTTTATTTTTTTAAAAAATATTTCTAAATTAGGATTATTATCAGAATAATATAATTGTCTATATGGATTAAAGCTCTTAACTATATCTATAAATTTTTTTATTATATTTTTATTAGTATTTTCAGTGAAAAAAATTATATTATTTAATTTATTTTGAATTAGTCCTCCAAATGCTGCGCATTCGGTTGAGAGGGGTTTTACCAAATGCTGCGCATTCGGTTGAGAGGGGGTTTTTATCCCCTCTTTTACCCCATCTTTTACCCCTCTATTACCAAATTTATTATTAAATATTATATAACCTTTAACATCTTTGTTTAAAATAGTTATTATTGAAATCATTAAGATTTTTTTATCTACAAATCTTACATCCCATATTAATAATTTCTCAGTGTTTAAAACATTTTTATTTATTATATCGTTTTTAACTGATATATTACATTCATCAACTATAATATTTTTATTATCTGAATTAATAAATAGATTTACTTGCTTGGTATTATAATTTTCTATTTTTAAACAATTATATGGTCCAATATTATTATATTGCCAAAATATTTTTAACTTATCATCACATTCAATAACATCATCTATATTATTTATATTAAATAATATTTCTTTTGATAGTTTTTTATTACTTCTAACTATTACATAATTATTATTATTAAAATTATTATTATTAAAATTATTATTATTAAAATTATCATTATTAAAATTATTAATGTAGTCTTTTATATTATTGTCATTATAATAAGTTTCATGTATAGTATTATTAGTAGAAATAAAATCGTCTAATTTTTTATAAGATTTAATAAAATTAGACGATTTTATTTCTTGTAAAATAGTATCATTTATATAAATATTAAATTTTAAGATATATGTATTATATATATTAACATTAATAATAAACTTTTCTTGAAAAGTATTATACCCATAAATTTTAATGTAATTATTTGATAATTTCTTTGGTAATCTCCAAAAAATGGGGGTTATATATATACAGTCGTGCATTTATTTTTAAAAAACATGATTTTTAATTTAAAATCATATTTTAAATTAACAATAAATTTAAAATATTATGAAACATTAATTTGTAATTTTAAATTTATTATTTGCTAACAATGTTGATTATTATGATAAGTATAATTTTAATTATACTATTATGTTTAATTATATATATAACATTGTTTAGCAATTCCAAAGGAATTACCGAAAAATCCGTAGGATTGATTAGAAATTCCAAAGAAATCACCGAACCAATAAATCGGTTTAGCAGTAATTTAATAGACAAATGGAATTATTTTATAAAACAAGATTGTGATAAACAAGATATAGATATAATAAATGGTATTCCATCTTATCATGATGCTTGGGATACAAAAAATAAAACAATTATTCAACTACATAAATTAATTACCATTAATCATGATTTAATATTAAATGAAGTCTACAAAAATTTAGAAGATTTAGAAACTATTGATAATTTGAGTAATTTTGATAACATATATAATTCAAATAATATAGGAAATAAATCAATTTTCATAAGATATATGAATCAATGGGCATCAACATCAGATAAAATTCCAACTTTAAAAAATATTGTTTCTTTATTTCCAGATATATCAAATGTAAATATATCTATTTTTTATCCGGGGTCTATTATATCAGAACAAAAAGGACCAAGTAAAATATTTCAAAAATACCATTATGGTCTACATATACCTTATGAAGATATTGGACTTAAAATTAAAGGTTATAATGTCAATTGGATAAATGGGGCTGGTTTTGTATGGGATGATACATTAAATCATTCTATATGGAATCATACATTACAACCAAGAATAGTAATATTTGCTGATGTTTTACGAAAATTTTCATATTTTAAAAATTTAGGTTCTAAATATATTTATAGATTGCTAAAGAAATAATATAATGCGAGTTTATTTATGACATAAACTTAAATTTTATATAGCATTCTAATAATTGATATTATATATTTAGATGTGAAAAGCATATAATACAGAATATTTACTATTTTATAAAAATATATTCATAGAATCTATTCATAGAATCTATTCATAGAATCTATTCATATAAACTATTCATAGTGACTAGTTCCTACGAAGTAATGCGTATGAAATAGTGACTACTGCGTATGAAATAGAGACTAACAATTCTATATAATATATATATATATTAAATGTTCTAATAGGACAAAATGACCCCATATGGGTAAAAGAGGGGAAAACCCCCTCTCAAAAGACACAGTCTTTTAATCCACCAGTACTACGTATTTCATAGGCACTACGTATAAAATAGGGATTATTTACAATGTATTCTTAATAAAATATACAAACTATAAAAAATATACAAACTATAAAAAATATATGCAACTATAAATTAATAACAATTATATATATTATATATATATTAGATGTTCTATACAAACTATAAAAATATACAAACTATAAAAAATATATGCAACTAT
>Ga0315284_10015584_pt1 | contig 10804 bp, 7 predicted proteins | sample YL17G09_16_MG_FD_203696 | JGI IMG/M metagenome (GOLD analysis project Ga0315284, IMG submission 203696) | Sediment microbial communities from Yellowstone Lake, YNP, Wyoming, USA - YL17G09_16 | ecosystem: Environmental > Aquatic > Freshwater > Lake > Sediment | place: USA: Wyoming | collected...
GATGGTGTGGCTTTTGAGGGCCTTGACGAGGTCACTGCGTCCCTGGGGAGAATTGGGGATCTCCAGAGTAAGCCCCGCGGGCGAGGATGCGACCGCGAGAGAACCCTTTGCGACATCGATTCCTACGAATAAAGATTCGGACATGGGAACACCCCTATCTTGCGAATACGAGCTCGACGCGCGCGGGGGGCGGCGGCGGCTCAAGCGGCTGTTCGGGTTTATCCCACGGGGGCGACGAGGATCCCGCTTCGTGACGGCCTCGAGGGCCCGGGCACAATCGATCTCTCGCCGCCCGCCCGTGGGAGGGCTTCCCTCCCCCCTGGAAGCCCTCCCACGGGCTGTCCCTATGGAACCATATTTCCCACGTTTTGGGAATATACAAGGACACAGAGATGGGGTAGGGGTTCAAGGTTCCAGGTTCAAAGTTCAAGGTTCAAAGTCCGAAATTCGACTCTGTGCTCTCCGTGTGCTCTGTGGTGAGATTGGTCTTGAGATAATCTTCGGCTATTTGCTGAAGCGGATGGTTATGATGTCTCCGTCCTTCACTTCGTAATCCTTGCCTTCGAGCCTCAGAAGATTTTTCGCTTTCACTTCTTTTTCGGACCCGCCGCATGCCTTGTAGTCGTCGAAGCGCATGACCTCGGCGCGAATGAAGCCCTTGGCGAAATCGGTGTGGATGCCGCCCGCAGCCATGATGGCGGTGTCGCCGGCGGTGACGGTCCACGCGCGGACTTCGTCTTCGCCGAGGGTGAAGAAGGTCCGCAATCCGAGCAGGGCGCAGCAACGCTTGAGGAGCCTGTCTCTGGCGGGGGACGCGATTCCCATGTCAGCCATGAACGCCTTGCGGTCCGCCTCGTCCAGTTGGCTCAGTTCCATTTCCAACTGCCCCCGCACGAAGAGCGGGTCGGAGGCTTTCGCCTTGATTGCGGCGAAGGCGGGGTCTTCGGGGGACTGGGCTTCGTCCACGTTGACGACGACGAGGCGCGGCTTTTGCGTGAGGAACCGGAAGCCGCGCACCTCCTTTTCCTCTTCCGGGTTGAGACGCACGGTGGAAATCGGCTTGCCTTCGGAAAGGGCGGGGTGGATTTTTTCGAGGATGCGCAGTTCTTCTTTTTCCTTCTCCTGAGTTTTTGTGGGCTTGTGGACGGAGACGCGGAGTTTTTCGAGCCGCCGTTCGACGAGGTCCAGGTCGGCGAGGAGCAGTATTACTTCGATTTCTTCCAGGTCCCTGAGCGGGTCGATGGAGCCGTGGATGTGGGGGACGTTGTCGTTGCTGAAGGCGCGGAGGACGACGAGCAGGGCGTCGGTCTCTCGCAGGGTGGCGAGCCGTTCCGCCCGCGAAGCGGCGTCGATGGTCTTGGAGGTTTCGCTTTCAGGCTCGATGCCGGGGACATCCACGACGTTGAGGTGCGCGTTTACGCATTTTTGCGGCTTGCGGACGCCGCAGATGTAGTCGAGCCTTTCGTCCGGCACGCGGACGCTCACGTCGTCGGCCCTCTTGTGCGCTCCGGCGAAGCCCACCTGGCGGTGCAGGCCGGTGAGCGCGTCGAATATGGTTGTCTTGCCCGAGGCGGGCAGTCCCATGAAGCCCACTTTCATCGTCTTTATCCTGTCTGGAAACGCGGGAACGCGGAGTGCTTATTATATTGCGTTTTGCGGCGATTGCAACAAGAGGATGCCCCATAAGAAACCCCCGTCCCGCTGAATTGCCGGGACGGGGGCTAGTCCTCAAGTCTGAAGCCTGTTGTCACTCGCCGAAGAATTCCTTCACGGTCGCCAGCGTGATTCTTTGCACATTGTAGAACTGTATGTCGTTGCGGGTGTTGTCGTCTATCGCGCCTTCGCCGATGATGACGTACTTTGTGTTCGCGCTGATTTTGTCGGCCACCGTGCCGCCCCATTCCTTAATGCGGTCGGCGATCTTCTCTTTGGTCAGCGGCTCGGGGAATTCGCCCACGAGAACGAACTCCTGCGCCACGGGCTTGCCGCCGCGGTAGAACGGGGAAGCCACGTCGTCGCCCTTGATGATGGGATTGGTCGGGTCAGAGATGCTCAGAATCCTGAAGTAACCTGCGTTATCGGTAACCTGGTACAGTTGTATTTTCCCCTTTTGAACGCCGTCGTGCATGACCACGAAAACCATTCCGGCTCTGGCCAGTTGCTTTGCGCCGATGTCAATCGCGCCCTTGGCGTCCACGCCTGTGCCCTCAATCATGAACACCTTGCCGGCGGGAACGTTCTCATAGTTTTCGGTAAGCGCGCCGCTGACCGCCTGCTTCTCGCTCGTCAGGTCCGCCACCTGCTTTTTCAGCGAGTCTATCTGGCTCTTCTGGTTGTCTATGGTTGCCTGTTGTTCCTTGATTTTCGTGTTGGCCGCGTCGAGTTTGGTGTTCTGGTCGGCTATTATCGGCTGGTAGATGGAGTCTGCTCTCGCCACTTTGTCTTTGAGGCCGGTGTTTTCCGCCGTCAGGTCCTGAACGGTCTTTTGCAGGGTGCCGACGGTGTTCTTCATGTCCATTATCGCGGTTTGTATGAACGTGACCCTGCCCTTTATGTCTGCCGGCAGTTCCTTGTCGCCCTTGGCGACGTTGCCGATATTCTCGATGTCGTGCTCCATGGAGACGCGGTCGTTTATAGCCTGCTGTTTTGCGGAGTCTTTCAGGGTCGCCTGCTCGTAGAGATAGGCTATGTCCGATTCCAGGGCCTGCGCGTAGTGAGCGAGGTCGTCATACTTCGCGTCCGGCGTTGGGGCCGGCGTCTTGCCGCCCGGTTCGGGGACTCCGACCGTCTGGATGGCGTGGCTGTGGGCGATGTGGTCCTTCCATACGGAATACGTTACTGCACCGCCGGTCGGCGAGGTTTCGGGGAAAATCTTTGTGAGCTCTTCCGGCTGTCCTCCGAGCAGCGTAATCAACTGGCCGTTCTTTTCGCCGGCATCGGCCAGCCTGGCGTCGCGGTCACGGATGGTCGCGTCTTTGGCGAGGTTGTCCGTTATGACCTTCTGGTAGGGGAACACTATTAAGGCGAACAGCGCGATGAAAAGCGCGACAGCCAGCACACTCATGATTACCAGCGGAATGACGTATCGATTTAATGCGTATGGCATGGCCAGTTCCCTTTCTTGGCAAGAACTCGCGGCCTCTGTCCGCTCCGTTTCGTCGTCGTCGAGGCCGCATTAAAAAAGCGACAAGGCCACCGCTCACTCGGGCGCCCCAGCCGCTCTCCATCATACATACCGCAACCACACTTTTCCAACATATATTATAAACTTTTGCACAAAAAATCAAGAAAAAACTTGACAGGGCCCGCGGAATTGTTATATTACAAGCGTACTTTTCATAATTGAGTCTGCCCCGATATCACTTCTTGGGGTCGGTTAGTCAGACCTTTGCTTCTCCCAGCGTGCGCAGAGTGCGGACTGTGTTTCCGCGCCTGATGCAGTGAATTGGAAATTTCCAGTGAGAGCCGAAGTTCCCGTTTGACCCGCCGGCAAGCGGTTTGACCGGCCCAGGCGGTGATGAATGGCCAGAAAACTCTTTCTCATAGACGCGCACTCGTACCTGTACCAGGCGTTTTACGCCATCCGCCAGTTAAACGCCCCGGACGGCCAGCCGGTAAATGCCGTTTACGGGTTCACCAACCTCCTGATGAGGTTGTTCACGGAAATCAAGCCTGAGTACATAGCAGTGGCGATGGACGCCCCGGGCAAGACCTTCCGGCATGAGCGGTACAAGGAATACAAGGCCACGCGAAAGGAAATGCCCACGGAACTCAGGTCGCAGATTCCGCTCGTCCGTGAAGTGATGGAGGCCTTCGGCGTGCCCGTCTTCATCGTGCCCGGCTTTGAGGCCGACGACATCATCGCCGCCATCGCCCGGCACGCGGAAAAGGACGGCGTGGAGACGCTCATCGTCACCCGCGACAAGGACGCCAAGCAACTGCTCAGCGACCGCATCAGGATGTTCAATACGAAGGACGACAGCGCTTACGCGCCCGAAGACCTGAAGCGAGAGTGGGGGATTGAGCCGGAACAGGTGGTGGACCTTCTGGCGCTGATGGGCGACAGTTCGGACAACATACCGGGCGTCCCCGGAGTCGGCGAGAAGACGGCGCTTGCGCTCATCCATGAATACGGCGCGCTTGAAGAGGTGCTCAAGAACGCGGACAAGGTCAAGGGGAAGAAACTGAGCGAAAATTTGACGCAGTACGCCGACCAGGCCCGCATGAGCAAGGAGATGGTGATACTCAGGACCGACGTGCCGGTGAAGATTGAGAACCTTGAGCAGTGGCGCCCCGGCGTGAACCTGGATGCGAAAAAACTGGCGGCGCTCTTTGAAAAAATGGGTTTCAAACGCTTCCTCCAGAACCTTGCGAAGCTGCGCGAAGGCGCGCCGCCGCAGGAGGAGAAGGCGATAGATGCGGCCCTGTCCCGCGTTGTGGGCGAGGTCGAAACCATCGACCCGACGCACTATCACCTGATAGATTCCGCCGAGGCGTTCGAGGGATTGTGCGCGAAACTGCGCGAGCGCGACGCGTTCGCCGTGGACACGGAAACCACGAGCGCATTCCCGATGCAGGCGGAACTTGTCGGCATGTCATTCTCGTGGGAGAAGGGCGAGGCGTACTATCTGCCTTTCCGCGGGCCGGACCTCGCGTGGCGCGCTGAGCCGCGGGCGGCGATGGACGCGCTCAAGCCGGTCCTGGAAAATCCGCGCGCGGAAAAGATCGGGCAAAACCTCAAGTACGACATGCTCATCCTGCGCGGGAACGGCGTGAATCTGCGCGGCGCGCTCTTTGACACGATGGTCGCGGCGTGGCTGATAGACTCCTCCCGCACGGCGTACGGCATCGATTTGCTCGCGCGCGATTATTTGAACTACAGGAAAATTCCGACCTCCGACCTCATCGGCAAGGGCAAAAAACAGATAACGATGGACCAGGTCCCGGTGAAGCGCGTGAGCGAGTACGCCTGCGAGGACGCGGACATCGCGTGGCGCCTGTCGCGCGCGCTGGAGCCGATGCTCGGAAAGGAAGACCTGCAGAGCCTTTTCCGGGGAGTGGAGATGCCGCTGGTCAGCGTGCTGGCGGAGATGGAATACAACGGCGTGGCGCTTGACCGGGATTTCCTCGCGCAAATGTCGCGGGAAATCGGCGCGCAGATAGATGCGCTCGCCGGGCGGATATGCAAGGAGGCGGGAGAGGAATTCAATATCGCATCCACGCAGCAGTTGGCCGCGGTCCTCCAGAAGCGCGGGCTGAGGCTCGTGAAGAAAACCAAGACCGGCTTCTCGACCGACGCGGAGTCGCTTGAGATTCTGGCCAAAGAGACCAAAGACCTGCTCCCCGCGCAGATTCTTGAATACCGGCAGTTGACGAAACTGAAATCGACGTACATCGACGCGCTGCCCGCGATGATAAACGGCGAAACGGGGCGCGTGCACACGTCGTTCAACCAGACCGGCACGGCGACGGGCAGGCTTTCGAGCAGCGACCCGAATCTGCAGAATATCCCCGTGCGGACGGAACTCGGCGCGAAGATACGCCGGGCGTTCGTGGCCGGCTCGCCGGACTGGGTGCTGCTCACGGCGGATTATTCGCAGATTGAGTTGCGGATGCTCGCGCACCTCTCGCGCGATGAGAGCCTCACGCGGGCGTTCGAGGAAGGCCGGGACATCCACCGCGCGGTCGCCGCGCAGGTTTACGGCGTCAAGCCGGACGAGGTGACTCCGGAGATGCGGCGGCAGGCGAAGGCGGTGAACTTCGGGATAATCTACGGCCAGTCGGCGTTCGGACTGGCGAGGGAAATCGGGATTTCCGTGCCCGAGGCGAAGAAGTTTATCGACGCGTATTTCGCGCGGTACGGGAAGGTGAGGAGTTTCCTCGACGGCGTGATTCGCGGCGCGGAGTCCGACGGCTTCGTGCGCACGATCCTCAACCGCAAGCGGACGATTCCAGAGATAACGTCGCAAAGCCCGGTGCACCGCAGCGCCGCGCACCGCACCGCGATGAACACGGTGATTCAAGGCTCCGCCGCGGACTTGATAAAGGTTGCGATGAACGGCATCCACGAAAAGATCGCGGGGAGCGACGAGATAAAGATGGTCCTGCAGATACACGACGAACTGGTCTTCGAAGTCCTTGCAGGCAAGGCGGAAAAGTACAGGGAGTTGGTCGAGAGGGAAATGACCGGCGCGATGAAACTGCGGGTGCCGCTGAAGGTGGACATCGCGATAGGCAAGAACTGGCTGGAAGTAAACTAGCGTGAGAATTCGCGGACGCGAACATGGGAAAGTTAAGGGTCATAGGCATTGTCGGGGGCATCGGCAGCGGCAAGAGCACCGTGGCGAGGATGTTCGGGCGGCTGGGCGCGATTGTCGTGGATGCCGACGAGATTTGCCACCGCCTGCTTTTTGACCGCGGCGTCAAGGCGAAGGTGCGGAAGGCTTTCGGCGGCGCGGTCTTCAACGCCGGCGGCGAGGTGGACCGCAGGGCGCTGGGACGGGCGGCCTTTGAGAACGCGGGGAAACTGAAGCGCCTTACGGGGATTCTTCACCCGCCCGTGCACAGGGAAATACGCGCGGTGGTGCGCGGCGCGCGCAAAGGCGGAAAGGTTCCGGCGGTGGCGCTGGACGTGGCGCTGTTGCTGGAATCGAAGATGGATAAAATGTGCGATGCGCTTGTTTTCGTTGACGCAAGCCCGAAAATCCGCGCGGCAAGGGTCAGGAAGGACAGGAATTGGAGCCCCGGTGAAATCGCAAAAAGAGCAAAATTCCAGAAGGCGATAAATAAAAAAATCAAAATGGCCGATTATGTTATTAACAACTCTCTTACCAAGCGTGATACTTTCGATCAGGTCCGACATGTCTGGCGCGAATTGTGCCACGAGGAAGAGTAACCCATCTACAAGAAGCATGTCAGAAATTAAAACATGCCCTGTTTGTGAAGGAGCACACTGATGGCAAAAGCCAAAGAGCCCCGGGCCACCCGCGGGAAGACAGCCAACGGCAAGGCCAACGGCGAAAATGGTCAGCCTGAACAGATGCCCGAAGCGCCGGAGAACGCGACTCCTCCTCAGACCGAGGAAGCGCTTCAGGAAAAGTACGAAGAGGTCAAGCGGCGCGAACTGCATATAACCGAACTCCAGCGCATGACCATCGCGGAGTTGCACAAGATCGCCAAGGCCGAGAAGGTCGAGTCCTACACCGGCCTCAAGAAGCAGGACCTCATCTTTGAAATCCTCAAGAAACGCGTGCACCAGGAAGGCCTGATGTACGGCGAGGGCGTGCTGGAAATCCTGCCCGACGGGTTCGGGTTCCTGCGTTCGCCAGACTACAACTACCTGCCAAGCCCCGACGACATCTACGTCTCGCCGTCGCAGATACGCAGGTTCGGTCTTCGCACCGGCGCAATCGTCTCCGGCCAGATCCGCCCGCCGAAGGAAGGCGAGCGGTACTTCGCGCTGCTCAGGGTCGAGGCGATTAACTACGAAAATCCCGAACTCCTCGTGGACAAGGTGGTCTTCGACGACCTGACGCCGCTGTATCCCAACCGGCGCATCTTACTGGAGACCACGCCCGAGGAAATCGACATGAGGGTCGTCAACCTCGTCACGCCGATAGGCATGGGCCAGCGCGGACTCATCGTCGCCGCGCCCAGGACAGGAAAGACCGTTCTTCTGCAGAAAATAGCCAACGCCGTTACGACCAACCATCCGGACGTTTATCTCATCGTCCTGCTCATCGACGAGCGGCCTGAGGAAGTTACCGACATGGAGCGGTCGGTAAAGGGCGAGGTCATCTCCTCAACCTTCGACGAGCCGTACAGCCGCCACATTCAGGTCGCCGAGATGGTCATCGAAAAGGCCAAGCGCCTTGTCGAATACGGCAAGGACGTTGTGATTTTGCTCGACTCCATCACGCGGCTCGGCCGCGCATACAACAACGAGCAGCCGCACTCCGGGCGCATCCTGTCCGGCGGCATCGACGCGAGCGCGCTCCAGAAGCCGAAGCGCTTTTTCGGCGCGGCGCGCAACATCGAGGAAGGCGGCTCGCTCACCATTCTGGCCACCGCGATCATCGACACCGGCAGCAAGATGGACGAGGTCATTTTCGAGGAATTCAAGGGCACGGGCAACATGGAGTTGCACCTTGACCGCCGCCTGATGGACAAGCGCATATTCCCGGCGCTCGACATCAACCGTTCCGGCACGCGCAAGGAGGAACTGATTTGCGAGCCGGACGAACTGAAGCGCATCTGGATTCTGCGCAAGGTCCTCAACGAGATGAACCCCGTGGAGGCGATGGAACTCCTGAGGGACAAGATGAGGAAGTACAAAAGCAACGCGGAATTCCTCATGGCCCTGGGCAAGTAAGGATTTCGCGAATAAGCAAAAGGCCTTGTCACGAAAGTGGCAAGGCCTTTTCGCTTTTGGACCGGATTTGAAGCCGCCGCAAAAAAATGACACCCGGAGGATGGCCTTCGGGTGTCAACGAGTACTCGGTTCTGATTAAAATGCACCGGCCGTTTAGTTACGGGGCGGGCGCAGGTGTTGGCGGCGCAGGCGCGCCCGGCGCGGACGGAGGCGTTGCCTCCGGCGCGTTCTCAGGCATCTTCATTTTTTCCATCATTGCCTTCATGTGTTCCTTGTCCATGAGAGCGCCGCACATCGGGCACATGCCCTTTTCCATGCGTTGCATCATCATGGGGTTCATTTGCATCTCCTTGCCGCAGCAGGGGCACATGCCTGTCTGCATGCCGTGCTCCGGGCACCCGTGCATCCACATGCCGTGCTCGCGGTCTTCGTGCCCTCTCCAGTGATGGGATTTGCATCCACCCGCGAATGCCACGACCGCAAATACTACGGCCACGACGATCAAGATGGATAAGATTCGCTTCATATCATACCTCCATTGAAAATGGTTGACGTCAAACCCCGCGCACAGGGCGCGGGAACGGGATTTCAGTTTTGCCCGTGCAGCCGGCCTACGGCATCATGACGATGTCAATCACGTGGATTACGCCGTTCTTGCACTTGATGTCTTTTGTTGTTATTCTCGCCTCGCCGACCATGACATTATTATCTTTCAGGGCAAACATAAGCATTTTGCCGTCGAGCGCCCTGAGGGAGGTTGTTTTCTTGAGGTCCTTTTCCGAATACTTGCCCTGGATGATATGGCGCTTGAGAATGGCCGCCAGGATTTCCTTGTTCTCCGGTTTCATCAGTTCGGCGAGCCTTTCCGGGGGCAGCATCTGGAATGCCTCGTCGGTGGGCATGAAAACCGTGAAGGGTCCGGGGCCTGTCAGCGTCTCATCAAGGCCCGCCTTTTGAACCGCCTCGCAGAAAGTATTGAAGTCGCCCTTTGACATCGCGGTGGTTACGATGTCTTTACTGCCTCTCCCTATTTTCTGCTTTATGGTTTCGCAGCCGGTTGCCGCAAGGCCGAGCAGACAGACGGCCATGGCCGCCGTGATGTAGAAACGCCGTGATTTCATGACATCCTCCTCTTCAAAAAACTCTGAAATTGGGTTCTTATCCTTTATCTCTCGACAGAGTGTGTAGTCAAGAGATACTGTGATTGGACTATAGGCTTGCCATTTGTTGCCGTATTGGTTATCTAAATTCCTGAAACGCCCCAATTATACAATTTCGCAAATAATATGCCAAGCGGTCGCGTTATGAGCCTAATACCTGCGTCTGCGCCTCACGTTCCTGCCTGAGTCGGCGCTTCAGTTTTGACTCCTCAATCGCGCAGTAAAGCACCGGCACGATGAACATCGTGATTATCTGGATCGTCATGCCGCCGAATGACGGTATGGCCATGGGGACCATCACATCGGAGCCGCGGCCAGTGGAAGTAAGCACTGGCAGAAGCGCGAGAACGGTTGTTGCGGTGGTCATGAGGCACGGTCGTATGCGGCGCAGACCGGCATGGAGCGTGGCGTCGCGGACTTCGGCGATGGTGCCTGGTTTGCGCGACCGGAAGTGCTGGGTCAGGTACGTGGCCATTACAACGCCGTCATCGCTGGCGATGCCCAGCAGTGCGATAAAGCCGACCCATACGGCAACGCTGAGGTTGATTGTGTGAACCTGGAACAACTGCCGCAGGTCAATCCCGAACACGCTGAAATTGAGGAACCACGGCTGGCCGTACAGCCATATCATCAGGAAGCCGCCCGCCGCCGCCACGAATATGCCGATGTAAACGAGGCCCGTTGTCAATACGGATTTGAACTGGAAGTAAATGATGATGAAGATGATGAACAATGCGATGGGCAGAATAATCATCAGTGTTTGCTGCGACCGCACCTGGTTTTCGTATGAACCCGCAAACTTATAGGAGACGTTCGCTGGAACAACAAACTCGCCGCTGGCCTGTTTTTGTTTCAGGTATTTCTGGCATTCCTCGACAACATCGACCTCCGCGTATCCAGGCTTCTTGTCAAAGAGGACGTAACCCGTAAGCGTCGTATCCTCGCTGCGGATGATTAGCGGGCCGCGGACGTAGTTTATTTTGGCCAACTGGATAATCGGGATTTGGGAACCGTCGGGCGCGGCGACGAGGATTTTGCCGAGGCTTTCGATCTGGTCGCGCAGTTCGCGTTGGTAGCGCACGCGGACCGGGAAGCGCTGGCGTCCCTCGACTGTTGTGGTTATTTTCATGCCGCCGATGCCGCTCTCGAGGACGTCCTGCACCGTGCGCACCTGGATGCCGTAGCGCGCCGCGGCCTTGCGGTCGACGTCAATCTCCACATACGGTTTTGCCACAAGACGGTCGGCAATGACTGCGGAGGCCTCGACGGACGG
>Ga0315284_10015585_pt1 | contig 10804 bp, 22 predicted proteins | sample YL17G09_16_MG_FD_203696 | JGI IMG/M metagenome (GOLD analysis project Ga0315284, IMG submission 203696) | Sediment microbial communities from Yellowstone Lake, YNP, Wyoming, USA - YL17G09_16 | ecosystem: Environmental > Aquatic > Freshwater > Lake > Sediment | place: USA: Wyoming | collected...
GTTTGACTCGGCTCACAATGGTACTAAAAAGAAAAATGTAGCTGATGCTCGTAAAGCATTAGGTGAAATTAAAAAGTTAGTAACACCTTATAGAACAGAATCAGTTAACGAACAGAAGGCTGAAAAGTAAAAATAATAATCACTTTATGAAATACAAGTTATTTGAGTTTCTAAGGGAACGAAATATAGATAGTAGGAACATTTCCGCTGATGACTTATACAGAGCTGGTATGGAGAACGTAAGAGACAATATTGAATTTTACTTTGACAAGACATATAGTTGTGAATCGGTAATAAAGGAGCTGTTCATTCGTGGAGTGATTAAACATATAGAAATAAAAAAAACCATCAATTAAGATGGTTTTTTTATTTCTAATTTTTAAAAATGTTTTAATGTGTTATACTTATTTCCAGTATAATCGTTATTTTGTTTTGGTTTTGTTTTTGTAGTTACTGTGTCGGGAAAAATACGACTTTTGGTTTTGGCAACTTTTCTCTTCATCTTGTCTCTGTAAGATTCTGGCTTTTCATTTGAGAGTAATCTATCCATAGCTTCTTCACATGCTTTCTTATATTCTGGATCATTTTTATACAACCAATCATGTTTATCACTAAAAGAGCTGGATTTTGTTGGTTTTTCTGATTCGTTCATAGATTCATTTTCCTCATCATATCCTTCGGATTCTTCCTCATCATAGTCTTCCTCATCTTGCATTTCAAACTCTGCTTCTGGGAAGAAGTCTTCAAGAGTATTTATAGTGTTTCTATCATCCGTAGTATACCATAATTCGGGTGGTAAAAGCGCCACTTTATTATCGGAGATAAGCTTTTGTAGAGCTGGTTCACTTGAGAACCATTCAACTTCTTCATCACTTAGATTTATTCTAGAGGATCCTGACTCATCTGGTCCCGGAACGTGTGATTCGTTTATAAATTGGTTAAATTTCTTTATCATAGATTATATATTATTTTCTAATATCGAATATTTTTTATATATTTGTGGATTAACTGCTATAATTATGATAAAAGATAAAAATGACAAAAATGACTTACAGAAAGATAGGTCACATGCCATCATTGATGTTGTTGGTATTAATAAAAAAGTAAAACTAAACCTGGTTGGGTTGGATGGAAATGCGTTCGCTTTAATGGGTGCGTTCCGATCACGAGCAAAAAAAGAGGGATGGGACCAAGACGAAATCTCATACGTTATTGAAAAGTGTATGTCAGGAGACTATGATAATCTCCTTTGTGTCCTTATGAGTTATTGTAATATGGATTCAGAGGATGTTACTATTGATAGAGACGAAGATGATATGCCGGATGTTGTTTATGTTAATGGAGTGGCTTATAGAAAATAAATCCATATATTTGTAGTATGAAATACGAAAAACAAAACATATTTTTTATTAGTGATTTCCACGTTGGTCACAAAAATGTGATTAAATTTGATGGAAGACCGTTCGCGGATACTGATGAAATGCATGTAGAACTTATTAAAAGATGGAATAATGTTGTTGGTGATAACGATATAGTCTATTACCTTGGTGATTTATCCTTTACTAGAGATGAGGTGACCAAGTGGTTTATTTTCTCATTAAAGGGTAAGATTAACTATATTATTGGAAACCACGACAAGATGAAAGATATTATCAAGTTTGGTAGATTTGAAAACATCCATGAATATGGTACCGAAATCTTTGTAAAGGATGAGGATCTTAAATCAGCTAGAGGCTCTAATGGATATCAGCAAATTGTGATGTCTCACTACCCAATTTTAAGTTGGAATAGAGGACACTATGGTAGTTGGCATTTACACGGACATTGTCATGGTAGTCTAATGAAGTCAAACCAAGATTATTACAAAAGAAAAGTAATCGATGTTGGATGCAACTGTATTGACTATACTCCACTTTCATATGAAGGATTGAAAGAGATGATGAGTAAGAAGGGAATATCAGCTGTTGACCATCACGGAGAAATGTAACTATGGAAGATCGTTGGGAATATAAAACAAAAGTCGTTTGTATTAAAGAATATAAAACACTAAAGCCTGGTAGAACTTATGAGATTAAGGGAAGGGGTAACCTCCAATTTAATGCTAGTCCTAAAGTTGGTGGTCGAACCGGACATGGATTTTGTATCCAGGATCCAAATATCCCTATGATGACACAAAGAAGATTTGGAGCAATTCCTCCAATAGATTATTATTTCACAATAAAGGAAATGGATGAATACTTCATAACCGAAGATGAGTCATATAAAATTGAAACAAGAGATAGAAAATTAAAAGATTTAGGAGTATGAAAGACATAAAAGGATTTTGTAAAATTTTTGACATATCTGTACCAGACTATGATCACTTTGATTATTATGTTGGTCAGTTATCAAAGCTGAATAAATATAATAATCTTAAAGAGCTTATCTCCCTTTATGAGAAGGCGGAAGAAGAGCTTGGTGATTTATATGAGTATCGTATGAAGAAATCATCTGATATAATTGAATTTCTCCAAGGCACAAGAGCTTATAACGACCTATCTTTGGATAATCTAATAAAGGACTATCCTACCTCAAAAACATTTCAATATGAAGAGGATAAGAAATATATCTCTATTGACATGAGAAAGGCAAATTGGACAGTCTTGAAAAGTTATGACCCACCATTTGTTAATGAACTCCCTAACTCATATGATGAGTTGTTGGATAAATTCGGCATGCCTGATGTCTTTAAGAAGTCAAAATCCCTTAGACAATATATATTTGGTAATATAAATCCAAGAAAACAAGCCAAGGCGCAACGGGTTATAGTACAAGATCTTATCAACCAACTTAGTGGACTCGATGGTATTAACATTGAATGTATTAAAAATGATGAGGTTATCTATTCTTATTCTGATATAAACTATTTAAAAGATAATGTTCTTAGTAAAATAGATACTAGTAAATTCAAAAGCAAACTTTTTAAGATTGAGAGAGTAGAAGATTTCAGGATCGATTTTATCATGGATGAATCCGAGCAAATTCTTTACAAAGAAATGGTCGGATGTAATGGTAATCGGTTTTTTCTCCTTTTAAAGAAATATATATTTGAAGAATCTTTTGATATAAGAGATTTATATTTTAGAGTAGATGGTAATATTGCGATTTGGAAAATAGATGGTATTAAGGTTAATTTAAATGAACAAGATTGAGATTTACATAAATGGTGTACTTTTTAAAAGTATAGATTCTGTTAGTAAGATAAAAGATCTTTATGACGCTAGGTCTGTTGCTCAAAAGTTTATGAATGAGAAATTCAAAGGGTATTCGATTAAAGAGGTTGGTGTTTCATTTTTTGATGCTGATAATGGTAATAACGTATCCAGGATTAAAGTAAAGTCAAAGGAGTTATCTAGGGATATTATTTTGGAGGGACTATTGAAAGATGGAATTATTTGATAAAAATAAAATAGACCTTTCTAAGGCTACTTGTCACTCTGGTGGAGCAGAAGGATCTGATACCGCGTGGGAGAAAATCGGTGAGAAGTTTGGAATTAAAACCAAAGCCTACTCATATAAAACAAGAAGGCACGAATCACCCAATAAAGTTGAGATTTCTGAAGAGGACTATAAAGAGGGTATGTTGGAGGTTAATAAAGCGAATAAATGGCTTAATAGATATGGTATTCAAAAATACATGAATTTACTTGCTAGAAATTGGGCTCAGGTTAAATACTCTAAACAAATATTTGCTATTGGATCAATTCTTAAATCTGGTGAAAGAGGTGGAAAGGGTTATTATAACAAAGGCAAATATGATGTTGTGGATGGTGGTACCGGATATGCTGTTATGATGGCTATAAATAATAATCGAGACGTTTATGTTTTTGATCAGATAAAGGACAAGTGGTATCGTTGGTCTTATACGAGTTTTTCCTTTGTTGAGATGAGTGAAGTCCCTGTTATAGAATCTTATGATTTTGCTGGGATTGGTACAAGAGAGTTACAACCGAATGGACTTAAATCTATTCGTGATGTATATGAAAAGACCTATAAAAATTAAATTAAATTATGAGTAAAACAATCTTGACTAGAGATGGTCGACAAAAAATGCAAGAGGAGTTAAACTTCTTAAGAGGATCAGAGACTAGAAGACTTTTGGATGCTCTATCTGATTCCAGAAGAGATAATAGAGATGTTTCTGAAAATTCGGAGTATGCAATCGCTAAGCAACAATTGGAGATGTTGCAGTCTAAAATTATGAAGATGGAAGAAACTATTTCAAATTCTGTAATAATTGATTCTAGTAATATTGATACAAGCTCTGTTTCGGTTCTAACAACTGTTAAAGTAAAAAATAAAAAGAGCAAACAAGAAATGAAGTTTACTATCGTTCCTGAGAACGAGATAGACCTAAAGACAGGTAAAATATCATTAAATAGTCCAATTGGTAAAGGATTGATAGGTAAAAAGGTTAAGGAGATTGCTCAAATACAAACTCCTGGTGGATTACTTGAATTGGAAATAATGGAAATAACCGTATAATGAAAAAAATTATAATTGAAATGACTCCTTTTATATTTGAAGATGGTAATACCTACTATTTTCAAATACATAAAAGAGATAGCTCGAATGACTATCATGACCTCTATGTTTATGAGAAGCATACAGAGAAGAAATTTTGGGGTGGTGTTAAGGAGAGCTTTGTCTGTCTAAATATCGATAAACCTGAGCTGATTGAAGTTAGACTAGATACATATAATATAAAGTATAGAATTAAAAAGATTCTCATTGCCACAAAAGCAAAACACCAATTAAAGGATTGGGATGGATTTGTGGGTGAGGTACCGGATGATGTTAAGAAGTCTCTTAAAAGAGACGGTAAACTTAAAAACATTCTTGGTGAATAATATATAGTTAATGATTAAATTTTCCAATATGATAAATGAGAATAGATCCGATTTTAAATTCAAACTGGGTTTAGATCTACATGGGGTGATCGATTCGCTTCCTAAGGAGATCGCTTTCCTAACAAATGCTATTGTGTCAGCTGGTGGTGAAGTTCACATATTAACTGGTGGATCTTGGACCGAGGAGCTTGAGAACCAAGTAAAATCATATGGTGTTACTTGGACACATAAATTTTCGGTATACGATCATCTAATCGAAACAGGGTCAGATACAGTTGGAGAAATACAATTCCCTGATGGTACGATACAAAAGAAATTCAAAGATGGTGTCTGGGACCATGTAAAGGCTGACTATTGTAGAGAGCATAAAATATCTTTACATATTGATGATACATTGATATATAATGATTTTTTTACTACACCCTTTGCTAGAATTTGGACACATACTCACACACCAAAAGCTCCTCACAAGGACGTTAGACACCTAGATTAATTATGATAAGAAGATGGTTTGAATACGATCCCTTTAAGGATAAAATAAAGGTATCGGGTGGTATAATATTAATTTTAAATGGGAGTAAAATTCTACTCGCTCATCCAACTAAAAGTAAGTGGTATGAAACATACTCTGTTCCAAAGGGTGGTGTTGATGAGGGTGAATCAGAGATGGATGCTGCTATAAGAGAGTTAAGAGAAGAAACATCTTTAGTTGTTACGAAAGATATGATATCAAATCCAAAAGATCCTATCATCATTGATTATCAAAATAAGCAAGGTAAGAAATATAAAAAGCTAGTATTATATAAAGTTTACATAAACAATCTCAGTGAGGTTGGTATGACTAGTGATATACTTGATAGAGGTAAATTGCAGTTGAAAGAGATTGATTGGTGTGGTTTTTTGGATAAGAAAGAGGCCCAATTGAGAATATTTCACAGAATGGTTAGTCTATTAGATCTCATAAAATGATTTTATTGCTACATAGAGAACATGATGAGGACTCCTATTCTCTTATGGAGACATTTGATAACATTGACCAAGTTAGAGAAAGGAAATCTGATAATTTTAGCGCATCTATGATTAAAGAATCGGGATATAGATGTTTCTTCGTTACACCAATGACATTTAATAATAAAGGAATAAAGAGTTCTTTTGATGATGATAGAGGTACATATTTGGTTTATCTTGATGATACCAGAACATCCGAATTTATTGGGGAGTCTCTAAAAGCCTGGAGAGACTATATGATAAGTAGTATCTTAAACAAAGATTCTCTTTTATAATATAATTCTATGGAAAAAATAGAATTAAACTTAGAAAACCCGATATTTGTACATTATATTAATATATCTAACCTAACAAGACAAGCCTCTGAAGAATATATTGATCATTATAATAAAATGGTTAATCAATTTTCTAACATAACAAATTGGATAATCGGTGCCGATTTTACCAAAGTTGAGTGTGTTTATGATGGTAAGTCAAAAATCAGGAATTTGGAAATATCACATATTATAAAACAAATAAATAAGAGAGTAGAAATATTATCCAATTCTAGTAATTTTGAGGATTTCAAAATGAATGTTAGGAATTGGAGATTAGACGAAATCATAAAAGAAGATGGGGTACAGGAAAAATAAAACTGAGATACTTGATGATACAATCAAAAAGGCCGAACTAGAAGAACAATATCTAGGTTGGGATGATGATTACTATTATGGTGTGTGTAGTGATTATGATGATGGATACTATTGTTGTGATTATTGCTCTAATATCTCCTCTGATTATGAATACGAAGAGGGTGTTTATAGAGATGGTAAAATGGTGGATTTGGATTCCATTTCTGTTCAAAGAAAAAGAGAATCAAGAATAAATAACATCCTTGGTGAGGATGGAAAAGCAAGAATCGGGGATTTTATAAATGGGAAGCTTTAGTTATAATCAAATAGCTATACTTAAAAAGGGACAGGGATTTGGAATCTATGTCAACGTAGGTATAAAATTTGATTCTAAAGTACATTGTAGTAAAAATCCATCCGGTATATCATATTATATAGAAGGATATGAAATTAGAGATTGGTGTTACCAAGAAGAACTGAGAAAAACTAATTTTATTAGCCGTATAATAATATATTTATTTAACATAAACAAGCGTTTTCAAAAATAAATTTGGTGGTTCGATAAATAATCCTTATATTTGTGTAAATCAAAAGGATATGACTATTAAGAACTCACCATTATAAACTTTCTAGCTTTACAATAATAAAATACTATATTCGGTCCGGTGACCGAGAGATAGGTCAAGTCTCGCAAAGACTTGTACGGTGGTTAAATTCCATCCCGGACCTCAATTTTTTGTCTAACCTAATTACCTAAAATGAAAAGAACTAATAAATCATTTGAAAAAATTAAGAGTTGGGTAGAAGAGAAGGGATATTCCCTTCGATTTGGAGTAATCGATCAAGTTGATTATGATAAAAAGGAAGTTACTATTTATCAAAATCAACATAGCGTTAAACATCTTATCTATTCAGCTCTTCATGAATGCGGCCACATCGTTATCGGTAACCGCGATACCTACCATATAGATTATAAATCAATTATTAGAGCCGACTCAATAGATGGTCGTCACTATCGAAGTAACCTTTATAAATATAAAAAACTCAAAGAAGAAATTGATGCTTGGGAAGAAGGATATGTCTTGGGTATTAAACTCGGTATCAGAATTAACAAGGATGACTATGACAAATATGCAGCTAAAAACTTTGTAACCTATTGTTAAAATGGAAAAAACCTTAAGTGACTCGATTGTATCAACTTTGAATAATATTAAAGGTGGTGATGATTATATCAATGGTGTAATTAATACTGGTAGATCAAGTAGAGGAAAACTAGATGGTATTCTCATACCTCTTTCTGTATATACCTGTACAAGGGTTTGGGGTGGTAAAAAATTCATATCACATAAAAAAACCAAGGGAGGTTCGAAGGCCATCTATGAAAGAACCTATACGTTCTTTGGTAGAGAGAAGGACGTAAATTCATCCATTGAGTTATATAACATTTTCAAGAATTATGTTGATTCCGAGATATTGATATACAAGAAGTCGGATGATTATAAAAAATCAAATGTCCATCCTATAACAAAGGTAAACTCTTTTAGAAGCGGTCTTTTATCAAAAATAGAGGATATTATTTTTATGTTAAAGAGTCAAGTTGATTCTGCTGATTATGATGTTAGATGTGTGAGACTCGAAATTGAGTTTAATAAGATTGGTTTAAGACTACTTAAGAGTAGGAGTAGACAAAATTATAATACATCGCGAGAACACTCTGGAAAGGGTTCTGAGAGAGCCGAGGGTCTTGTGAAGGCTATAAATCGTGATATCAAAATCAATAAGATATTAGAGAGATAAAATTTGGTTTTTATCTATAAATTCCGTATATTTGTAGTAAATATAAATGATATGATATACGAATCCTACAATTACATTTTCCCACCACGTCCAAAAAATGCCATACATGATTCAGAATTAGACTTCTGGGACAATGGCTCTCTGATTGGTCAGCCAAAGCTAAATGGTTCAAATTGTGTTATCTTCACAAATGGTGAAAGATTTCGTATAATGAACCGTCACGATCAGTCATTAACAAATTTTCGCATAGATACAGATGAAATACTTAATATATACAAATGTGAGAAGGGACAATGGTTAGCAATCAATGGTGAGTATATGAATAAGTCAAAAACGGATGAAAATAAACAGACTTTTAATCATAAGTTTGTGATATTTGATATTCTTGTTCAAGATTCAAATTACCTTGTTGGTAAAACATTTGAAGATAGAATTATGTTATTGGATGAATTGTATGGTACTAAAGAGTGTGAAAAGGATTATCTATATGGTATTTCTGAAAACATCTACCGAGTAAAATCTTACAATAACAACTTTAAAACTATCTTTGATAAGTTGACTCCAATTGATATGATTGAGGGACTTGTGATGAAGAGAAAAAATGCGAAACTTGAACTTGGTACAACCGAGAACAATAACATTAAATCTCAAATAAAATGTAGGAAAGCTACTAAAAATTATAAATACTAAAAATGGGTTACTCTGAGAAAGAAATGAATTTATCACAATATAAAGATACTAAGGATATGGAGAGGATTATGCTTAAGATGCATTCATATTCTGGTGTTGTTTGTAAGTGTGAGGATGAACTACTCATAGAGGATAGAATAAAAAAAATACGAAGTATCCGAAAGAGACTTAGTAATAAAAATTCCAAAAAAATTATACACCTCTGTCAGAGGATTAAAGATCTTTTCTAACCACCAATTGAGTGGTTTTTTTATTTAATATATATTGCATGAAGTTTTGTAAATGTTGTAATATAGAAAAGGAGTTATCTTTGTTCACTACTAGAAAGGATAGCAAAGATGGGTACCGAAATAAGTGTAAGGATTGTAGTAATTTATATGCTAAGGAAAATGGACACAAATATAGGGGTAAATATTTAGGATACTCGAAAGAACAACAAATGGAGTATAATAGACAATATAATATAAAGAACAGGGTAGATATTCTAGAGAACAAGAAGAAATACTATCAAGAAAATAAAGAAGGTATTCTTGCTGACAGGAAAGTAAACAGAGATAAAGAATATCAAAATAGTTATAACAGAGAGTATAGAAAGGAAAATATTGAATATTTTAAATCGTATAGAACTGAGTATGAGGCTTATAAAAGATCAACAGATTCCCTTTATAAATTAACATCAAACTTAAGATCAATGATACATGGGTGTCTTTCGGGAAAGGGATATTCCAAGAAATCAACCACATCAGAGATAATAGGTATGTCTTTTAGTGATTTTAAATTATTTATAGAATCTAAATTCGAACCTTGGATGAATTGGGAAAACTATGGAAAATGTAATGGTGATCTAAATTATGGGTGGGATATTGATCATATTATCCCATTATCTAGTGTGAATACCAAGAGAGAACTAATTAAATTAAACCACTATACAAATTTACAACCACTTTGTAGTAAAACAAATAGGTATATAAAAAGAGATAAGATAGATGCAGAGATTTTCTAAAATGAAACCAAAGGATGAATTTGCTGAAGGAAAAGAAAAGGTATTATATAAGGATGATAATATTAAAGTTATCAATTATGAAGATTGGTCGGTTATAAAGGAAAAAGACTGTGTCGTTTGTATTCCCTATCTAATAGAGACAAATCAGATTATTTTAAGATATGAATATATCCCACCTTTCAAATTGGCTGATGGTCAAGATTTTCATATTACTGTTTTAAGTGGTAGTGTTGAGAATGGAGAGAGTAATGAAAGAGCTATTCTTAGAGAACTTGAAGAAGAAGCTGGTATTGTTTTAAGAGAAGGATATAATATCGAGTTCATGAATCCCTTATTTAAAACAAAAGGACATACCGATAAGTACTATCCTTGTATCATTACTTTATCTGAAAGTGATTATCATGAGGTTATTGCTAAAGGTGATGGTAGTCAATCAGAAAGTGTTAGTAAGTCTGTAAAAGTTGACGTTAAGTATCTTAAGTCACTAAATGTATCTGATTTAATAACCGATTATATGTTGGATAAAGTCAAAAAGTATATCAATCAAAATCAATAAAAAAAGAGACCAAATGGTCTCTTTTTCTTTTATAGCTGTTCGTGCTTTAATTTAGATTTTTGATAGTAACTCTGATTTCTTATTATTGAATTCATCGTCTGTTAAAATTCCCGCAGTGTGTAAATCCGCAAGTTTTTTAATTAACTCAATAACATCATTTGAGTCTTTCTTAACTGTTATTGTCCCATCTCCATCATTAATTTTTACTAACTCTTTTACCTCAACTGGTTTAACACTAGTTGGTAGTATT
>Ga0315284_10015587_pt1 | contig 10804 bp, 17 predicted proteins | sample YL17G09_16_MG_FD_203696 | JGI IMG/M metagenome (GOLD analysis project Ga0315284, IMG submission 203696) | Sediment microbial communities from Yellowstone Lake, YNP, Wyoming, USA - YL17G09_16 | ecosystem: Environmental > Aquatic > Freshwater > Lake > Sediment | place: USA: Wyoming | collected...
ATGAAGAAAATGGAGAAAAAATCTTAGAAAGAAGAAAACAAACTAATTTTGAAAAATATGGAGAGTACAAAACACTACCAACAAAAACAATTGAGAAAACTAAAAAAACATTAGAAGAAAAATATGGAGTGGATAGCCCATTTAAGATACATAAGTATCACAGGAAAAAGAAAATTAAAAAGAAATATTAACACCATCTTTTATATATAAATAAAAAGTGGCTTTCAATGAGTCCTATAAGCGCGCCCATGGTCCGGATATCTCTCCAGATGCAAAATCTCACCAAGGTTATTTTCACATAAAGAACAAAGAGAAATACGTCGGAAATACATCCCTGATTATCTATAGATCGTCTTGGGAATTCTCATTTTGTAAATGGTGCGACGCATCACCCTCAGTTATTAGATGGAGTTCAGAACCTACTCGCGTTCCTTATGCCGATCGCATATCTAAACTTGATGAATGTAGAAAACTCGGGTTAGATCCTAATAATCCAAGAAATTGGGTAACTAAATTCTATAATGTTGATTTCTGGTTAGAAATTGATAAAGGTGGAACAATAGAAAAATGGTTCATAGAGATTAAACCAAAACATAAGCTTAAGAAACCTGTACCACCACCGTCTAATGCAACACTTAAAGAACAAAAGAGATTTAATATATTAGCAAAGGAGTACATCATAAATGAATCAAAATGGCAATCAATGAATGATTGGGCTAAGAAAAATAATAGTAAGTTCTACATTTTTACGGAGGAAATTATGAGCAAGTTGGGAATCTTGGGAGGGCACTTTAATTACGATAAAACCGTAAATAAATATCAAAAGTAAGATTGATGAAAGCTAAATTTATAAATGAACAAAATATTAGGGACGTTTTGAAACCTAAATCTGAAGAAGAGATTCTTTCTCTTCTAAGTAAGTTACATCCCAATGAATTATTGATAAAATCTTCAAAATTGGGATTTATATCTGGAGTTAAGTTAGCATTAGAAAGAGGAGCCGATGTCCATGTCAATAATGATGAGGCTCTCTACCAGGCTTCATATTGGGGATACAAGGATGCCGTTGAACTTTTATTGAAGAATGGAGCAGATATTCATTCTCAAGATAATCTTGCATGGGCTGCACAATGGGGTTATAAGGATGTTGTAGAATTATTATTGAAAAATGGAGCCGATGTCCATGCCAATGATGATCTTGCTCTTTCTCAAGCCGCGTGGTATGGTAACAGAGATATTGTAGAATTATTACTTAAGAATGGAGCTAATATTACTAGTGAGACTATTTCGAAAGCTAGACAGAGTTACGATAAAAATATGATGGAGTTACTTAAAAAATATATGTAAATGAGATCTAAATTCATATATGAAGATATTAGAGACATTTTGAAACCTAAATCTCAAAAAGAAATACGAGCAGCATTTGGAGAAGAACGTATTGAAAGTGAATTTCCTCTCTATCTTGAAATATTTAATGAAACCTTTCCAGGCGAAGAATTTATTTTATATCCAACGGCAGATGCAGACGGAAAGAATGTGGTTATTTTTTATAAATTTGACTCAAAATATTGTACATTTAAATTTAAGCAATCATACTTTAATATTTTTCCAGAAATATGGGTAACTCCGCGGGTAAAGAAAGAAGAAATAAAACCCCTCTTTATGAAAGGTAAATCAATTCAATCTAAAGAAGAACTAGAAGAATATGTTGATGATATTTTACAATGTGAAAAAGAAATAGATAATTACAAAAAAAACGATCAAAGACCAAATATAAGTGATTTGATACATATTTTTTCTAACTTTTTTGATGAAAGAGTCAATGCATGGGTACAAGCCTTTAGGACTCAGGGACACCATTTAAATGAAGGAATAGAAGATATTTTAAGACCTAAATCCAAAGAAGACATCGAAAGATCTTTTGATGAATTAATGAAAAAAGGTGAAAAAATTTACGCTCCTTCTAGATATTTTTATATTTATAAATTTAAAAGAGGAGACGACCATGTATATTATTTTATGGAAAATGGACAACATGGATTTGTAGAAGGAAATAGACCAACAAAGTATATTTATAGTGAAAATAAAGGAAACATATATAGAGAACATTCAGCACATTATGCAAAACAAGAATTGAGATCAAATTCATTTGCATTTACAAAAGGAAATCCTAATAAAATGGCTATTCCAAATGATTTCGAGGAGGCCTTTAATTTTATTTTATCTCATTATTTGAAAAAAAGAAAAAGATTAGGATTAAATGAAGGAATAGAAGATATTTTTAAACCTAAATCAGAAAAAGAAATTAATGATTCACTAGAAGAAATTTATGACAAAATAGCAATGGATTTATTAAATAATTTTGATTTTGATGATTATCAAAGAGCTTATCACTTTGTTTTACAACATTCTAAAAAGGTAAAAATATTAATAAAAAAGGGGTATCCTATATCGGATATCGGATTTTTACTATTTTATGAGCATGAACCAATGGAAATCGTAAATGAACAAAATATTAGGGATATCTTAAAGCCCAAATCTCAAGAAGAAATAGATATAGCAATTTCTAATGTAACCTGGAAACATTTTTTGAATAAGTTTGAAGATACAGGAGATATAATGTATCTAAAATTAGCAATTGAAAAAAAGAATTTTTTATCTCAATATGTCGAATTTATAAAACATAATTATAGATATTATTATAACATATTTACCCCTGGAAATCAACCTATATCGGATATAAATATAGAAGGAACCACCCTTATAATAACGATTGAAATTGCGGAAGATTTAAATGATTACTATACATGGGAAAAAACTAATATAAATCAGCGATTTGATATTGTTGCAAAATTAAAATGGAATATTGTTGATCCTGGCGAAATAAATGGAACATTTACAGTTACGCACAAACAAATAAAAGGATGGAAATATACTAAAAACAATATTTCTGAGACTCAGGGACTTTCCAAAGAACATTTAATAGAGAGTTTAGATGAAGCAATAGATTTTATCTATACTATTTATTTTCCTTATGAAAGAAGCGCCCGGTATTATGTAAAAAAACATTTAAATGAAGGAATAGAGGATATTTTAAGACCCAAGTCCGAGGAGGAGATCCTTTCTCAATTAGGAGACTTAAATCCTGATGATTTTGGTCAAATCCTCAAAAATAGGGTTCCTACCCGGTGTAAAATTAGCCTTAAAGAATGGAGCAAATATTCATCTCCATAATGATTATGTTCTTTGGTTGGCTTCACAAGAAGGTCATAAGGATGTTGTAGAGCTCCTTAAAAAATATGGTGCTAAATTATGAGAGCTAAATTCATATATGAAGTAATAGAGGATATTCTTAGACCTAAGATGGTTTACAACGAAATGAACTACTCTAAATGAGCTTCAGGAGTCATTACTCCAACCAATGTCGGCAGTTCGTCCTGATTTTTAAATCTGCGTTCCACAGATATAATTTTCTTAAGCGCAAAGTTCTTAATATTAAAGGCGGCATTAATATCTCTATCTAATATTGATCCGCATTTCTCACAGATCCATTCCCTATCCTTTAAGGTTAAGTTCTCATTTATCTTCCCACAAACAGAACAGGTTTTGCTTGATGGTTCGAACCTTCCAATTTCTAATATGTTCTTTCCATACCATTCCGCTTTATATTTCAGCATGGAAACAAACATGCCCCATCCAACGTCACTTATCGATTGAGCAAGATAATGGTTCTTAAGCATCCCATTGATATTTAAGTCCTCAATCGCTAAACTGTCGTGGCTCTTGATCATTTGCGTTGAGATCTTATGTAAGAAATCTTTGCGTTGATTGGCTACCTTCTCATGAAGAATAGATAACCTATGTTTTATTCTTTTTCCTTTGTGTTTTGAATATTTTCTCTGTATATATTTTAATTTAGACATTGATTCCTTAAAAAACCTTGGATTATCGAATTTTAAACCATTGGATGAAACTAGAAAGGAGTTAATTCCAAGATCGATTCCTATGGTGTTTTCTTCCTTAATTTTGGGTTTTTCAGGTATCTTTTCTCCTGTATCCACCAATATAGAAGCAAAGTATTTATTGGTTGGGGTTTTACTAATGGTGGCTTGTCTAATTACACCGCTAAAGATTCTATCTAAAATGACGTCAATCCCTTTCTTTCCGAATTTGCCTATATGAAGTTTACCCTCTCCAAAGTCAACTGTTACGTATTGAGGAACATTAAAGGATCCCCTAGAGGATTTTTTCTTAAACTTAGGAAAATTTCCTTGTTTTCTAAAAAATTTAGTAAAGGCCTCGTCTAAATGAATAACTGATTGTTGTAAAGATTGACTATTTATCTCCTTTAACCAAATACATTCCTTCTTTAAATCTGGTAGTTGCCTCATTAAATCAAAGCAAGAAAGATTAACTCTATTTCCAATATAGGCCATTTGTTTGGTTTCCAAAGCAAGGTTATAAACAAAACGACAAGCACCAATATGTTTATTTATAAGCTCGATTTGTTGCTTTGTAGGATAAATTCTATATTTATAGGCTCTTAACACCTCGTATAAATCTTTTTATATATATATGAAAAAATTTACACTTTTGCCAAATTTTTTATTATATTTACACTAATATATAAATAAAAATTAATAAATAAATTGTACAACGAAATAAATAATTTTTGCAAAGTTAGAGATGAGAACCGTTATCAATTCTCTAATAGAATTAAATTTCTTATAGAATTACTGACTCGATTAGGAATAGAATATAAAGTAGTTCGTGTTCCCAGCGAGTATCATAGAAAATATTTCTATAATCTTTATTGTTTTGGATCCTCAAACAAATATTTGTCTGCGCATTATGACGTGGCGAATACAAATTCTGATAATGCGAATGATAATAGTGCATCAGTAATTAATTGTATCGCTTATAAATTAAAGAACCCATCAATAAATTTATTGATACTTGATGGAGAAGAACCAGGATTTATGGGTGCTGGATCTAGATGCGCCTCATTTTATTTAAAAAAATATGGCAAATCAGTTAAATGGATTTTAAATCTTGAACTAACTGGAAAGGGAAAAGATTTCTTTATTGATGACCATCCCACACAATTATCTACGTGCATACAACAGAACTTTGAAGAGGTTATGATCACCGGCACGCCATTCAATGATTCTTTTATTTTTAGAGGAAACGGATTTGAATCCAATGTGCTCACATTGTTTGATAAAACAGAAGATGGTAAAATTGATTGGAGACTTTTGGGCACTTCGCATACGCCAGCAGATAGTCTAAGTACGATTTCGACAGATGATATGAGAAATTTTGTTGACAACATTCTCGATAAAATAGTAAAATCATGTTAATTAATGAAATTTTAAAACCAAAATCTGAAGAAGAAATACGCAAATGTTTAGAAGAGTGTGGCAGCGCGTCTGAACAATTATTAGGATATTTGAGAATAAATCATAACATTGGTCCAACTCTTGGTACAAGATGGTTAATGGAATCAACTGATAAAGAATTTGATAAATTGGGCAGAAAATTTAAAAACACAGGGGCTTCTCAAGAAGTTATAGCCAAATATATTTTTAATCATACAAATTGGAATAAATTTAAAAAACCTTGTTTAAAAATAGAGAAAAAAGAAAATTATTTAGAATTTCATCTTTACGAATGTAACGGAAGGTATCGTCACGGTCAAGTAATTATTGGTAAAGAATATAAATATAGAGGCGGATATTATAGAGGACGCAAGTATTATAATTTTTTTTTAAATAGGTGTGGATTTGTGTTAAGCGGTGTTAGAATAAAATATGATTAAATGATCAATCCAATAGAAGAATATAAATTTCTTAAAGATGTCAACAATATCAAAGACATCGCTCATTTTACTTTATTTGAAAAGTATATGATACAGAATAAAAGAGGTGATGACAAGAAGTTTGAAATAGAAGATACAGATCAAGAAAGTATTATGATCACCCGTAATGGCGGTTATCCGATTCCTGGCTGTACATATACATTTCTATATGGAGAACCTGATCAAATAATGTTGAAGTTTGGTCAGAAAAATTTTATAGATATTGTTCCTATATTGTTTTGTATGAATAATGAATTGGGTTATTTTTCTGGGATCAATATGAATATGCTTCCGCCTGAAACAAGATTACAATTTCTAGAAAGTTTTTATACAATGTTTAAGAATTTTTTAGAAGATGTAGAGAGATTGACTCAAAATGATAAGATCGCTATGAACAAAGAATTTATCGTATTTATGAAGGAAGGAAGAGGGCAGGACATAATAAAAATATTTAATAGGCAAAATGCGGCAAATTTTAATTATGGATATAGGAAATATGATATTAGAAAAGTTAAAAAATTAAGAATGGTGGAATATAACGAGCTTGTGTATTTACCATTTTATGCCCCACGAAATGCGTTTAGAGACCTCAACTATAAACAAATTCATAATCTTTATCAAAGATCAAAATAATTTATTATATTTGTATTAAAATTAAACTAAAATGTCAAGATTTTATACAGAAACTAGTAAAGAAGCCTTTTTAGAAGAGATAAGAAAAGTAATGGAAAGCGAAGATTTTCCGTATGAAATTTTATCTTCATCTCAAATTGGAAAAGATTTAAGTAAAGTTCAATTTGATTGGGAAAATTTCACCGATTTTAATGAAACAAACGGTTTTGCAAACTACCCCGTCGGATATAAAGAATTAAAACAAGATTTTCATGTCTTTTTTGTTAATGCTGGCGGAGATTGGGAATTTCCTATTTGTTTCATATTTTATTGGGGTGAAGATATGTTAAGAGCATATATTCCTGCAAGAGGAAATGCGTGGAATAAAATAGAAAAATGCGCTTATGGTTCGGAAGAGGAAGAGGACCCTCATAATTCAGATCACGATGACGAAATAAATGAGAGTGAAATAATCGAAGATATTCTTGATCGCATAATAAAAAAAGAAATATGAAACCTCAAGTTTTAGTTTTAAGTACTCAATGTGGAGATTGGGAACAACTCTGGGTAAATGGAGAATTAATTGCTGAACATCATCAATTAGAAAGAATTGATGGAAAACCAAATTATCTTTGGAGAATGGGTAAGAAATATGGGTTTGAACCAGGGGATATAAAATATACCGAATTAGACGATGCGGATGAAGAAGAATCAATAGATGGAAGTATGCCGACAGATATAACTAAGTACTTAACTTGAAGGTTATCTTTCTAGATATAGATGGTGTATTGAATACTGAGAAGTATATTATGGATCTTTTACATAAAAATTTATCTACACAAGATAGTGATTGGTGCGACTTCTTTGATCCAAAATGCATCGCTAAGTTAAAAGAAATAATAGATCAAACTGGAGCTAAAATAGTAATTAGTTCCACATGGAGATTTTTGGGATTAGATATACTAAGAAAAAAATTTGAAGAAAGAGGAGTTTCTGGAGAAATTATTGATAAAACTCCGCTATCAAGATCTATGAGAGAAAGAGGATATGAAATACAGGCATGGTTAGATAATCATGAAGAAGTTGAATCATATGTGATTCTTGATGATGATGTGGATATGTTGCCTTCACAATTAAAAAATTTAGTTGTGACTAGTTGGAAAGACGGAATAAGTAATGAGAATGTAAAACAGGCTATAAAAATTTTAAATGATAAGTGAAATATTAAAACCCAAATCTAAAGAGGAAATCACTTCAGAATTAAGTGCAAACGATTTGTTAATTGAATCTGCAAGAAAGGGATTTCTTCTAGGTGTAGAATGGGCAATAGAAAATGGAGCAGATATAAAAAATAGTCTAGCTCTTATTTATGCTGCGGCAGCGGGTCGTAGAGATATTGTAGAATTATTATTAAAATATGAAATAAATACTTTCATTATTAATGGTGCGCTCCATTGGGCATCATTAAATGAACATAAAAATATCATAGAATTATTATTAAAAAATGGAGCAAATGTTAATGTAGAACGCTCTGCAAAACAATTTAGAAAAGAATTATTAAATTTATGAAAACTCTGACAATAGGGGATACACATGGTTTAGACACATGGAAAATGATTTCGGATTATAAATCTGAAAATGGAAATTATAAATCAGTAGGTGAAGTATTGGCCTTTCCAGAAAATTATGATCTCGCTATTTTTATTGGAGATTATACCGATTCATATACAGTAACAAATGTATTAATAAAAAGGAATCTTCTTGATATTATAGAATTTAAGAAAAAATACGGAGATAAAGTTATTTTACTTCTAGGTAATCACGATTTACAATATTATTTTTTAGGAGAGAGTAAACATTTATGTTCAGGTTTTCGTCCTGAAGCAAGACACGATCTTCATGATATATTTAAAGAAAATGCTATTTATTTCCAAGCGGCATTCCAAATAGACAATTATTTATGGACTCATGCAGGGATTCATACTGGATGGCATGAATATAGATTTAATAATTGGGCTACTAAATTTTGGGGTGAAGATTATGAAAATAGAATGAATTTAGCAGAACAATTAAATGAGGCATTCCAAATGAAGGTTGATTGTTTGTTTGATGTTGGCCGTTCACGCGGTGGACATCATGACGTTGGTGGTCCATTTTGGATGGATAGATCTGAGGGATATAGAAATCCACTGAAAGGATACCATCAAATCGCCGGACACACCAGATCACCTCAGATAAAAGCTTATAATATTAGTGATAGTACATCTATCACCTTTGTTGATGTCCTAGAGGATGCCACAGAGGGTCCCTATTTTTATGAACTAGAAATTAATAAAAATGAAAAATTTTGAAGATACGGCAAGAACCATTATAATGGAAGATTTCAAAAACAGACTGAATGTTTTACGAGAAGAATATAATCATGTTAAAAAACAATTAAGCGAGTTTTGCAAAGAAATAAATTCATTGAATGAAGAACAAGTCAATGAACTAATTACACACATGACAGTTCATTTAGCGCAATTAGAAATAATTAAAATAAAAATAAAAGATATATCGAATATCATTAAAGACATGAAAGAAGATGTAGATGAATAAAAAAACCCGAGATATTTCTCGGGTTTTTAACATTCTCGGGTTTTTTAAAAATTAACGTTCTCTGATAACTTTTACTCCGTGCTTGTACTTCTTAGTTGAAAACTTTTTTTCCGGGTTTCTGTTCTTATAAATCGAGGCGTAAGCAGCCAGCGTATTAGCTAGCTCTGTGGTCGTCATACCGACTTTATTCCAAACCGTAAAAGATGAACCGGGTTCCATGATAGTCAATGTTCTATCAACTTTAGTTCTAAATCGCGACGGTTTTTTCCCCCTTTGTGGTTGAACCGCATTTGAAAAATTGATTTTGTAAATCATAAATTTAATTTATTTAAATAAATAAAATAGGAATATGAATGTAATTATAATAAAAAAAACTTGAATTAAAAAAATTAATTTGTTAAATTTTTGTTAAAATGTGAATAAAGACTTAACTTTAGCTATTTTTTCTAATTTTTCTATTCCAGTATTTCTAATTAAAGAACTAATATCGGAAATTTCTCCAATAACAAGAAATCCAGAAACTGATCCTCCTAACATCTGTATTAAATCAGCTGCTGCTTTTAATGAGCCCCCTGTTGCAAGAATATCATCAATAATTAGCACTTTAGCTTTTTTTGGAAAATTTGCTGTACAAATTTCTAAAGTTGTTTTTGAATATTCAGTACTATAAGAAACTGAAACTACAGGAGGTGGGAGTTTTCCAGCTTTTCTAACTAAGATTAAACCTTTTTCTAAAGAATCTGAGATAATTGAAGCAAATATGAATCCCCTAGATTCAATGCCGGCTATGTAATCATATTTAGGAAAAAAATCAGATTCAGCTTCATTTATTAATTTATCAAGAAGTAAATTTTTGATATCTCTATCTAAGAGAACTGGCGTAATATCTTGAAATACAACACCCTTTATCGGATAATCAGGAATCTTTCTAAATTTATTCTTTATAAGTTTGATTTGATTCATTTAATATACTTTTATTTGAAAAGATTTTAACTCAATGTCCAATGGTATCGCGTATTTATTGGATAACTTAATTATGGCCTCATTTAATGCATCAGAATAATTATCATTTTCTATTTCTATTTCTTCCTTATAAACGCACCAGGCTTTAGACAAAACATCAAAGTAAAATATAAATGTTTTTTTCATGATTCGTTTCCATTAGATTTTTCTATATGTTTCTGCATTTGGTATGCGCTTTCGGTAGTTAATCCTGATCTGTCAGGATCTTCATATCTTTTTCCACGTTGAAGCCAATTATCTTTATGCCATAATTGGTACCAACCTTGTTCTAACAAATATTTTCTTTTTTGTTCTCTTTCCTCTTCTTTTAACTCATTCATCTTCAATATTTTTATTTTTAAATTTTTTATCTAGATATTTATTGTTATATGGGATATCTTCAAAAAGTTTTTTTGCCAGTGATTTCCATGCATCTCCCCACTCTCTTAAATTTCCATATGATTTTCTTAACTCTTCAAATTGAGATTTAATACCGGGTAAATATGCGTGTAATATGTCCATTTCTCTTTCAATATAAGGAACATTAATATCGTTGTCATTATGATCACTCAATGAAGACAATTTATCTAAGTGTCTTTCAAACCCTTCAAGATCTTCAATAAACTCATCTATTCTCGGACATTGAAATGAAATTTCTTCAATAATTCCAAAAAGTTGTTCGGCGTGATCTAATTCAAATTCACACTTTAATTCATTAATAGTTTTTGCTTTCTT
>Ga0315284_10015588_pt1 | contig 10803 bp, 7 predicted proteins | sample YL17G09_16_MG_FD_203696 | JGI IMG/M metagenome (GOLD analysis project Ga0315284, IMG submission 203696) | Sediment microbial communities from Yellowstone Lake, YNP, Wyoming, USA - YL17G09_16 | ecosystem: Environmental > Aquatic > Freshwater > Lake > Sediment | place: USA: Wyoming | collected...
CAGCGCCTGCACGTAAAAAAGCAGCATTTGTCGATCGCCACTTTCCTGTAGCGCCGCTAGGGCCCTTTGCAGCAGGCCAACACGGTCTTCACTGATATCGAGCTGGCGACGAAACATGGCGTCCATGTGGGCAAAGCGTGCGTGGGAGTCGCAGCCAGCCAGGCATTGCAGCGCATAGTCCGTCCATTTGAGTTGTTCAAAAGTGGTCAGTTTGCGCTGTTCTAGCAGGGTTGCTAGCAGCCGACTAATACCAGCGACATCTGCCACGCTTTGATAGATCTGAAACCGCTGCTTAACGGGGGTGTCAGTCTCTTGGTCGATCCTAAGTACCTCGACCGCTAGCACGTCGCGCTGAATATCGGTGAGTTCTCCTGGCAGGGACAGCAGTTCCAGCAGCAACTGCTGCTGCTCGGCGGCGGGGACCTGCTTAATCCGATGCTGATAGATCAAAACGAGGGATTTGTAGTCCTGCTCCTTAGCCATTTGCTCGATTAAGAATGCAAAGCCGCTGCCATCGATCCAGCCCTCACGATTGGCTGCATGCAGATGCCGCACGGCCGCCGCATCGTCGCCCAATTTGTCGCGACAGATTTCTGCGAGCCGGCAGAGCACCTCAGCCCGCCGCTTGCCAGCCGGGACATGCGGCAATTTGGCGAGTAGTTTAGTATAAATTGCCGGCCAATCTATCGCTATGTCAGTCCAGCCTAGGAGTAAATTCAGGTCTTGGGCTTCGATGGTACTGGCCGCAAGCAGACGCAAGTACAATTCTAACCCGCGCCTTGGCTGGTCTAACGGGCCACGAAACATCACCACTAGTTCATCGAAAAGTGGCTTTAAAAATTCGGTCTGACCGTGCTTCTCGTAATAGCTGAATTCCATCTCCAGGATCCGCGCCAAATCTGCCACACGGACGAAATGACGGTATATACGTTCAAGCTCACGCAGTGAATTCAGGTCGTAGGCGTCGTAGCCGATTGCCGCCTCGTAGCGCTTCTCTGCGAGGTCAGGACGGTTGAGGTTGTGGTTCCAGATGCCGCCGACCATCGCCTCCAATGCGTGACGCCCCTTGACCGAAAGATTGAGGTTTCTATCCTTGAGCAGGCTATCAAGACCCCTTATCGCCTCCTCGAATCGACCTTTTTCAACCTGCAGCCCCGCTGCGAGCACGGCTGCTTCATGCATATTGAGGTCGAGCTTCAACGCCTTTTGAGCCAGAGATATCGCCTCTTCGGCACCACCTGGCATGGCGCTACGCAACTGGGCTAGACGAAAATTGAGGCGTGCCAATTCGTTTCGTCGCCGCTCAACGGCTGCCAGACGAAGCAAATAGGACGCCTCGGCAGCAGCTTTCTGTGCAATCCGAGCCAAATAAATAAGTTTACGCAGGATCCGCGGCATATCGCCGCGCTTCTCCATGATCCGGTGATAGCATTCCGAGGCCTTGTCTGGACTCTCCAGGCTCCATGCATCGCCGAGAAGTTCGGGAAGGACTAGCTCAAAGGTAAATAAATGCTCGGCACTGCGCACATCATTCATCAGTAAACCGCCAAGGCTCGACAGACGTTCTAAAATCTGCGGACGGTTTCCGACTTTGATTGCAAGGGTGGCAGCGGCAGCCAAAAACAGCTTGTGCTCGCCTTCGCGCCTCAAAGCCTCATCAATAAAATCAGGATAATTACCGGTCACTCCGATTAGTTCCAGAAGAGCTAGTCGCCGCATAATAAACAATGGATTATGATTGGTCATGAATTGACGACTGGAAATGTCCAACGCTTCGTTCATTTTTCCCGCACTGATCAACGCATCGATTGGCGCACAAATATCTGATTTTTCGCGAGCTTCTAGCACTTCTAATGGGGTAAACACGACCTCTGTTAATCCAGTGCCATCACCCTCGCCGCCAAGTGCCAGATTGATGACAAAGCCGGATTCACCAGCAAACACAGTCGGACTATAGCTCGCACGGCTTTTGGCCAGAGAATCTTGGACGTCGATCAAAGCAGCAGAGCTAACCTTGCATTCACCAAGATGGATGAGCACCGGCGCGATTAAGGGAAAACTAAGTTCATACAGCGACGCCGGTGCAAATTCCTGGTTGGTGAGTTGACCCAGAGTCCGCAGTCCGACCGCATCGGCCCAGAACCTAAGCGGCATCGACGCGAAGGCGTGCGGCACAAAGCCGCAGCCAAACAGCTCGGACACGACCACCTGCGCCTGGGCAGCTGCCGCCACCACCAAACACTTAAATCCAGCAAAACCACGGCCTTGCGCCGTCACAGCGGCTAGTGGCGCCGGGGCCTCGCCTGGGCGCAGTGCTTCACCATCTCTTTCTTTATAATTTGGATTGGTGAACTCGAACAGGCACCAGATCGCGCCGTCCGGCATGTAAACAAAGTCGGCAACCGTGCGCGAGCCGAAATATTTCTTGGTCAAAGCATCAAGGTTGGCAAGCAATGCGGCTTGATCCAACTCGATGCGCAAGCTATGCAGGGTCAGGCCATTTTTGCGCTCGGCTAACTCGCATTGGCTAATGCGCCATGGACTCGGCAACTGGCTTGGATGACGTTTGCTAGCAACACCCCGGTCTTTAAGTGGCAAACGCGCCAAAGCAGCGGGTGGAAGGCGCCACAGGGTCCACGTCTGGTGGTTCTCTGGCAAAAACCCGAGAACCCCGAGCGTGGCGTGTATTTTTTTGTCCTTAACTTGGCTCAATATATCCGTTCCTAAAAATGGTCAAAACATCATTTTGTTCTGCCCAATTAACCCCGATCCAGTACGACAAAAATGGCCTGCTTTGCGGCATTAAATCGGCCTGAAAGGGTTGTCGGTTGAGCGGGGCAAAAGCTTAACTTTCATGAGTTGCCCCCAGGTCGGCTATAATGGCGAGAGGGAGGTCTTGTATGACCGCTTTGCATAAATTAGCTCACAGACATGCCTACCTAAGTCGTCCAGACATCGCCACGGTCAGCGCCAGTCTAGGTGCCGCCTTCGCGCATGCTGCCGCGCCGTTTAGGGCTCCTGGTATGCTAGGCGCAGGCATTCTCGACGGCGTAGAACTGGACCTAATCTACGCTTTGCTGCGGCATCGACTGTGGGCCAACACACCGCTGTTTGCCACAGTTTTAATCGACTATATGGCAACATCTTTTCAATTACCCAGGCCAGTGGCTCAGAGCCTGACTTGTGCTCTGCTGCCGACGGTACGTCAGCACACTACTGCACAAAGCTTGGTATCTGATGTAAGCGACCAAGGCTTCCTACGCTATATCTGCATCGCCTCCGCCTCAGCGCAGGACGAGGCGGCGCTGCTGCTCGACTTGGGCCTCGGCCAGGGTCTGCTGACCAGAATCAAGACTGCCTTGCAGCTGCTATCTGCTGGAGCTGAGCAGACGGACGCTGACTTGGATGATGATGCTGCTGCGAAGTGCCAATTTGTTGGGGAGCTGGATGCCCAAATCACCGGGGTCGTATGCACTTTAAGTCTAGAGCTGCGCAGCTGGCCGTGGTTGCTACAGCAGGAGCGGCTACGCTATCTCCTGGCGACGATTGCTGACCCCTGGCTTAGCGTCTTGCGCGACCAGGGCGTTGCTTGGCTGTTCGACCTCTTGCTCGCAATTTCCAGCCGCAAAACTATGACTACCCGCCAAATAGCCTTGCTGCTGCGTGCCTCCTTCCCGGACGAACGAGGCTTTTTGCTCGACAGCAGTGTGGCGATTTTGTGCCAGGAACTTAGCCACTACCACCTGCTTAGCCTTGAGCGTGGCCAGAGCATTTGGCGGACACTGCCGCTCGCCGAAGAGCTTACCGCAGAGGCCTATGCCATGCAGGCATTGAGCGACGGGACTCCGGTACTAACTGAACTATCTGATCTAAACCCATCATTCCAGGCCAGCATGATCCGTGCCATGGATCTTTCCGCGCACGATACTGTACAAATCATCCAGACTATTAGGCCACTCACGCCGCTAGGTCTAAAGGCCGCGCTGGCACGGTTAGCGCTGCTTGACCCAAAGGAACGCCTACCTTCTGTGTTGAAACACCTAATGGCTAACGAGCCCTCTATTTGGTTGCGCCGGGTCGCTAGCGACCTGGCAACCACTTTGGGTATTGCCCCAGGGCTAGGGCCAGTGGCAAGATCAGCCCATGGTGAATCGACTCGACTCATTTAAAACCAGCATCGAAAGCCTAGGTCTAAACCAGGAAGCCCTGGCCTATCAGGCGGATCTGCTCGACGTCGCTTTGCAGCGACAAATAAGGCCGACATTTCCGGTGCTCGACACTTGCAGGATCGATAACGGCGGCATCCTACCGGAGTTCCTCGCCGCAACCGCACCAAGTGAACCATGGGCAAGGGGATACGCCGCGTTTACTCTTGCTGCTGGTGCCGCCAGCCGCTACTCACAGCCGCTGTTTGCGCTAAGCGAGGCTTTGGCGCAAGGCGACCGCCCTGCCGCGGTCGACGCCTTAGCCGCGCTAGCCAAGGAGGGTGCCTCCAGCTGGCCCCTGCCCGCCCAGCTTGCCAAACTAGTAGATCAGCCATCTCTACTGGAGGCGCTGAGCAGCGCCGACCTCAAGGGCCTCTGCGACCATCTGCAATTGCCCAAAGCCCTCATGCCGTGTGTTCGCGAAGGCGTCAGCTTTTTGGCTATGAAGCATCTCGAGAACGCGAAAATACCTGGGCTGGCCGGCCAGATATTCATCACGCCGCCTGGCATGCAAAAGGCCTTCGCTCGCCACCTTGAGGCCGAGCTCGGCCGCAGCCACCCCTTGGCTACGCCGCTGCCTACTGCCTACCTTGAGCAGGGGCCAGCGCTATCGACCATTCGCTTCGAGCGCAGCGGCCACCCTTTTAAGGAGCCAACCGGCGAAGTGTCGCCGGTACCCGCTGGACACGGTGCTCTGGCGCAGCTTTTTCCTGCGGCCCTGACGTTGATTCCCGGTACCGATGCCCTGTTTATCCGAAACATCGACAATATTATGGGGACCACAGCCGAGGTCTTGGTCGCGACCGAGCGCTTCCTCTGTTTGCACCGGCGCATCCTGACGACAGTGCAGACGATACGCACTGGGCTCGCTCGGTCCGACCTATCACTTGCCGGGTCTGCGGCGGCAGCTCTTTTGATCATGCTTGGCCTAGACCTTCCAAAGGCGGCGGCTCAGCCATTAGAACTCCCAGGTGGCCCAGAAGGTGCCTTGTGGCGACTCCAAATCATGCTCTTTCACAGTGGCCTCGAGGGACCGAGGACACCGGAGCGGTTGCAAGCACTATACGCGCGCCCGGTAACCCTACTCGGTCAAGTGCCAAACATCCTCCACGATGTAGGCGGCACTCCATGCTTTATCGCTATGCCAAGTACTAACGCAACCGAGCACCCTAGCGACTCAAGACGCGGCAAAGTCTGCCTAGAGGTGGTTCATGCGTCGCCAGATGATCAACGCACCAAGCTGGCAAATCACGAAAAGGCGACCCATTTTAACCCTGGCTTTTGCGCCGTGGAAATCACCGCCGACCCACACTACTATAGCAAGCGCAATCACCACTTTTGGTTGATGGCTGAGAAGGTCTACCGCGGCCAACAAGTTGTTTATTACGAAACAGCCCTCTATGAGCTGGTCGGCCACAGCGACTTCGCGAACACCGCCTTCGTCGAAGTCCCGCGCCGTGTATTCAATCCACACAAAACCCTACGCGACGCCTTAAACCGCACCCTGGCTAGTTGGCTACCCACGTAACCCAAGCTTTTTTGACGCTTCGCTACGGCATCTTTAACCTCCCCGCCAAACTCTTGCGCTGCAAAGATTTCCGGTTGTTTTGCTGGATTAGATCACGCTAGAATTTAGACATACCCAGCCATTCATCCCCACCACTTTTTTCTAGCAGCATGTACCCCTACATCGTTGCCCTGGAGAAGCTATGCCCCCGCAGGTTAGCAAAGAAGCGTTCGCTTCCGCCTTGCTCGAACTCGGTCACAATCCAGACAAGTACCGCGGCCAGCGGCTGTCGTTAAACGGCATGTGCGAGCTCTATGAAATCGAGGACGACATCATCTTGGATGCGATCGATTTAAAACAAATTGCCGCGCATTACGACTACCTAAACGACACCATTTGGGTCGATGCTCTCGATGCCGCCCACTTCTTCTATTGCATCAAGCATGACTCTCCTCTCTACGCCAGGTAGCCTGTGCCGTCACGGAGCCCGCACGTAATAAAAGATTTCCTGGTTGCCGGCCCGCCCGCTTAACCGCGAATCGATACTAGTGCCAGCAGGAAAGCCGATGGCTGCAAATGCCGCCATCACTTGCTCTGCAGCGGCCTGCCGCTGCACTGGGTCAGCAACCACTCCGCCCTTGGGGATGTGTTCGGGGCTAAGCTCAAATTGCGGCTTAACCAGCACCACGAAGATGACTCCGGACGCTGGAGCGGCTGAACGCAGCGCCGGCACCAGTCGGGCCAGCGAGCTAAAACTGATGTCAGCGACGACCATGTCCACCGCCGGATAAGCCGAGGGATCGAAGTTGCGAATATCGGTATGCTCTAGCGCCGTAACGCGGGGATCCTGGCGTAGCTTCCAGTCGAGTTGGTTGCTGCCAACTTCCACGGCAATGACTTGCGTGGCACCATGCCCCAGGCAACAGTCGGTGAACCCGCCGGTCGAAGCACCGGCATCCAACACCACCTTGCCGCGCACCTCTTGGGCCAGCCCGAAGTCATTGAGGGCGGCCGCCAGCTTGTCGCCGCCGCGGCTAACGTAGCGAGAAACATCCTTTAAGCGCACCGAGGTGCCAGCGCTGACCTGCAGGCCAGGCTTGTCCTGGCGCTGCTCATCAACGACAACTTTGCCTGCCATAATGAGTGCCTGCGCTACTTCAATGGAATCGGCGAGGCCACGGTCCACGAGTGCCAAATCCAGGCGCGTTTTCCGTCCGCGTATTTTCGACACATTCTATCCTCCGGTAATTTTCAATTTATTATCAAATAAAATCAGTTATTTAAATAGTCCATTTGCTTTTTATCTAATCCCACCGCCGCAACTGCCGACAGTCTCCTTGGGCCAATCAGGTCAAAGGGAGTAGGACATGAGTACTCAAGAAATCATCCGCATGCTATCGATCGACGACAAAAGTATCACCACCGACCTCGATCGGGCGGGCTACCGCAAGATGGGTGTGGTGGTAAAAGCGGCCACCAACTACGAGGAAGCGCGGCGGATCTTGGCCACCGAGGCGATCGACTTGGTCGTCATCAACCTCGATTTTGAGGGGGCTGATGGTATTCAAATCACTCGGCACTTAAAGGCGCAAGAGGAGTCAGCCACCCTGCCGGTGGTCCTAACCAGCGTACGGACGGCATCAAGGCTGCGCGCAAAAGCACTTGACGCTGGCGCTGACCTATTCGTTGAGCAACCCTTGCCGCGGCAATACTTTATCGAGAAGCTTAAACAGCTACTCGAACAAAAGACCCGGACTACCGACCGCGTCGTCGGCGCTGGCGACGCCCACTTCACCCTTGAGGGCGGCACGCACAGCTGTCCTATCGGCGACCTTTCGTTATCCGGTATCCTTCTTTCCAGCGACTTAGAAATCCTGGATGGCACCATCCTGACCATCGAATTTGACCTACCCGGACACAAGAAGCCGATCAAGGTCAGCGGCGAGGTGGTACGCACCATCCAATTCAATAAAAAGTTCCCTGATCAGGCCATTGGCATTGGGGTGCGCTTCGCACAGTTCTCAGGCGATTCAGAACGGCGACTGGAACGCTACATTGCCAAAACGAACCATAGCGATGCCAAATTGCTTTACTACCTTTAAAATTCCGTTGCCTAATTCCGCGACTATATGGTCAAACGCCATCGCCTCAATTTGACCACAAAGAAAGAGAAGTAGGGAGAAAGGGCCGGGGTTCATTTACAAAAAAGCGCCTCCATATCAAAACAACCCACTGTAAATATTAGATTTTTTTAAAACAGACTCATGATTATCCGCCCTAGTCCGAAAGGACAGCAGGAGGGCCATACTTTTGGCGGAGTCAGTTAAAATTTCATACAGTGCCACGACTACGCGCGTGCGGTGCGAATTTAGTCGCAAACTGGCCCTCACGCTTAGCACTCCGCCTGCGGACGTCCTAAAGCGCGCTATCACGAAAATGGAAGCGGTTAAAGCGGCCGGCAGTGTGGCCGCCTACACTACCAATGAGTCACGCTTTCTCGCCTGCTGGAAGGCTTTGCGCGAAGACAAAGATTCACCTGAAGACCGTATTGTCTACATGACGCTAGCAGCAGGCGCGCCCAATTTGGCTGGACTCACTGTGCAGGCCAGTCAAACAGAAAAATCCCTTATCACCATCACCGCCACGAATGCCGCACGCACAAATACCTGGCAGTGGGAGTGGTTTAAACACTGGGTCTGCCAGCGCATGCTAGAACTTGGTATTAAGGAATCTCCAAACAATGCCCAGTTATTTAGCGCGTTCACCAGGCTCAGCCTCGGAGAAACCACGGCTCCGCAAATGATCGGCGCCGTTCCCGCCGCGGCCGAAGGCACTGCGGGTAAGACCCTCGCTATCGTGGGCAACAAGCAACGCAAAGAAATCGGCATCATCATCCGCAGTCATGTCGATCTACGCGACAGATCGAAGCGCGACAAAATACTCGGGATGATCAATCAGGCCGTACGCCAATTGTCCGTCGATGATGTCGAATACCGGGTCCTTAAAAAAGACTTCCTAGCCGCCTTACAGTCGGCTCTAGATGGTCCCGAAGGCCTGGGCCTCGAGCTCCCGCTGTCGCTAATGGCCGCCATTGGCACCTCAAAGTCCAACATAGCCTCGCCGGCGCCCAGCCCCAAAGCACCAACGGCACAGCCAGCCGTTGCAGCGCGACCGGCACATCCCGCCTTGGTTGGTAACGACCTTATTAAGTTCCAGATTTCTCCAGACCAGATGCTGGCTACGATCACAGGATTTAATAAAAAACTCTACGATAAACCGGATTTTTCGATAAGTGTCGCGTGGCTGAAGGAGCAAATGCAAGCCGCCACAGTCACCCTGGCCATGACCGAAGACCTCGAGGCACCCATAGCCGAGGCGATAGCGACACGCGCTGAATTGAATGGCCTGGTCTGCTGCTGCGGCCGCGCTGGTAAAGCCGGAAAAGGGCCCTACCTGCACCCAACGTACAAGGATGCAGCGAGCCGCGTGCAAGGCGATATCGATGGAGCTAGTCTGGACCTGCGCATGTTACAGCAGCGCAGCACGGTCGTTGCCGGTCAACTAGTAGCCGAAATCCGCTTTAAAGAGGCTGCGACCGCTCCGTGCAATGTCTTCGGCGTTGACCTCCCAGCGCTGTCGCCCAGCGAGACACTCGAAGTCCTAGTCGGCGAAGGACTCACCCGGCGCGGCCCCTATACATTCATAGCCCAGCGCGATGGTATTCCGGTGATTGATGGACTCAACATCTCCATCTCCCCCACCCTTGTTCATAAGGGCGACGTCAACCTTAGTACCGGCAACCTCGTCTTTGACGGACCCATTGAAATTTACGGCAACGTCGAGACTGGAGCCATTATTCACTGCACCGGCAACGTCATCGTCCACGGCACCATCGCTGGCGCCCAGATTCGCGTTAAAGGCGACTTAATAGTCGACGCCGGCATTTCGACTGGAGCAACTGGACACATAGAGGTTCGCGGCTCGATTACCGCGCAGTTTATCGAGCAATCAACTATCATTTGCCAAGGCGACATCACTGTAAAAACGGCCATCATGAACAGCCAGATTTACTGTTCTGGCAACATCGAGGTTGCAGCTGGTGGTCTCATTTCGGGCGGCAGTCTAGTCGTCCTAGGCGCCGTGACCACCGGCTCATTCGGGTCAGCTCGCGGCAGCATCACCATAGCTAATGTCGGTGTTAACTATAAGGCCATCCGCTCCATGGAGATCAAGCAAAAGCGTATTGAAAAGCTCAAAAAGCGCCTTAACGACGACCGTCTCGCCCTCCGTGACCTGGCACAAAAAAAGCCCGCGCAAATGACTCCGAAGCATCACGAGATAAAAGATGAGTTGCAAAAGCGCCTGCCGCGCCTACGGACCATCATTGAAACCACGGAAGGCAACATAGCGAAGACTAGTGCTACACTTACATACAACGCCACTTCCCGCATTATCGTCAGAGAAACTCTCTTCGCTAATGTGAACGTCACTGTCGGTGGACAATTCGTGTCGGTTTCGAACGATGTAATTGAGGTAGCTGTTAACCCCAAACGCATACGCGGCAGCTTCATAACCGCGCTCGAAGTGAAGCCATCATGAATGGCTGTGTGATGACTTCTCAACAACTAGCTGCCCACAAGCCGCTGCAATGTCCTGCCCCTTGCTATAGCGCACCATCACTCGTAGCCCATGGCTGTAAAGAGCGTCCCTAAAAGCGTGCACTGCTTCTGGCGAAGGCGCCGTGAGCCGCGATGGGCCGACTACATTGAGCGGAATCAGATTTATTTTCGAATTCAGCCCCTGGCTCAGCAAGGCGAGCCGCTCGGCATCCACTGGGCGATCATTGACCCCCGCAATCAGAGTATATTGCAGCAGGACCGGTGGTCCACCGCTGCCGAGGATCTCGCGCAGTCGAGCAACGACAGTGGTCAGTGGCCAACGCTTATTGATCGGCATGATGCGAGAGCGCTGGACATCCTCGGTGCTGTGCACTGACAGGGCTAGGCGCGCCTTAGGGAATGCGGCGTAGAGGCGTTCGATGCCTTCGAGATGGCCGGCGGTGGAGACCGAAATATGGGAGAGGCCGATACC
>Ga0315284_10015589_pt1 | contig 10802 bp, 25 predicted proteins | sample YL17G09_16_MG_FD_203696 | JGI IMG/M metagenome (GOLD analysis project Ga0315284, IMG submission 203696) | Sediment microbial communities from Yellowstone Lake, YNP, Wyoming, USA - YL17G09_16 | ecosystem: Environmental > Aquatic > Freshwater > Lake > Sediment | place: USA: Wyoming | collected...
CTGATTGGAAGACACTCGGCGGCTTCGTCAGCGGTGTAGAACTCCAACGCGCTTGGCATCTCCATCGCATACCTCCTTTGTTGGATCAAGTCCCCTTTCGGGGACCGGTTGTCTCACCTGTATCCCAACTTCTTTAACTCCTTACGAAAGCGATGGAGGGTTGAAGCTGCGTGTTTGGCATACCCCTCTCTCCAGATGATGGCCTTGCTCATTGGGACCTTCTCATTCCATTCATCTACGGCCTGCCGAATAGAATCTTCTGCTGGAAGTCCTTTCTTGCGTCCTCCTTCCATACCACCATCGAGATTGACTGCTCTCAACATGACCTCAGGAGGCCAGTTGTTGTTCCGACGAAGACCACTTTCTGAGTTGTGGTGATGATTGTCGAGGTGACGGAACTCCTCAGTATGAGCTTCCTCGACCTTTTTTACCTCTTTTTGTTTGAGATGCTCCACTTCTTTCTCAAGCCTGGCCACTCTTTCAGCCTCAAGCTTGGCAATCTTCTCTTCGAGCTCTTGTTCCTTCTTCGACTTGCCAGAAAGGAATCCTAACAGACCCATTCTACCTCCTTGTGTTGATGGTTGCCGATGAAGTCCCCAACCCACGCTCCACTTGTCTCACTTGCAGTAGTCGAGCTTCGTCTTCGCCTCGACCTGCTGGATGACGCTGCGGACATTCTTGGTGCGGATGACCTCACCGCGGACCGCGAAGGTGGCGACGAGCTTGTCGATGGCCTCCTGCTGGGCCTTCACGGCGAAGTACTTGGTGTAGCAGCGACCGCGGACGGCGTTGACATTGAACATCACAACCTCCTTGTCAATAGAATAGATGACGAAGTTGTTGTCGAGTTTCTGCTCTGTGTCCTGCCCTGGCTCAGAACGGGTCGAACGGAAGAGTGCGGTATGGCGCCTCCTCGACCACCCGTCGGCCGAGCGAGCTCCACACGACATACCCATCGTCGTCCGGGAGGTCGTTGTTGGACCACAGACTGGACCAGTACGCCTCCTTCTTGACGAACTGGTCGTGGGTGATGACCGACAGGCCGACCTCATTGATGTCGTCGTCAAACATCGGACACCTCCTTTCATTAGATCAAGTCCCCAAGGTGGGGACGGGTGAGTTACAGAACCTGCCGAACCATCACAACATGATTCTTCTTTAGGCTGTTGCAGATTTCCTTCACCTGCTGGGGATTGCGAATGCCCTTGATGCTGATTTTGCTTGCAGCACTTCCGAGTTGCAGCGCACCCACACCGAACATCCGATTGATGATGTTCTGTGATACCTCAACACTGACCACATCGTGATGGAAGACCTCACTGGTGTGCTTGGCGATGAGTCCCTTGCGGATGATTGTCTTCTCCTCATCGATGGTGATTGTCTCGCTCTTGGTGGTGAGCCACATCCCCAGAAGGATGAGCAAGCCAATGCCACTCGGGAAGATGAGGAGGAGAGACACAACGAACAGGAAGGGGTGGTTCCGAACCATCTCCGGATGGGCCTGATGTAGAACTCTCATGACAACCTCCTTTCATTAGATCAAGGAGCCCTATGGGCTCCTTTGTGTCAGTCCAAGTCCAACTCGTGAAGAACTTTCTTCTCGTAGCGACCAGTGAGTGTCTCAACCTTCATCACATCGTCGAGCCGACCGAGGACGTTGTACGTTCGGCCTCGATGCTTGACGAACCTGATGGCCTGGTTGACCTTCCGAGGCGGATGACAGATGTCCCAAGCGTCGGTGGTGTTGAGGAACCTATACTGTTCGAACGTCATAGGTGGACCTCCTTTCATTGGATCGATCATGGAGTTGATAAGTAGTTGGGAAACGAAACGGGGAGGACCTTTCGGTCCTCCCCTTCTTTCAGTCGCTTCGTGTTGTGACTACTCCTCGGTGGCGACCTGGACGACACTCGGCAGCCCGACAGCCTCGGCAGCGGCCTTCGTCGCAGGGTTGCCCTTGCCCAACCTCTGGGCGAACCTCTGCTTGAATCCGTAGATGAGGCTGGCGGCGTGCTTCTCGTACGACTCGGGCGCCTCCTCGGCCTCCAGTCCCTTCTTGGCCCTCTCCGCGTTGTGGCGGGCCATCGCGTCCGTGAGGATGCTCTTGGCCGTACCGGCTCCGTCGAGGGACGCCTTGATGAGGAGGGCCTGGTTGTCCTCCGACAGGTTGATGCCGCGACGACCCTTCGACGCGCCAGTCGGGAAGCTGAACTTCGGGGAGTTGTTCTCGTTGGCCATGTGTCTGTCTCCTTCTATGTCCTACGAACCTACTACCACTCTACACACGGACGACCGACGTGTCTCTCTGTCTGTCTCTTACCTCCTCTATCATAGTCATCTTGGAGTTGTTGTTTAGTTCTTTTATTTCTTTTTTAGTTTTTATTTTATTTTTAAATTTAAATATTTATTTTTGATAATATTATAATATTAAAGTTTTTAAATAGTTTTTAAATTTCAGAAAACAGTTTTTGATTTTATTATTAAGTTTATTATTTATTTTTAATAATAAAATATTTTTTTCTGATAATAATATTATATTAAAGTTCTTATAAAGTTCTGGAATCATGACGGACCCGCCCAGGGAAGAACTCCGGGAAAAACAGCGGACTAAATAATATTCCGCAGTTTTTATTAAGTTTTTAAAATTTTCTTAAACTTTTTGTTCACTTTTTATTTTTTTTAATCAAAAAGTTCTAAAATAGTTCAGAATCCCGTGAAAATTAGTTGATACGGCGTAAAAATAGTGGAGTTAAACACAGCAATCGAAGTTCTTCCCTATTTTACCCGGGCCGACGGGCCGAGTTATTGCCCTGCTTCCGACCCATTGTTTGGGCCTTAACACTTGCCACGTATATTTATCTATATTTATACAGATATTACCTTTATTATGTCAGTAATGAATGTAGATTCATTAGACAGAGTATCAGTCCGAAATACCTCAATTTGATACCAGGGGTTCGATAGTGCCGACCGGTCAACCAGTGTACCGGTTACTCCGGTGGATTTAGTCGATATGATTCACCGAGATACTTCTGGTATTCAGAGACCAAGCGGTCCTCGGTAATTCCAGATAGCACAAGTAGTTCCAAGGTGGAGATTTGTGCTTTCTCAACAAAGGACAACGGGCCAAAACAGCTAGCGTATGGCATAAATTCGACGGGCGCATCTGTCTTCTTAATGATATTGAGGGCAAAGTCGGATGTATTAGGATCATGTACAAGGAATATAAGGCAACCAGGGATGGTTACTTTATATATATGTAATGATTCTATATTCATAATGTTTATATATGAGGTGGGTTGCTTATTTTAATTGTGGTGCCAGGGACAATGGTGCCAGCAGTAGAATTAGAATTGGTAATAGACCAGCCGTTCATAGAGGTGCCAGAGACGTTGATACCAGGGAACGGACCGAGTACACTAGTAATGCCAGAGCATCCAGAGTTCTTGGGGTACCTAGGTCTAATAGATATCGTGTATGAATTAATCGGGAAATTAGCGAATAAAAACTCCAGGTTCGCGAGTGGAAGACCAGTAACGACTAACAGGTCGAGAAACGAAGACTCAGTAGCATTCCTGGTCAAATAAGACAGGGGAGAAGTGGTCGAGCAAATAGAGACAAGGCCATCGGGCTCGACGCTGATTCGTAGTCCATGGTAAACGTCGTCGTCAGGAAATTCAGAACGGCAGTCAGGGTAGTTTAAGGTGTCATCACAAACATAAGAGGGGTCAAAAACAAAGTACTCAATCGTGCTATGTATATTATTATATTTATATATTTGTAGATTCATGGTAGGTCTTTCGGAGTTGGGAAACTCGGGAACGTCAAAAAAACACCAGCAGAACAACGTGGATGGGTTACATAAATATAGTCAGCGCCGACATGTGAAACAACAGAGTAATCGCTAGAGATGTGACCAAAAACATATCGAATGTTAGCTTCGGTGAATCCGGTCACAACTAGTATATCAAGAAAGGAAGATTCGTCACCTTCAGGAAGGGGAGGAGGGAGTAATTTAAATCGGATGAAGTCTTCCCTCTCAAGATATAGAGCAAGATAATAGTTATCAGATCTGATATCAGGATCGTCAGGGTCAGGAATGACCGAGTAAGTAATATTGGGCAAACATTGTTTTCTAATTATCATAAGGGCAACCGGGTATGTAAGGTCAGGAAGCCTCAAATCACAAGAAGTGTCGGCTTCGCGTCAACCTGGGCTACAGCTTAAGCTTTTGCATCGCAAGCTCGATGTTCGCTAGCCTATGGTACTTGCATTGTTCAGTCAAGAATAGTATCATTTCATATTGACAGGCAAAACATAATGTCCATTCGTCTTTCCCGTTGAGTATCTCTCGTCCTGCTTTTATATCAAGTATAAAGTTTATCTCTTGATCTTCTATCTCTTCTTTGCAGCAATCACACAGTGTCTTCCTGACACTGAACGGAGTTTCCTGGAAACTTCGACATTTCATATGTTTCCTTTACCACTCTAGATCATTTAATACTTCATAATCATAGACACAACTTCCACATTGCCATACTACTTTGTCGGGCTCACACCACTCTGCCCTAGCAACATCGCCAAAGTGTATCACAGCCTCACATTCACAACACACCTGCCAAACTGCTACCATTCCATCTCCTCAAGAAGGGCATATACCCTTAAGCACCCAGTACAAAGCCCTTCCAGCATTAATATATAATCGTTTAGGTTTAAATTGTCTAGGTCAATTGCAAAACTACACTCTTTGCATCCTAACATGCTCCCCCTTATAAGTCTATTAGTTCGTCAGTCTCACAATTCCACATTCTTACTAGCTTTCCATTGTCTATTATGATTCTATCTCCATCTTTCTTGAGGTTATCTTCTGCGACCTGAATGTCAGATTCGGTAACTCCTGCTATTACAAGCAACTCTAACATGTTGGACTCGCTAGATTGTTTTAGAGCCCATTCTGGTATCACACCTCTTATGAATGTCTTTATTCCAGCATGCTCGGTCATTCCATACATCGTGTTTGAGGTGTGTATGTAAAACCAAGTACTTTCAGGGAATATGTATTTATAAACCGATATGATTACCATAATTTTGCAAATTGTGTTAGGAGCTTTTCCTAAAGCTCCTTACCATAATATCACATTCAGGTACATATAGACTTTATAACAATGACAACAAACACAGAGTGGATACCCTCCTGGAGGAATCAACCACATGCCAATCTCTTTGTTACAAACTTCACACATCTCCATGTCACCACTCTAATTTCTCTAATACCAAATAGTCTTGACTACAACTATGACAAACCGATTTTATCCAGATGGGTGCTCCACCTTCTGCATACCCTATTACACAATAAGTTGCCTTTGAGGTAACATCACATTCCTCACAACCCATTATCCAGTGCCCATTATCACACTGAAGCCAAGAGTTGTCTCGCTGTCTTCCTGACAGCGCACGGGATTTCTTCTGCCTAGTACGTCTGACCAACCTCATGTACAGCCTCTTACCACTCTAAATCTCTTAAATGTTTATAATCCCTCATGCACTGATCGCATACAAGCAAAGTATCAATTCCATGTAATGATGGAATATAGCATCTTTCATCCCAGGCTCTCAAACTCCAATCCCATGGCTTCTTATTGCATGCATAGCATAAGTATGATTCACGTTTTGTTCTCTTCATTAATTCATCAAATCCTTTAGGGTTGTTTGATCAAATATATGTTCTTTCTTGTGTACATTGCCCTTACTGAATGACACTAATGTCCCAAATGTTAGATCTTCATACAAACTGGTCAGTAATGCTTCAGTGAGCCCAGACATTATCAATATATCCAAGAAACTTGACTCGTCGGCATCTTTTGGGACCTGATAGTACCCAAGGTTTGAGACCCACATCCTTACATCATTGTCTTTAAAAGTGTCAACACATAGCCACAACACTTTACTTGTTGGGGTCTTCTCGTCATTCATGAAGTACTCAACGTTGCTACCAACTTTATGCTTGCGTACTGATAAAATCATAAATGTGCCTTGTGAAATTGGTAGATAGTGCCTTGTAAAATAGATTGGCTGAACAAGATGGGTCGCAGACCCATCGAGTGAGGTGCGTTGGGAACATAGCCCTGGGTAAAGAAATGCGCCGCCGAAAGCTCGTGTGTCGTCGTGTGTTGGGTGAGGTTGAGCAAGTCAGTCCCACCACATATTAATTACACCATTCACACATCGACGTCCTCTGCACCCCTCCCGAAGAGTCCGTCCTCGTGTACTTGACCCATCCTTTCTATGCCACCTTCTATGTCGTCTTTGTTTATGCCCAACACAACTAATAAGTCTAACCATGAAGTTTCATTATAACCTTCTACATCAAGATTCAGCAACTTCATAAAGCCCACCTCTAGTAATGTAAAAGCACTGAACACTCCAAAAGAGCTACCCACTTCTTGTTCGACAGGTTCTGTTCTTTTTCCATGGGAAATAATGTAAAACCCTTTCTTGTCTGTTACGACTATATAGAGGGCCACCTTATCTATTGCTGATTTCTTCCAAACTGTTGTGGTCATTTGCTTACATGCTTATTCTTGATGTGTTCGTTTATCTCATGAGTACTCATGCTATTACTGACTACTTCTTCTATTACGCCCTGGGAAACACCAGTAACTACCAAAAGATCTAACCAGGATGTTTCCTTTGCATCACCAGGCAACCCATCACACCACCCCCAAAATGAGGGTTCATTGTAAATTATGAATATTCCTAGAACAGAATATCCATCTTCACAATCTACGTAGTAGTGCTTGCTTGTCCTGTAAATCTTTTTCGGAGTTCTTTTCTGCATAATTCTTTATTTGCCCTTCTGTAATCCCAGTCAGCACAAGTATTTCCAAGAAACTAGATGGTTCTGTTTTAACAAATGGCATAAACTTCCGCTCAAACAACATACTCCATTGCTCTTGGAGGTCCCACATTATTTCCATTACCTTTTTAGAAGAATCAATTCCCTTTACATAGAAGTACTGGAAATGTGGCTCTAACCTTCTTTTGGATACCTCAATCATATACACCCATCTTGTCTCTGACAAATTGTTTTATGTTTTCTTCAGTCATGCCCAGTACAACTAGAAATTCTAGATAACTACTCTCAACTACACCTTTTTGCGGATTGATATCAGAATAGATTATATAACTTCCACAATCCTTATTATAGAAGGCAGCCAACATTCTACGCTCGGGTAAGTAAATAACCCAGGTGGTCGGCCATAAGTCACACGCTAGGTGCCTAAGTAATTCTATCTTTGTCATTAGAAGTCAGGAGTCTCAAATAGTTCAGATGGTTTGCGAAAATCATTAAACATCTTTGTTGCTTGCTCTTCACCAATACCCCTTACCACCAAAAGGTCTAGCCAAGAAGTTAGGAACCCTTGAGAGGCAAACATTTGATACCATGTCCATGCCATTTCTCTGTCGCCATCTCCATAGAACAGGGGACTAGCAAGACTATCCTTATTAAAGATTAGAATGTCTTTTGTAAATGGGTCTGCTATGGCATATTGTGTAGGTAGTCTTCGGTTTGCAACCTGCCATGCTGGTTTGGTGATTTTATAGACTTGGAGGGGCATAGGTCTTACCTTTATATCTATACCAAGATGGTTTTAAGCTTATTTTATGTTTGATTCTTTCCCGAATAAGAACAAAATCTTCTTGAGTGGGAGTGAAGTCATTATAGAGATGTCCTGGCCAAATATGAATGGGGAATGTCTTAGTGGGGTGAAAATCTCTTGCACGCATTTCGGTTTGTATTTGTATAAACCTTTCGTGCAAATACTTTCCCTTGTCAAAGAAGAAATAGATATGACCTTTGCCTAGTAAGAACTTTGGAGCAATACGAGATTGTTGATATCCAATCTTACTTGCCAGTGTTCGCTTTAGAGCACCACAAAGCATTAATATCTCATCATGCTCTGCTATGAGGTGCTGGTCTGTCAACTCACTTGGCGGAACTAGATTTATCCTTACCACTTTTGACTTCCTCTTCTGCGGTCTTTATTCTATTTGTGAGGGTTTCTTGCGATATGCCCGTAAGGACAAGCAACTCTAACTCATTTATTCGTCGTGCTTTAATCAAATCTATTGTAGCCCATTCAGATTCAGTAGGGTCTCTGAAGGTTAGCCATTCACTACTTTGATAGACAAGCATCACCCTACCTGTCAGGATGTAAAAACCCAACTTCCCTTGGTATATGCAATATTCTGATTTCATGTCTTCTTTATCACTTACTATTCTGGATTGTCACTGCCTTCTTCACTTTCTTTTGTTTGGTGCTTCATATACTCAACACGATAAGTAGTAACCATTCCAGAAACGAATAATGTTTGTATCATAACTGTGAACGTATGTTTCTGGCATGCCAATGCTGAACAACTACCAACTTCGCTGTGTTTCTTGCCATCTCGCTTTATATAAACCTTCATTGTTAGTTTATTTAAAGCACTAGCCCCACATTCAGTACTGGCCATTAATTGGTCTATGTCGTTGAGCATGTCCCCGCAAGAGTAACAAGATAGAATGTCGTCGTCCTGAACTTTCTCAATAGTGGTATCAACAAGTAATTGACTTTTACCACAAGTTAGAGGAAACGCAAATTTAAAGGCATTATCCTCTCCAAAGTCTAATGTTCTACCACCAATCTCAAAAATCATTGTTTTGTCTTTTCTATTATCTCTATAATTTGTTGAGGTGTGTCGGCATACTGAATTAGGTTGACATCTTCCGGAGAAATGGTCCCCTCTTTTACCATTTCCTGAATCCACTCAATCATATGATGGAAATACTCTTTGTCGTACACCACAATTGGACTCTTCTGAAGTTTCTCGGTCTGAATTAAAGTGATTATCTCAAACAACTCGTCTAGTGTTCCAAACCCTCCTGGAAAAACAATGAATGCTTTTGAGTAGTTAGCAAACATCGCTTTACGAATAAAAAAATGATCGAATGTGAAAGAATGTGTTACATATTTGTTTATTGCTTGTTCGAATGGAAGTTTTATATTAAATCCTACACTTCTACCACCTGCCTCAAATGCTCCCTTATTTGCTGCTTCCATAACACCGGGGCCACCACCGCTTATTAAAGTATAACCTGCCAGCGCTAGTAGTTTTCCAGTCTCTTCTGCTGCTTTGTATGCAGGGTGGTCAGGAAGCAGGCGTGCAGAACCGAATACTACAACACAAGGAGAAGATTGTTCCAAGATTTGGAATCCCTCTACAAACTCTGCCATGATGCTGAAAATCTTCCAGCTGTCATAGTTCTTCATGTTCTGTACCATAACACTCCTTCTAATCCTTTTAATTTATCGTGATGAAAATAGGACTTGCCCAATAACATCTTGTTTTATCGATAGATAGAGGGTTATTTTATCTGCTCGTAGGAAGCTGGGCAACTTCCAGAGACTAGTCTGGTAAGTCTATGAATGCAGGAATGACAGCAATTGAGAGAACATGCTTGAGTTTCTGGAATGATGGCACTATCAGAGGTTCCATAAGGAGTTTCATATACAACCTCTATGGTCCCATTGTCAAGCACTCCTGTTACGATGGAATAGATTGGTTCTGTGTGCCCATCTCTTTCATAGCAACCAATCGCCGTATCACCAATCTGGAATTTACTCATACTTATCATATAAGATATTAGGAAGGATTGTCATACCAAAAAAAAATAAGGACTCCAAGATGGAGTCCTTATTGAGAGAAATGTTTACAACAACGATTATACGATGTGGTATTCGTCTGGATTGATTAGAATACCATCATCAATCATTTTACCTGTGGAAATGTCTATGTTACTTGGAACTTTTAGATTCTTGGGGAAACTCCCACAACCTGATGCTTTGAAGAGTTTGTTGGAATTCTTATATCTGGCGGTGTAGTTCCAACAGAGAGGAATGTCGTTCTCAAAGGCACCAATGTCAAAGATACTGCCTTGTGGACGAGATGTACCAATCACATCTGTTGTTACTCCTTGGGCAGTTAGATTCGCTCCATTGTCAAGAAGTTTATTGGCAGCAGATACCACAAGACGAAGATTCTCAGAACCAGCAGTTACATTTTGGAAAGTTGCTGTAGAATAAGGAATACTACGAAGATTTGCAGTTGGTGCTTCGCTATTAGATGTGGCATCGTTAGTGCCACCTGTTACACCCTGATAACAACCCGAGCCTCCTGGAGGAGCAAGGTAATTGTTTTGAGAAGTAAATGTACCAGCAGATCTATAGAGACAAACCCCTGACGAGCAGCGAATAGTACAATTGTAAATATTCATCACTCCAGCCACCTCAAGTCTTGCAACCCTGGCTCCAGCTCGGCTAATAGTTATACAATTCTGTACTGTAACTGTTCCTAGGCCTGTCCCATCAAGAGAGAATTGACGCCACACACCATATGTTGAACCAGTTGTAGCATTTACGACGAAGCAACCATCAAAGAGCTGTACTTGTCCTGCACTGGGTGATAACCGGAAACAAGTATAATCATCGCCCGTTGAGGTCATTTGCATTCGCTTGACATTGAGACACTGATTAGAGGTTATAATATAACCATTTGAAGACATGTATGCTTTACTTGTGCTCCAAACTCCTGTATGCTCCTGTCCTGTGGCAGCGCGAATCTCAATATAATGTGTTGGGTCTGTAGTCCAACCTGTTGTAATAACTAGATTTGCAGCACTGGAATTAAATCCACCATCCACCACCGCTACTTGGATTGTATCATTCCCTGCAGCAGTTATGTTTGCTCTTTGACCTATC
>Ga0315284_10015590_pt1 | contig 10802 bp, 9 predicted proteins | sample YL17G09_16_MG_FD_203696 | JGI IMG/M metagenome (GOLD analysis project Ga0315284, IMG submission 203696) | Sediment microbial communities from Yellowstone Lake, YNP, Wyoming, USA - YL17G09_16 | ecosystem: Environmental > Aquatic > Freshwater > Lake > Sediment | place: USA: Wyoming | collected...
CGCTCGCCTGGTCACGGAGGAGCGAGCCGGCGGCTGCGCCGGGCGCGGGGACTCCGGGCGCGGCGGGCGGCGATGAGCCGGCTCGACCTGAAGGTTCCGGGCGCGTGCGCCGGGGAGCGGCTGGACAGATTCCTGGCGGCGGCGCAGCAGGACCTCTCCCGTAGCCGCCTGCAGGCGCTGATCCGCGCGGGCCGCGTGCTGGTCGAGGGTCGCGCGGCGCGCGCCTCGCAGCACCTGCGCACGGGCGAGCGCGTGCTCGTCGAGCTTCCGGAGCCGCGCAGGGTCGCGCTCCTGCCCGAGGCGATCCCGCTCGCCATCGTGCACGAGGACGAGCATCTGCTGGTGGTGGACAAGCCAGCGGGGCTCGTCGTCCATCCCGGCGCCGGGGTGGCGAGCGGCACGCTGGTGCACGCGCTGCTCCACCACGCGCCCGCGATCGCCGATGTGGGCGGCGCGGGCCGCCCGGGCATCGTCCACCGCCTCGACAAGCAGACCTCTGGGCTGATGGTGGTGGCCAAGAGCGCCGCGGCCTACCGGGCCCTGGTCGAGATGCTGCGCGCTCGCACCGTGCGGCGGCGCTACCTGGCGATCGTCTGGGGCGTGCCGCGCTCGGTGACGGGCACGGTCGAGGGCGCGATCGGCCGCGACCCGCGGCAGCGCAAGCGCATGGCCGTGGTCGTGCGCGGGGGCAAGCCGGCCCGCACGCGCTGGCGCGTGCGCGAGCGGCTCGCCGGGGCCGCGCTGCTCGAGGTCGCGCTCGACACCGGGCGCACCCACCAGATCCGCGTGCACCTGGCGCACCTCGGCCACCCGGTGGCGGGTGACCCGCTCTACGGCGGGCGCGGGAAGGTCCGGTTGAGCGGAACCGCGCAGGAGCGTAATCTTCGTTCCGCCGTTCTCGAAGCGCTGCCGCGCCAGGCCCTCCACGCGGCGGAACTCGAGTTTCCGCATCCCGTCACGGGAGAGCCCATGCGCTTCACCTCTTCCCCGCCGGAAGACTTCGTGCGCGCGCTGGAGACCCTGCGCCCGTTTGCCACCACGAGGACGCACTGAGCCCCGGCATGTCCGACGACCCCATCGCCCCCGAAGTCGTCAGCCTGCGCATCCCGGCCCGGCTCGAACTGCTGGGCCTGTTCGACCGCGTGGGCACGCTGCTCTGCGAGCGCGGGGGCTTCAGCGAGGACGCCTGCTCGCAGGTGACGCTGTCGGTGATCGAGGCGGGCACGAACGCCATCCAGCACGGCTGCGGGAGCGACCCCGCCTGGCCCGTGGACGTGGTCTTCACCCTCCACGCCGACCGCATCGAGGTGAGCGTGCACGACCAGGGTCCCGGTTTCGCCCTTGACGAGGTGAGCGGCGACATCACCTCGCCGGAGCGCCTGTTCGACGCGCACGGGCGGGGCATCTACATCATGCGCGCCTGCATGGACTCGGTGGACTACACGTTCGATGGGTCCGGCACCACCTGCCGCCTCGTGAAGCGCCGCCCCACCGGAAGTTGAGCCTCGCGCCGTGCGTGTGCTGGCGGTGGACTGGGGCGAGCGCCGGATCGGCCTCGCGGTGAGCGACCCGCACGAGGTGATCGCCAGCGGCCTCAAGACCCTGCTGGTGCGGAACGCGGCCCAGGGCGTGCAGGACGTGGTCAAGGTCGCGCGCGAGATCGAGGCCGACTGCGTGGTGGTGGGGTTGCCGCTGCTCATGGACGGCGGGCGCGGGACGGCCGCCGAGGCGGCCCGGCGTTTCGCCGATCTGCTGCGCGAGCAGAGCGGGCTGCCGGTCGAGACCTACGATGAGCGGCTCACCTCGGCCCTCAGCGAGCGCCGGTTGCACGAAGCCGGCGTGCGCACCGGCCACGCCAAGGAGCGCGTGGACCAGGGCGCGGCCGTGGCGCTGCTGGAGTCCTACCTGACCCGGCGCAAGGCGCGGCGTGCCCGGGAGGAGGAGCAGTGAGCGGCCGTGGCCTGCCCCGCCCGCGCCCGCGGGTCTTCCGGCCGCGGCGCTGGGCCCTGTTGCTGGTGCTGGCCGGAGCGCTGGCGGTGGCCGCCGATCTGTTCCTTCCGGCGGGCCTGTTCCCGGCGCACGAGCGCCGCGCCATCCTGGTCGAGCGCGGCCAGACGCTGGACCAGGTCGCCGGGGAGCTCAAGCGCGTGGGGCTGCTGCGCGGCACGCTCGGCTTCCAGGTGCTGGCGCGGCTCATGCGGCTCGACCGCCACATCCGGGCCGGGCAATACGAGTTCGCGCTCGGCACGCCGGTGCCCGGGCTGCTGCGCGCGCTGGCGTCCGGCATTGGCGCGCTGAACCTCATCACCATCCCCGAGGGGCTCACGCTGCAGGAGACCGGCGTGCTGCTCTCGCATCATCTGGGCGTGCCCGCCGCGGCGTTCGATTCGCTGGGTCGCGACCCAGCGTTCTGCGATTCGGCGGGGGTGGAGGCGCCCTCGCTCGAGGGCTACCTGGGGCCCGACACCTACTCGTTCCTGCCGGGCACCCCGCCCGAGGTGGCGCTGCGCGCCATGGTCGCGCGGCAGAAGGAGGTGCTGCGCCGTGCCGCGTCCGGGCGCGACTCGCTGCCGCTCGGCCTGTCGCTCCCGCAGTTGCTGGTCCTCGCCTCGATCGTCGAATCCGAGGCGCAACGACCCGCCGAGCGCGCGCGCATCGCGCGGGTCTATCTCAACCGGCTCGCGAGCGGCATGAAGCTGCAGGCCGACCCGACCGTGGCCTACGGTCTGGGCATGACGCCGCGCTCGCGCCTGTTCCTCAAGAACCTGCGCAGCGACTCGCCCTACAACACCTATCTGCACGAGGGGCTGCCGCCGGGGCCCATCTGTAGTCCGGGCGCGGCGTCCATCGTGGCGGCGCTGAACCCCGTGCCGTCCGAGCCCTCGCTCTACTTTTTCGTGGCGCGCGGGGACGGCAGCCACCTGTTCGCGCGCAGCTACGAGGAGCACCTCGAGAACATCCGTCGCGCACGCGCCCTGCAGGCGGACGCGGCGGCGAGCGCCGAGTCGCTGCGCGCGCTGGACTCGCTGGTGGCCCCGCCGCCGGCGCCGCGCGGGAGCCCGCGCCGCGCGAATTCGCCGGCAACGGTTGAGTCCGGGTGGCAGCGGCACCGGGTTCGGCGGACGACCGGAGGGGCGCCCCGCGCGGGCGCCCCTCCTTAGCCGCCGTGGGGACGTGTGCTACCGTGTCTTCCACGTGGCGACTTCCCCTTCGATGCGGCCCGCCGGGCCCGCTCCCAACCTCTCCGCCCGCCCGCTCGGCGGCCTCTCGTGGTCCGAGCGGCTCGAGCGGTTGCGCGAGCTGCTGCGCGGTCTCGGCAGCGTGGTCGTGGCCTACTCGGGCGGCGTGGACTCGAGCCTGCTCCTGCGCGTGGCGCACGAAACACTCGGCGAGCGGGCGGTGGGCGTGATCGGGCGCTCCGACTCCTACGCGGCGCGCGAGCTGGAACTGGCCCGCGCCCAGGCGGCCGCCTTCGGCGCGCGGCTCGAGATCGTGACGACCGGCGAGCTGAGCGATCCAGCCTTCCGGGCGAACCCAGCCGAGCGCTGTTATCACTGCAAGAATGAGCTTTGCCGGCGACTGGACGCGGTGGCGCGCCGCCTGGGGGCGGTGGTCGTGGACGGCGCTATCGTGGATGACCTCGCGGACTGGCGGCCCGGACGACGCGCGGCCGGGGAGCACGGCGTGCGCTCGCCGCTCGCCGAGCTGGGCTTCGACAAGGCAGACGTGCGCGCCGCGGCGGCCCACTACGGCCTGGCGAGCGCGGGCAAGCCGGCTTCGCCCTGCCTGGCCTCGCGGATCCCATACGGGACCGAGATCACGCGGGAGAACCTGGCCATGGTCGAGCAGGCGGAGGCGCTGCTGTGCGCACTGGGCTTCGGCGAGCTGCGCGTGCGGCACCACGGCGACACCGCGCGCATCGAGGTGCCGCTCGCCGAGCTGGAGCGCTTCGCCGAGCCGGGCCTGCGCGCGCGGGTGGTCGAGGGCCTCAAGGCGTTGGGATACCGCTACATCACGCTGGACCTCGAGGGTTTCCGCTCGGGCAGCCTGAACCGGGTCCTGGGGCCGGATGCGCGCGCCTGAGAGCTGCCCGGAAGGCGCGTCCGGAACGCAGGCGGCTCCGGGTCCGCTTGCGTCCCCCGGTCAGGACCTTGAGAATATCCGGAACCGCCGTCCCCTGTGGCCGGGTAGTACGCAATGCGCCCCACAGAGGCGGCGGCACGAAATCGCGGTCTTCGCTGGGACCGTCGGTGCCCTGGGCCGTTCCGGCCCTGAAACGCCGATGAGCCCGGTCCGGCCGCCCGGTCCGAGGCATCGGCATTCGTGTTTTCCGCCCGCGGCAGGAGGTCTGGGATGACCGCAGTGAAGTCGGCCCGCCAGAAGGCGCAGCGACGGGGCCTGGAAGTCGACCTGGGGTTCGGCTGGGGGCTGGCGAACAGCGTCCTGCTGGCCCTGGGAGTGGGGGTCCTGGCAGTGGGTTATGTGGCCCTTTCAAGGGGTTCCATCACCCTGTCCCCGGTCCTCCTGGTGTTCGGCTACTGCGTGCTCATCCCCGGGTCCCTGCTGTTTCGTGGGCGAAGGCCGGGTTCGGGCGAATAGCTCAGCTGGCAGAGCGCTTGCCTTACAAGCAAGAGGTCACAGGTTCGAGCCCTGTTTCGCCCACCAGTGGGGCACGAAGGTCACGGGAAGCACCGGCCGGTCCGGCCCCGCGGGGCCAGAGACCCCGGAGATGGCAGGAAGACCGCAGAGAATGGCAGTCCGAGGGCCAAGAATGGTCTTGACAGCATGCTGGCAAGACCCATAGACTTACTCCCGGCATTAGACATCCCGCTAACGCAGCCGATGACAACGCTTGGAGACTCGAACTCGCCGTCTCGATGAGTTCGAAAGGAGGTGGCAGCAAGCCAAACCTGTGTGCTCGCAGCTGAGCCCTGCTCGATCTAAGCAACAGGGTGAACCATCCACCCATCCTAATGGAGGTGCAACAATGACTGGTTTGGTTCGCAAGGCCACGCTTCTCGTAGTGCTCGGGCTCGTGGCGGCGACGTCCGCGATAGCCGGGATTCCAGTGCCCGCCAATTGCACGATTCCTACTTTTGTCGACCTCGTCGCCTGCGACGGCACGGGCGCTCTTCCGCCGGCCGCCAAGTACAAGGCCACGGTCACGGTCCGCGACATCGGCAACTTTCCGGTGATCAACGCGACGGTCTCTCTCAGTTTCTGCGCCGACTTCCGTATCTATTCGGTGATTCCGGGCGGGACGGTGGTTGGCTCGGTGTTCACGAATACCGCTCTGACGGATGTCAACGGTCAGGCGACCGTCGAGATTTCGGGCGCCGGCAACAACTCGAACGGTGGCAGTTTCGGCACGAACGGCCTCGCTTGCGTCACTTGGACTGCGAATACCGTCGTTCTTGGGACGTCCAACGTGGCGGCCTACGACGAGGACGGCGCGACGATCTGGCCTGTCCAGACGCTGCAGGGCGTCCAGACGGCGGACCTCACCCGTTTCGCGCAGGACAAGTTGGCGCTTCCGCCCGTTTACAAGCCCCGTTCCGACTTCAACCATGTCAGTGGGCTCGACACGGGCGACCTGACCTTCTTTGCCCAGTACAAGCTCGCACTGCCTGCGTACAACTCGAACTGCGGCACACTCAACTAATCGGGTGACATCCAGCTCTGAACGGAGTCGTAGGAGGGCATGACGAAAGGCGGTGATGCGACCGACCGAAGGTTCCAGTCAGGAAATTCCATCTCAGAGAAAGTAGCTTACCTGACCCCCCAACATGGTTGCGGAGGAAACAATGAAGAAGGCGCTTCTACTTACTGGACTTCTCCTCGTCCTTGTAGCTTCGATGGCGACGGCCGCCGGCTTGAGCCTCAATTGGGGCACTGCTTGCTGGGGCGATACTCCCAAGGCTCTCACGACGTTCGCCTGCACTTCCAATTCGACACCCGCCAACTGGAAGATGACGACCTCGTTCAAGCTCGATGAGGAGATCGCAGACTACATCAACATGAGTACGCTGATCGAGGGAGTCTCTGAGACTGGCGCTATCCCCGATTGGTGGAAGCTTTCGACCACGAGTGAGTGCCGCGGCGCGATCAGCAACGTTTGGTCGAGCTTGACTTCCGGTGCGACCTGTGCAGACCCGTTCGAGAGCACCGCCACTACCATCTCCGCATACGGCTATCTGGTTCCGGGCGTCGAGATTCGGATCGCAACTGACGCTACGTTGATTGCGGGAGTCGTGGCTCCGGGGGAGACGGAGATCTTCCTTAACGTGGTCACGATCAAGAACGGCAAGACCGTGGGCACTCCCAAGTGCGACGGCTGCCTTACGGGCATGGTGTTTGGCCTGTACGAAGTCCTCATTGGCCGCGAATTCAACGACGTGATCAGACTTACGGAACCGTACGAGGGTGGCAATCAGTGCATCACATGGCAGCGCTCGTTCGCCGGCCAGCCCTGCAACGCTCCGGTCCCGGCCCGCAACACGACCTGGGGCCAGGTCAAGAGCCTGTATCGGTAGTCAGTCGAAAGTCAGTCGAACCAGGCTGTTGCTTCATCCGCGGGCGGTCGTCGAGAGACGGCCGCCCGTCGGCGTTGGATCCCGGCGGCCATTCCGGTCCCGCGGGGTGTTTTGCTAGTATCGCGTGCCATGGTGCGCATCCCGATGAGTCCGACCCCGCTCCTGCTTCATGCGGGATCGCCTGACCATCAGCGACGCCGGCATGGTCGCTCCGCAGATCGCCTGCGCGGGTTGCAGGGTAGTTCCGGTGCGCGTCGTGACCTGGGGCCGGGTGAAGAGCCTCTACCGATGAGGACCTCGAGCAGGCGGTGGTTCGCCGTCCTGGCGATCGCGGCCCTGCTCGGGCAGGGTGTCGTAGGCGCGCTGGCGGCGCCTGCGGTCATGAGGGGCGCATCCGCCGCACGGCATCCGGTGCCAGGTGCCGTGAAGCCGGCTCCGGCAGCCCCGGACGACAGCGTACCGGCGTCACCGGGCGACAGCGCCGCATTCCGCCCCGCTGCCGTAGACAGCTTGGCAGACTATCGCGCGGCCTTCTACGACACCACCATGGGCGACTCGGTGCGGGAGTCGCGCCTATACCTGGCATGGGGCGCGCCCTGCGGCATGCCCCGGGCTCGGGCCAACGTCAACTTCACCTGCAGCGATACGAACGAGGTGGACACCCTCTACCTGTCGTTCGAGACCGGCAGGGACCTGCCGCGCTTCTACGGCATGATCGGGTACCTGAACATCCTCCCGGCGGCCGGCGATTCGCTGGGCGCTTTCTGGGACTACTCCAGCGAGGGGGGGAACCGGGGCGGTCTCAAGATCCAGGCGGACCCCGACGGCACGTTCCCGTGCTCCCAGCCCTTCCTGCGCCAGGGCATGGCCGTTCCATACTGCGAATTCCGCCCTTCGAAGGAGCGGATCTTCTTCGGCTACGCGGTGAAGCTGCAGGACCCGGGCCCGGTCATGGCGGACACGCGATACTGCTTCGCGCGTCTCCTCTTCGCGCAGAAGCGTTGCCGGCTGCCCGGCGCGAGCCAGCCCGTCTGCATCGAGTGGGAGAAGGCGGAGTACTCGCCCGGGGGAAAGCCATTGTTCATCACGCGGGGCCCGGAGCGGTTCGCGTCGGTGAACTCGCCCGAGGGGAGTGTTTGCGCGCCGCACCGTGCGTTTGGGAAGCCGCCCGTGTGGCTCCCGCGCCCTGCGTCACCCGCGGCGCCCCCCGACTCGACGCGTCGCTGACCCGAAGCCGCCGGCGACCCGGATTCCTCCAAGCGCACGGGGCGGCCTCCACGCGGAGGCCGCCCCGTGCGATCGGTGCCGCTATTGGATTACAGGTAGATGCGCATCAGAAGTTCTGGATGCAGGACCACCTTGTGGCCCGCCCGGTGGCGCTCGATGAACTGCTTGAGGAGTCGCTCGGCAGCGAGGTTCTGCACGGACTCGTCCACCAGGTGCTCGACCTCCTTGAGGCTGAGGCGGTGTCCATGATCGTGCGTCAGCTTCTGCATGACGAGGTAGTCCCCCTGCTTGTCGGGTCCAGTCACATTGACATCGCCAGGCTTCATCTCCTCGGCGAGCAGCTTCCAGACCGACTCCCTGTCATCCTCGCGCGTGGTCTTCAAGGAGCCGGACACGAAACCGGAGAGTGAATCCGCCCGCAGGACGGCGGCGGCCGATTCACCACGCTTCAGACGCTGGGCCAGTGAGTCGGCGCCCGCCTTAGAGTGCCTAATGATTGCGGCGTAGTCCACGGTCTGCCACGTGAAGTAGTCCTGGGGATGGGCGTCGAAGTACTTCTGCCGCTCCTCTGGAGTCACCTGGATCTTCGCCTGCACGGAGTCGGCGAAGAGGCGCTCGACGCGGATCTGCTCCTCCTTCTTCCGGACCTCGTGGATCACGATCGGGTCCTCGCCGATCCCCCGCTCCTCGGCCAGCCTGGCCATGAAGGGCTCGAGCACGTAGCCGTCGAGCGTCTCGAGGAAGGTGCTCCGGGCCTCGACCTTGGGCCGCATCCCATAAGGCAGGTTCGTGAAGTCCAGGACGAAATCTCCCAGCGAGTAGCTGCCGCCGCTCCAGCGGGCCAGGACGCGGGCGGTGTCCGCGGGCTGGAGGTCGGGCACGTCGCGACCCACGTCGAGCATCACTTCACCTGGCGCACCCTGCATCGGTGGATTGGCCTCGGAGAACCGGGCCACGGCCCAGACGATGTTGGTGCTGTCGTACGCTAGCCCGATGCTCCGGCGGACACCCTCTCGCACCTGCTCCGCGCGCCGCGCCAGCTTGACCCCCCGGACCTGCTGCTCCAGTACACGTGAGAACACTCCGACGGGTGGTTGGATCGCGGGGCGGCGCTCCAGGACCCGCACGAACTTCCAGCCGTCGTCCGATTGGAAGATCCCGGAGAGCTGTCCGTCGGCGAGATCGAAGATCTCGAGGGCGACGGCCGGATCGAGCGTGTTCCGCGCCACCCAGCCGAGGTCGCCGTCCGCGCCCTTGTCGCCGCGTCCGGTCGAGTACTTCTTCACCGCCGCCGCCCAGGCCAGGCGCCCGGCCAGGACTTCGGCCCGCGCCTGCTCGGCGATCCTCCGGTCGTCGGCCTCGATCCCCTGCAGATGGAGTTCGAACCTGCCCTGCTCGTAGAGATGATTCACATCTTCCGGAGTGACCTGCACGGAGTCCGCGACGAGGCGTATGAAGACCGCATTCGACCTGGCCCGTTGCGTGACTTCGCGCAGGGACTGGCGATCTTCGAACGTGAAGGGGGCGTTGACCTGCCGGGCCAGCGCCGCCAGCACCTCCTTGTTGACCATGCTGTTGAGAAACTCGACGCGCCCCGCGCTGTCGGACCTGGGCCGGTCCAGCGGGTAAGCGGCCTTCCAGCGGTCACGGAACTCGGCCACCCGGAAGATCCGGTCGTCGATGCGGCCGATCTCCACGGTGTCCCGCAGGAACTGCCCCGTGTCGGGCACGCTACCGTAGTTCTTGACGGGCTTCTCGCTCTTTCCCGCGCGTGGCGCTTGCGGCGCCGCGGGCGTGGTGGGTCGTCCGGGCGGGTTCTCAGGTTGCCAGGGCTTCGGAGCGGGGGCCTGGGCCCAGGTGGCCGTGCCGAAGAGCAACAGAAGGCCGAGGGCGGCGATCGAGCGAGATTTCATCAGGTTCTCCAGAGGATGGCTCGGGCGGGAGACCCGGGTTGGAGGTGTCGAGAGCGAAGGAAAGTCTAAGAGCCCCGCGCGGCGAGGGTCAAGCGGGGCGGGTCGCGGGCCCACGGAGCGCGGCCCACCCGGGGCCCTTCCCGTCGCACGCGCCCGGGGCCGGGCCGCGTCACCAACCCAGCGCGGACCACGGGCTCCCCTCACGCCTCCGCGGCCTTGCGCCCGCGCCGGACGCGGTGCTGGAAGGAGTCGAGGTAGGTGTAGACGACCGGTGTGACGTAGAGCGTGATGAGCTGCGAGAACGCCAGCCCGCCCACCACGGCCAGGCCCAGCGGGCGGCGCGACTCCGCGCCCGCGCCGAAGCCGATCGCGATCGGCAGCGTGCCCATCAGCGCGGCGAAGGTGGTCATCATGATCGGGCGGAAGCGGATGCTGCAGGCCTGGAGGATCGCCTCGCGCGCCGGCCGGCCCTCGTTGCGCTCGGCGTCGAGCGCGAAGTCGATCATCATGATGGCGTTCTTCTTCACCAGCCCAACCAGCATGATGATGCCGACGTAGGCGTAGATCGTCAGCTCGGTGCGGAAGACCAGCAGCGTGAGCAGCGCGCCGAAGGCCGCGAACGGGAGCCCCGCGAGGATCGTGAGCGGGTGGATGAAGCTCTCGTAGAGGATGCCCAGCACCAGGTAGATCACCAGGATCGCCAGGATGAGCAGCGCGAGCAGGCCCTGCTGGCTCGACTGGAACACCTGCGCGGTGCCGGAGAAGCCGGTCGCGATGGTCGAGGGCAGCGTCTCGCGAGCCAGCCGCTCCACCGCGGCGGTGGCGGTCCCGAGCGCCACGCCCGGTCGCAGGTTGAACGAGAGCGTCACCGAGGGGATCTGGCCCTGGTGGTTCATGGTGAGCGGGCCCACGTTCGGTGAGAGCTTCGCCACCGCGCCGAGCGGCACCTGCTCGCCGCGCGACGAGCGCACGGTCAGCATCGAGAGCGCCGAGGCGTCCTGCTGGTACTGGGGCATCAGCTCCATGATGACCCAGTACTGGTCGCTGGGCGTGAGGATGGTCGAGACCTGGCCCGAGCCGTAGGCATTCGCCAGCGTCTTCTCGATCTGGTAGACGGAGACGCCGAGGG
>Ga0315284_10015591_pt1 | contig 10802 bp, 5 predicted proteins | sample YL17G09_16_MG_FD_203696 | JGI IMG/M metagenome (GOLD analysis project Ga0315284, IMG submission 203696) | Sediment microbial communities from Yellowstone Lake, YNP, Wyoming, USA - YL17G09_16 | ecosystem: Environmental > Aquatic > Freshwater > Lake > Sediment | place: USA: Wyoming | collected...
CTGCTGGTCGCCGGGATACGGGTTCGACGATCCGTGCACGGGCTGGACGATCACGCCGTCGGGGTGTTCGGCGGCCGGTCCCGGTCACCGCCTGCTGGCGGGGAGCAGGACCCTGCTTACCTGGAAGCTGGACATGCCGCCCGGGTTCACGCTGGCGCTCCGGTGGAAGGGGAAGCTGAAGACGGCGGCGACGCCGCAGGGGCTGGTGACGAACCGGGCGTCGATCCGGGCCATGGGCGCGCCGGGCCAGATCGGTGGTTCGGGTGACGCGGTCAAGCCGCGCGACTTCACCCACGAGGCGACGGTGATACTGCGGACCACGTTCGTGAGCTACGTCGGGTGGGCCGGGGACGACACCGCCTGGTTCAAGGGCTGCAACGACCAGGTCTACCACATCTCGTTCTTCCCGCTGAACAAGGCTTCCGATTTCCAGCTCTACAAGCGGTGGTGCAGCGGGGCCGCGTGCGCCTACTGCGATCCGGCCTGCACCAACTTCGCGAACGTGGGCGGGGTGAGTCCCAAGATCGACATGTTCGCCGGGACCTGCACGGGCGGTCCGGCGATCGACTGGGACATGGGGTGCAAGGCGGAGCGGGCTCCGGCCCGGTTCAAACCGAGCGAGTTGCCCACCTGGGGCATTGCCGGGAACATCACCCCGTTCAACTTCCTCCACAAGATGATCTCCAACGCCCCGATGGTGTGGGAGCTGGCCCTGTGCCTCACCCATTCCGGCGCGGACGCCAACTCGTACGCCGGGACCAGCAGTCTGACGTTCAACGGTTACATAGCGTACACGCGCACGACCCAGCACATGACCACCCTGAATTACGTGACCGGGCTATTCGCCCTCAACACCGACGACAACGTCGATACCTCTATCTACGTTTTCAGGTGGAACTCGACCTCGATGACCTGGGAGTTCGCCGCCACGACGGACCTTTACCGGGGAAGCGTCTGGGGATACAACCCGACCGAGCCGAACTTCTTCCGGGTCATCTCCTCCGCCTCCAAGATCATGCTGCACAAGGCCTGGGTCGGTTTCGGGATCGGCGGGGCGTACAACGACATGGGGACCCTGGCCCCCAACCGGGAGAACGGCGGGCTGGTGAATCTCAAGACCAACCCGGCCACGTTCTACCTGCTGGCCGGGCACCTGCCGTTTTCCGACGTGGCGATTGTCGGGAACGTGGGGAAGCCCGGGGTGGACCCGGCCGCCGTCTACTCCATCTGGCGGTACACCCCGTTCGACACGACGGCCAAGTCCCCGAACCCGGCCAACATCACCATGGACCTGGTGAGCAACGCCGGGTCCTGGTCGAAGGTGGCTGACCATACGGTTGAGTGCGCCTTCAAGCCCGGGACGGTGGATCCTGCTAACCCCAACGCGCACATATACGGCGACGATGCGCAGTACGACAACAGCGTATTCACCGTCCGGTACCGGGCGTACAAGGTCGTGGTCACCCAGGGCACCGTCCAGTGCTACTGCGGCCGGTCCATCATCGACGAGTACTCGGGCGGATCGATGCTCCACTGCTCCGCGCCGGCGCTTGTCCCGGACGACGCCAAACGGCAGACCGGGAAGGAATACTGGATGCACGGGTACGTTCCCGAGCACCTGTGCTGCGGAAACGAGCAGATCGAGACTTTCGACGTCTTCGTCCCGAAGATCAACTGTTACGTAAACTGCACCTCGAGCGACGGATACTCGGCGACCTACAGCACGAACGACACCGACGAGTGCATATCGTTCCGGTCCATCACGGCCGCGACGACGCCCGCGACGAAACGGAGGAACTGGATACTCTCGGCGCTTTCGATCTCGAATACCGGCGACGTTATCGCCCAGTACATCTGCTCCAACGTCGGCGAGAAGTTCTACACCGCGCCGTTCCTGCAAAAGGGCGTGTTCTACGAGATAACGGGCCCGCCCACGGTCTACGCCGGGCAGAACTTCTGGATCACGATCGTCGTGGTCGATTCCGGCGGCGGGACCAAGCAGGACTACTGCGGGACGACCAGCTTCACGTCGACCGATCCGGCGGCGAAGATCCTGGGTGCGAACATGGCAACGCAAGACTTCACCTGGACCAGCAGCAAGGCCGCGTGCAACGTGATCCCGAATGAGGACGGGGTTATGATCTTCGTCAACGTGAGCTTCCAGAAGATCGGGATGCAGACGATAGTGGCGTCGGACATCATGGACGGGACGATCACGGGGCTGGGGACGTTCATGGTGGTCGGGGTGGACGTGAAGCTGTGGAAGGAGCAGAGGCTGACGATCGCGGCGTCGGGGGACACGGTGCAGTTCAAGATCTGCTGGAGCAACTATTCGTCGGCGTCGGCGTTCACTTTCACGATCACGGACGCGGTGCCGATGGGCACCACGTACGTGCCGGAAACCGCCGCCGCGCTGAATTGCGGGTCCACTGACGGGGTTGCGATGACGGTGGGATTCTCTACGGACCCGACGACGCCGCCGACGACGTGGGCGACGGCGGGGGGGATGCTGCCTACCGGGGTTCGGTGGCTCAAGTGGACCGTCCCGTATACCGGGGTGGAAACCACGGGGTGCGCCTGTTTCAAGATATCGGTTGACTAAAAGTTGCGAGTTAGCCGCAAGGCGGAGTTTCGAGTTAAAGAAGTTGCGAGTTACGAGTTGGAAACCCCTTAATCAAGTCCGGTGTCTTTCCGCTCTTATCCCCAAACTCGCAACTCGAAACCCGCAACTCGAAACTTATTTTACCTGGCTGGCCCGAGCATCTTAAGCGCCCAGTCCGGGTCCCGGGTTTTGAGCCGTTCCACCAGGGCGATTACGTCCTGCTGGCGGCCGAGTTTTTGGGCCGCCATGATGGCCGCCCCGTAAAGGCTTGGTTGGGACGGCGCCAGGTCCACCGAGTTCATCAGGACGGCCAGGGCGGATTCCATGCCGTCCCGCGAGCCCTGCGCCTCCGCCATAGCGAACCGAACCCGGCCTACGTGCCCGGCCTTCAGCCCGTCGAGGGGTTCCAGGGCGGCCGCCCGCTCGTAGAGAGCGAGCGCCTCCGCGGTCGCCCCGCCGACCTCGATCGCCCGGGCCCGCCGGACCAGGTAGGCCGGTTCGCGGGGGGCCAGCCGGAGCGCCAGTCCGAAATATTCGGCTTCCCCGGCTTGGTGGGAGGCCCGGCCGGCCTCGTTTCCCAGGAAGGCGTAGGCGTCGGCGGTAAACCGTCCCGCGGTGAAGATAACCAGAACGCCGGCGACGGTAACAGTGGATAGAATTCCCAGTGCTTGCAACAGAAATGGGGAGCTGCGGGTTTCCGTGAAGGACTGGAAGCCGTTCCCCTTCTTTAACTCGCAACCCGTAACTCGCAACTCGCAACTCGCAAGCGTTCCCAGCAGAAGCCAGTACACCGGCGCGGTGGCGGCGGAGCCGAAGCTGAACAGGTTGTGGATCAGGTAAACGGCGACGGCGGCGAATTCCGGGGTACGGGTGCGGCCATACCCGGCCCGGGCCACGCCGGCCAGCAGCCACAGGTACAGTCCCAGCGCCGGAATGCCCGCGATGACGGCCAGATGCATGGGTTCGCAATGGGCCCGGCGCTCGGACGTGCCCAGCTCGGTCAATGAGGCCCACCCCGCCGGGGCGTGCTTCATGAATACGGTCTTGAGCGTGTCGGGACCGTACCCGGCCAGCGGGCGCTCCCGGATCGCGGTCATCGTCCCCTGCCAGATCAGGCCGCGGGTCTGGGCCAGTCCGGCGCCGGACAGCAGGGCATCAAGACGTGCGTACAGCGACAGCCCCGGGGGCGAGAGCGCCTCGGAGACGGCTATCGAGGAAACGAGCAGGACGGCGATCACGGCCGCCGGAACCGGCCGGCGGCCGAGGTGCCGCCGGTTGCCGAGGGCGATCAGGGCGATTCCGGCCAGACCGGCCAGCATCCCGGCCCGGCTCCCGGTAAGCCCCAGGACGAGCAGGAAGACGGCCGCGGCCGCCGCTCCCGGCACGCTTCCCCGGACGATGGCGGCATCGAGCGCCAGCGGGAGCGCCATCGCCAGGTGCTGGGCCAGGAAGTCCGGGTTGCCGGTAAGGGCCCCGACATGCCGGAAGTATCCGCCGGAAAGCGGATTCAACCCGGAAAACTGGAACAGCGCGAAAATCGCGCTTCCCGAGGCGGCCAGGATCAGGGCGGTCCGCATCCTGGCGCGGTCCCCGCCGTCCATCCGGGCCCCGGCCAGGAAGAGGACCGCGTACATCAGCCAGGTGAGCAGTCCCTCCTGGTTTTCGTGCTCTCCCGGGATGGAAAGCGCGGGCGAGATCGAGAGGAGGGAGGCGAGCGTGAGCGCGGCCAGCAGGACCGCCAGCGCCGGCCGGGCCTTGAGCCCCAAGGCGATGCGCTTCGGGCCGAGAAGGGCGGCGAATACTGACATCGCCAGGACCAGCGCGAAATTCTTAGGTATCTCGTACTGCTCCATGGTCATGCGCGGGGAGCAGGTCCAGGCCGCCATGAACGGGACCGCCAGAATGAGGATCCGTTCCAGGATGGAACCGGGGCGGTTCATGGTTTGGGGGCTGGGCCGGACGGCGGGGCCGTCGGTTTCGGGGAATCGAAATTCTCCGGCTTTTGGGCGATTTCCATGGCGATCCTTCCCAGGTCCGGAAGCTCCGGGTATCTTCGCGCAATGCCGGCGGCAAGACGCCCTGCCCGGGCCCGGTCGCCGCCGCGCGCGGTGTCCCAGACCCGATAGAAGACTCCCTCGGTGCCGGGAATAATGCCCTCCCGGTGTCCGTGATCCATGGCTGGCGAGTCCGAGATCTCGAATATGATCCAGTTGGCCAGCCGTTCCTTCTCCCGAACGTGATTTTTCCAGAAAGCGAGCCAGAGCGCCAGCCGGTCCGGAGTCCAGTCCATGAGGCCGGGTTTTTCCCCGAGTATCGCCAGCGCGCCGCGCGGATACCAGGCCAGGTGGGTCAGCCCGGCCTGCCGGGCCCTGATCAGGATGCGGCGGGAAGAATCGGCGCCCCTAATCCACCAGTAAAGGCAGGGACGGGTGTAAAGGAAGTCGAACCAGGACCGGCGGGGCAGGCCGTAACTGAAGTTGTGGCCGATTATATAAGCGCGTCCGCGGGGAGGAACGCGAACCTTAAGCCGGGCCAGGACACCGGTGAAATCGGCCGGCCGGAAACGATTGGCGGTGTATTCCGCATGGGTGCTTTTCCCGATGGCGGCGCCGTACGGTTCCGTTCCGAAGTTGATCGCGGCCACGCCGTCGGCGGTCATTATGGCCAGCCCGATCGGAACGGCCCATTTCCTGTGCCAGGGAGCCCGGGCCGGGTTGTCCGTCCCTCCGGCCGTATCCCCGGCCTGCGCCGCGGCGGCCGCGCACAGGACCGCCAGGGCGGGAAGAAGGTACCGGGGCAGGGGGGAGGCCAGCCACCACAGGAAGCCCAGGGCCAGGGCCATGACCCACATGGGACGGTAACGTCTTCCGGACCGGAGGAAGGGGACGACCGCGACGGAGAACAGGACCGGCGAAAGACAGCCGTCTCCCGCGGCCTCCCTGATCAGGGTCCACGGGGCGGTAAACAGGAGCGTGGGATCGAGCCGGAATGCCGAGGCGTCGCCATACCAGCCCGTCGTGTCGGCCGCCGTCCAGCGGGGCCCGCCCCACAGAAGGGGGTAAACCGGGTTCCCCGTCCACAGCGTGTTGCGCAGGAACCAGGCTCCGCAGGCCGCCAGCGCCGGGAGACCGAAAAGGCCGGCGGTCATGAGCCGCCCGCCGGGGGGCAGGAGCGCGGCCACGCCAAGCAGGACCGCGATCGGGGCTCCCTGGTACTTGGTTCCGAGAACCGCGCCCGCCAGCCAGCCGGCGAGAAAAAGGTCGGATTTCCGGGGACGCCGACCGGATGCGCGGGGGGAGAGCATGACCAGCAGGGAGGAGGCCAGCGCAAAGACGAGGAAGAACTCGACGTAGGCCCGGCAGGCGATGACCATGCCGAGCGGTATGGTGAGGAATAAGGCTGCCGCAAGAGTTCCAACGGATCCATCTTTGCTGGACGCGCACAACCTATCGTTGGCATTCAGCGAACTACGTTCGCTGACTTCGGCCAAGCGGGCGATGACGAGGGCGGTCGCGAGCCATGCCAGGAAGTGGGTCAGCCGGGCCGCGGGGTCGCCCCCCAGGGCTCTGGCCAGCATGAGAAGCATCTCCCCCGAGAAGGGAAAGAAGGACGGGAAAATCTCCGGTACCGGGCAGATCCTGTGCTGGAGAAGGTACAGGGAGGGAACCCGGAGATGATAGACGGCGGCGTCCCATGCCGTTTCGGGAGCCAGGGCGGCCAGCCCCGTTGCCGTGACGGCGGCGGCGATGATCCAGCGAATGGCCGGTGATCCGGTGCCAACTGGGTCAGCGGCGCTATACGCGCCCGGGCCAGCGTTGGCAGTCGGCGAGCTGCGCTCGCCGCCACCGGCCATCCGAAATCGTGCCAGAGGCACGAGCGCGGGGACCGCCGGGGCCAGGGCTGTTGCAGCGAGAATCGCGGGATAGGCCAGTCCCAGCAGGCCGAGTGCCTGAACGAGCAGGGCGGCCATCGGGATGCCGGCTGCAACGGCGACCAGCAGTTCTTTCCCGCGCTCCCGGCGCGCCAGCGCGGTCACGGCCAGCCCCGATCCGAGGCAAGCAACCGCGACCGCCAGGGCCCCGGCGGCGCCCACCAGCGCGGTAATTGCGGCGATGCCGGCGTGCGGCCAGGGGGGAGTGGCGAGACGGAACAGGACTTTGGGCAGGTCGGGCAGCAGGCCGGCGTCCCGCGACCCGAGCCAGGCCGCCCACATCAGGAGGGTCCAGGCGCCGAGAAGACGGCGCCGGGCGGCGGTTGACGGAATGTTCATGGCCGGGGGATCAATGGATCCGGTAGTGGCGCTCATCGTTGTCCGACGAAGGCCCCTTGCCCCGCTTTATTTGTCGTTGCCGGCCCGGGGCGTTGGCAAGGCCAACGCACGGCCAGCTTCGCTGGCCCGGGGCGTTGGCGAGGCCAACGGGCGCTGGGGGACCAGCGCTCCGGCTTCGCCGGCCCGGGCTGTTCCTCGCGGCAGTATGTACCGTCCGTTGACCATGAGGTGCGAGAAAAGGCGGAGGCGGGAGGATCCGTCGGAAAGCAGGACGAATGCCTTCACCTCGGGACAGTTGCGAAGCAGGGTCCTGGCCATCGAGCGTATGAATACGAATTCCTCCCGCACCCCGGACAAGCGCTCGAATAATGCGGCCGGTTCGTCGATGAAGGCCGTGCCGTCAGGGGTGAGGAAGACGGCCCGCGGTTTCAGGCCCGGGGGAAGCATGGGTAGGGCGCCGGGGACGGTCGGACCGACGTGCATCTCGTCCACCACCGCCCTGAGCCGGGCCAGGGCGCTTGCCGGCTTTTCCCGCTGGCGCGATTCCTCGACCGGTTCCAGCCCCGTCCGTCCCGGGTAGTAAACAAGGTAGGAAACCGTCTCCGCGCCCGGGGGAAGCACGGCGGTCGTATGGACCTTTTCCGCCTGGATGCTGCGCCAGAATATGAAGCCCCACGCCGCCACCATGGTGGCGGCCGCCAACAGGACGAGGGCCGGCAGTGTCTTCTTCACTGGGCGGTTTCCCCCCTGACCGCCACCGCGATCGCGTAAGCCATCCGGGCCAGGATCCCGGGATCGGTGACCAGGCTCGCTCCTTCCTGGGCTGAAAAATCCTCGATGCTTACGACGATGGCGGGGCAAGCAACCCCTTCCAGGGCCGTCAGGGGAAGCCCCCACGGCCCCGAGACGGGAACCCCCGCCTGGGTCAGGCTTCTGACAAGCCTCCTGCCGAATGACGCCGAACGGCCGGCGGCGGTCCCCGACGAGCGCGTCCAGCCGTCCGCGTCGCCGAACGGGTCGAAAGTGACCGCGGTGTTGAGCAGGTTGGACAATCCCCAGCACCAGACCCCGATCCCGGGTTTCCCGTATTCGCTGGCATGAAAGCTGATGAATACCTCCGCTCCGACGGAGTTCGCGACGCTCGCAGCCTCGCGCGGATCCAACTCCTCGCCGTCGCCCTGCAGAATGACCGGGGAATACTCCTCGGGAGAGAGGGTCGAACTGACCGCGGTGGCCAGGGACATGCCGATTTCCCCCTCGGTGAGGCCGTGGATTCCACGGGCGCCCCCATGCCGGCCATGACCGGCGTCCAGCACGATGACGTGCCTCCCCGGAGTAACGGCGGGAATTGCGACCTTGCGGGTGCGTTCCGCCGCGGAAACCTGCTGGAGCTGGGCGGGCCGGATCGTCAGCTCTCCCGCCTGCTCGTTCCATTCAATCTCGATGTCGCATCCGTGCCTTCCCAGCGTCCTTAAGGTTTCGAGGGACAGGTAGGCCTCGCCGCCCAGCAGGCGGGGGGGATTTTTTACAAGCACCGGTTGTCCGCCAATGGTAAGGAGTGGTTCATCAAGGAAACCACGAGCCATGACGGCGGAACTCCTTATTTCCCACCGGTTGGTGGGCTTGTTCCACCGCGCATCCGCCTCCAGAATGGATCCGCAGGCCAGAAGCGGGAGCATCAGTTCGTCGCCCTCCTTCCTGGCCATGATAGCCCGGACCCGGTTGCCGTCCCTGACCACCAAACGAAGCGAACCGGCCGGCGACGCGCTTGGCGCGAGGAACGGCGGCAGGACGGCGATTACGAGAAGACCGGTCCGCAACCAATCCGCCCTTCCACGCATGACAAGCGGGCCGGTCATGGAATGATCCGACGTCCGTTTTCAGGGACGAAGCTTCGTTGGAATCGCACCGCGCGTTTTATTGCCTGTGACGTGGGGAAAAGGTTACGGACCGTTGTGGGCAACGTGTTGTATCAGAAGAACGGAACGGCGCCGGACGATTTGGGGACGTCCACCTTGGGCTTGCTGGAGGGGGCGCTTCGCTTGCCGGTCTTCGTCTGCGCGAGGACGTAGTATACGTAAGATTCGCCTTCCTTGACCGTCTTGTCCCGGTATTCGGTTGCAGGGGAGGGTTCGGCGGTAAGGGCGGCACCTTCCTCTTCGGCGGTTCCGGCCCGATATACCAGATATCCCGCCAGCGGCGACTTGGAGGGGGCCGGGCTCCACTTTACGACGGCGGCGGATCCATCCATGGCCACGCTGACGTTTTCCGGAGGCGGAGGCGGGTCTTCAGCCCCGGGAGAGGCCGGCGGGGCGGTTTCCGCCGGCGAGGGCGGCACGGGTGGGGACGACGGCGTGGCTTGATTCGCCGGAGCCGTCGGTACCGGCGGTATTGCCGGCGCATTTGTATTGGCCGCCGGCAGCGGCGGAGCCGTCGGTACCGGCGGTATTGCCGGCGCATTTGTATTGGCCGCCGGCAGCGGCGGAGTCGTTGGCACCGGGGGTATTGCCGGCGCGTTTGTATTGGCCGCCGGCAGCGGCGGAGTCGTTGGCACCGGCGGTATTGCCGGCGCACTTGTATTGGCCGCCGGCAGCGGCGGAGCAGTTGGCACCGGCGGTATTGCCGGCGCATTTGTATTGGCCGCCGGCAGCGGCGCAGCCGCTGACGCCGGAATCCCGTTCATGACGAAGACGGGCAGATTACGGGTCTTGACCTGGGCGGGAGAACCACCGATTCCCAGCGTGCCGCTTTTCGGCGGAGTGTAGATTACCTCCACCGAGACGGCCTTCGCGCTTTCGGCACCCGTGGCCGTGACCGCACTGAGCCGGTAGACGGCCGGGACGCCGGGAATCGGCGTCTTATCCTCGAATGATTGGCCCGTGACCGGCGCGGGGGTCAGCCGGATCCCGGGTTGGGCCGGTTCGGTGGTCCGGTACAGCAGGTATCCCGCGATCCGGCCGGTTTCCTGCGCGGGCGGAATCCAGGTAAGGGACACCCCCTCGTTCCCGGCCCGCGTCAGGATGATGAGATCGGAAAGGTCGGGCCCCGCCTGCCCTGGGACCGCGGTCGGGGCCGGTTGAACCCCTGTTACGGCCATTCCGATGTTTCCTGAAGCGGCGAGCATTTCGGGTTCGACGATGACATCCGCTCCCAGCGGCGGAGCACCGGCGGTCAGCGAGGACAGCTGCTTTTTCAGGTCCAGGGCGCGTTCCGTGGTTATCGCCCTGACCCGGTCACCCCGCCTCAGGGAAGCGAGCTGGGCCACGGCCTTGACGGTGGATCGCCGGTCCATTACCACGGCGACCTTCAGGACCGCGATCGTGCGGATATTGTCGTTGTAAGCAAGGAAATAATCCCCGACCTTGACGTTGTGAGCCGATCCCAGGTTTATGTAGGTGTCGGTCACCAGCTTGGGAACCGGGACGGATACGATGGCTCCCTGGAGGGTTCCCGTATCGTCAACGGTCACCGCCATGGACGGGCCCTTCGGCTTTTGTACCGCTGCCGCCGGTTTTGGAACCGCCCCTACGGGCACGGCGGGAGTCGACGCCGCCGCGGTAGCCGATGGGATTGCCGCGGGGAGCGAAGGAGCGCGGGCAGTAGCCGGCAGTGGCGCCGCATTCGATGCTTCCGGTTTGGCCGCGGGTACGGTCGCCGCAGCAGGGAGCGGCGGCACCGCAGGAGCCGTTGCCCCCGGGGTCGTTGTCGCGGGCAATGGCGGTGGCGTTGCCGCCGGCAACGGCGGAGCCGTGGGCAACGACGGAGTCGTTACCGCCGTCGGCAGGGGCGGCACGGCCGGGGTTGCCGCCGAAGCCTGCTTCGACTCCGGCAATGGCGGAGCCATTGCCGCCGTTGGCAGGGGCGGCACGGGCGGGACCGCCGGCGAAGCCTGGCTCGCCTCCGGCAACGGGGGCAACGGAGGAGCCGTTG
>Ga0315284_10015594_pt1 | contig 10801 bp, 15 predicted proteins | sample YL17G09_16_MG_FD_203696 | JGI IMG/M metagenome (GOLD analysis project Ga0315284, IMG submission 203696) | Sediment microbial communities from Yellowstone Lake, YNP, Wyoming, USA - YL17G09_16 | ecosystem: Environmental > Aquatic > Freshwater > Lake > Sediment | place: USA: Wyoming | collected...
CCATTGTTGATCTAATTTGGCCGTTTTTTGGAGGCGGCGGAGGCGGCGGAGGCGGCGGAGGCGGCGGAGGCGGCGGAGGCGGCGGAGGCGGCGGAGGCGGCGGAGGCGGCGGAGGCGGCGGAGGCGGCGGAGGCGGAGGCGGGAAAGTGGCCCAACTCGGGCTGGGTCCTAGGCAAAAAAAGATCCAGAATCTTGCGATCCTGGATCTTATTTGGTTTACTTCACGTATTGAGCGAAGGCCACGGCGATAGCAATCAAAGGCGTTACTATGATTACTAGCATCCAAAATGTTGTGTTCATTGTATTTCTCCTTTCATTGGCTGATATAGGCGATTATTGCTAATCGCCTATCTTGAGCTTATTCAGTTACGTTCTTTACTTTATTCGTACGAATCAACGGCGATTCGATCGATTCAGTTTCTAAAAGCTTCTGAATCTTATCGTATTCATCTGCTGTTGCGTATAAAGTAAACTTGGATCTGCCGTCTTCGCGCTTAGAACGCCCCGATGTTTCTTTGCGCCAGCGATTCAGCTCATCTTCAGCAATCTGATGTTTGAACGTGTTTTTGGCGATTTCAACTTTCGTCGTCTTGATTTTGCCGTGATGAATCATCCGTCTAACGTAAACTTCAGATAACTTCAATTCAATGCAGATTTCCTTGATCGTATATTGCTTGTTCATTATATCTCCTTGTTCTGTCTGATTTAGATGCGATGATTCTTATCTAAATAAGCCGTATGAAGGCATATCTAAATAAGATAATATTTGGTTGTCAAGGTTCTAAATACAATTATCACTTAGTTGCCGTCACATTGCACTAGTGATCTTTGTCAAAATCTTTTGTGTTAGAATAAAGTGAGAGAGGTCTAGTGTTGACAAACTATGGTCGAGTTCTACGAAGCTAAATAAAATCAACTTTGGTTGACTTTCTTCTCCGCCTCCGCCTCCATATGAATAACACATGAATAACACATGAATAACACATGAATAACACATGAATAACACATGAATAACACATGAATAACACATGAATAACACATGAATAACACATGAATAACACATGAATAACACATGAATAACACACTCCACTATAGTATACCATACTACGATACTATTACTAATAAGACAGGACATGGATGAGTTATGACCCCCCCCCCTATAACTATAGGAGACGGCCGAATTCCAAGCCTGAGCCTTCCCACCGTACGCGCGCAAATTTGAACGGGGTGGATAAGTCATAGCCACCCTATCGCACCGAGGCAAAAATAAAGGGCGTTCTGGTAGGAACGCCCTTTTTCGGGTGTAAGCTTGGCTCAGACACCCAGGACTGCGGGAGGAAAGGAGAGCAAGTCCCGCAAGCCCTAAGAAGTAAGCTAAATGCTTACGTTTCTCCGGAAGAAAGCGGGGCCGACAAAGGCGGAAGCGGATTTTCCAGGCCCTCAGCTTCGCCCTCAGTACAAACGTACTCATACACTGGGACCTCTTTCGTAATCTTACCAACCTCTTTACGGACACAAGTTGTCCCAGGAATGGTAGCATCAAACTCTACCATCGCTGTGGTGCCCGTATGCTCACAACCTATTAGGGGACTACGATCCTCTGTGTTGTTTTCACGAATCGACCAACGAACTTCCCACCCACCTTTTTCGAAGCGCTCGATTACCTCCCCAATTAGTTTTTTATCATAGGGATAGCGCAGCCAAAGACTATACATAATGTTCGAGCCAACGTAAAAGGGTTCGGCTAAGTCCTCCGGGAGCTTGCTCAAGAGGTTCGCACGCTCGTTCTTTATCCTTTTGTACTTGGATCGGACGTTCTGCAACTCGTCCTTCCAATATCGATCGACAATGTCCTGTTTCGTATTGCACATTTAATCATCTCCTTTTTGCTGGTTGCAAAAATCAAGCGGCCCTCGGCTTACGTAGGGGTATTTTGCGCGTGTGCAGCGCGTCATGCAGCGTGGGTTGTGCAACCCCTGTTTCACTTTTTATCTTCCATAAGGGCACTCCTTGTTGGTAAAGAGCTACTGCTTGGTCGAGGGAGTTCTTTCGTCCTACCGCTTCAGAACTTCTGCGTAGGGGGATCTCCAGTTTGCTTAGAAGAGCGTATAGCCTGGTGTACGTGAGACTGTACTTTTGAAGTAATTCAGGAATATCAACGCCGGTGGCATATGCATTGCCTATCTCAGTTTCCTCCGGAGATGGTGGCTTTACCATCTTAGCACGTCCGTGGCGCTTCAAAACACTACTTATGGTTGCTAGACTCAATTCCAGTTCAGTAGCTATCTGCGTAGGACTCATGTGGCTGTCAAACATTTTGAGGATTTCGGTTTCGACATGTGCTTCCATAGGGATCTCCTTAAAGCGTACGAGGGGGTAGTTTGTGGATTTATATTATCATAATTATAATTGACTTTTGTCTAAAAAACTAGGGGGCTCTTTGGTACTCTTGGAGCGTGTTTTCTTAGACTGTTGAACCGTATAATAGAGTAGATGGATACCGATTTACAAGTCTTTCCTTGGACGCAACGTACTGATGAAGCCAATGAGTGGTACGACAAGTTCATGCTGCATTACATCCCCTTGGGACCTACGAGGACTTTGCTGCAAGCCTACCTTAGTTATGCAAAAGCGTCTGCAACCTCCTCCGACCAAGCGGTAATGGTAATTGCAAATCCTCCAAAGTCTGCTCCGGCTAATTGGTCTACTGTGGCGCGCGAGATGGATTGGCGTAAACGAGCACTTGCGTACGACGCCGAACAGTCCAAGGATCTTGTAAATACGATGACACAAGCTAAACAGGTCTTGCAAGCGGCTACTTTGGATGCCGCAGTTGCCCTTCGCAATGCTTTAAGTAACCCCAAATTTGCTGTTGCAGCGGCAAAAGAGATACTCGATCGAGGCGGGTTGCCTGCAGTAACCCTACACGCAATAAAGTTAATGCCGTTTACGGCGGACGATCTTGCACAAGCAACTAGAGAGGTCGAAGAGTGGCAGAGGAACTTACCACAGCCGAAGCAATTGCTCGACGAGAGTGGCTAAAATGCACTCTATCGTCTGCGTACTTCATAAATGAGTACTGCTACATTTATGATGCTACGTTGGGCAATTGGATCCCCTTTACTCTTTGGCCGGAACAAAGGCAGGTTTTAGCTGACTTGGACGAGCATAAATGGCTTGTGATGCTTAAGGCTCGGCAGTTGGGAATGACTTGGTTGGTCCTATGCTATGTGTTGTGGCGAATGTTGTTCTATCCTTCGTTTACAGCACTTATCTTTTCCCGTCGTGAGATTGAATCCATATACCTCTTAAGTAAGGATCGCCTACGTGGTGTTTACAATAGGCTTCCTGAGTGGGCTCAAGTAAGGCAGATTCTCACAGATTCTTCGCACACCTGGCAATTAAGTAATGGTTCCGTTGCGTATGCGTTTCCCACGTCGGCAGGCGACTCCTATACTGCCGGGTTTGTATTCGTAGATGAGGCAGATTTAGTGCCTGACCTCCCTGCTCTGATGAACGCCGTCAAGCCCACCATCGATGGAGGCGGTCAAATTGTGTTGTTGAGTCGAGTGGACAAACGAACCCCCTCAAGCCTATTTAAGAAGACGTATTTAGCAGCCAGGGCGGGACTTACAAAGTGGAAAGCCGTCTTTCTTCCTTGGTGGACTCGTCCGGAACGCACTCCAGAATGGTACGATGAGCAAAAACAAGACATTCTATACCGAACAGCAAGCTTGGATGACTTGTATCAGCAATATCCAGCAACCGACGAAGAAGCTCTTTTGCCCCCAACAATGGATAGGCGGTTGCCTTTTGCATGGCTAAAGCAGTGTTACGAAGAGATGGACCCTTTAGACGCTACAGAAGCGGGTTTCTCGCTTCCAGGAACACGTATTTATCGAAAACCTACTTTGTTGGGTGCGTACTTAGTATCTGGCGACCCCGCAGAAGGTAATCCAACGAGTGATGACTCCGTAAGTCACGTTCTCGATACCATGAACGGCGAGGAGTGCGCGGTTCTAGCTGGAAAATTCGAACCAAGTGTGTTTGCTGACTATCTCGCTTTACTTTCGTTCCGTTATAACAATGCACCAATACTACCGGAAAGAAATAACCACGGACATGCTGTTCTAATGGCCTTAAACGATGTACCCAACATAACATGTGTTGCAGGTTTTGATGGTCGACCTGGGTGGGTTGCAAGTTCTAAGGGCAAGGCTTTAATGTACGCCAACGCGGCTGATGCGTTTAGAGAGAAAAGAGCAATCATTCATAGTGAAGAGACTCTTAATCAGTTGGCCAGTATAGACGGAGCTACGTTGAAAGCTCCCGAGGGCGATCACGACGACTACTCAACATCGTATTGTCTAGGGTTGGTAGGCATACAAACCCAAGACATAACTGTTGAATACGGAACATCTCCCACTGAAGGACATCGTGGATGAATTTTTGGAGTCGTATGGCATACGCAACTAAAGCATTTCGCGAGGCCTATGTAACGGCCAACGCCCCCGTTGAGGATTTTGACGAGTACCAGGCACGTCAGGTACGTTATGATTTGTTATTTGCATGGTACGAAAACACTGTCTATCGTAACATCCATACTTGGTCGAATACGTACAAAACGGTTTACGGCTTGTATAAATCAATCAGGAACATCTACAATCCTACCTTTAGACTTGTGGAGTTTTGGAAAACGATGATCTTTGGGGGTTTGCTAGATGAGCATGCAGGCGAGACTGGTGCGATTCCTATCATAACTGATAGCGAAAAGCTCAGGGAAGCTATTGCAACGTTGTGGAAGGCTAGTAACCTCAAGCTTACCAAGGATTTGATAGCTCTGTATGGTGTTTCGATGGGTGATGTAGGAATTAAAGTTGTTGATGATCCTGCTCATGAAGATGTGTACCTTGAAGTAGTCCACCCAAGTCGGATTGCATCTCTGGAGTGTGACACTCGCGGGCACGTAAAGGGGTATCGTCTGGAAGACGTAAGGCTAGACGACAAGAAAAGGAAAGTAAAGTTTGCCGAGCTAGTGACTCGAGGCGAAAATGATGAGGTACGCTTCCAAACCTTCTTAGACGGTAAGCCGTTTGCCTGGAATGGAATTAGTTCCGATTGGACCGTAGACTACGGGTTTGTTCCATTTACTTTCATAAAACATTCTGACATTGGGAGGCAGTTTGGTTGGGCGGAAATCCAAGCTGGCAGATCAAAGATTCAAGAGCTTGATGATATTGCTTCTAAGTTGCACGACTACATTCGTAAAGCCATCGACCCCATATGGCTATTCAACTTTAAGAAGCCTACAGCGGGTACCTTAAAGATCAAGAACGAGTCTGGAGACTCTACAGACAACCAGCCTGAACCAGGTCGTGAGGAGACCAGTGCAATGTACGTGGGGGATACAAACGCCAAAGGGCAACCGTTGGTTACGGATTTAATCAATGTAGAACACGTGGCAAGCGAAATCCAACGAATCATTGGTGAGCTAGAGCGTGACTTCCCTGAGTTGCAGATGGATATTTGGACAGTGGGAGGCTATACTACGGGAAAGGCGTTGCGAACAGCTCGTCAAAGAGTGGAACGCAAGGTAATCCAACGTAGGCCTTCTTACGACTCTGCGATGATGGAGTTAAATGGAATGGGCGTAGCCATTGGCGGCTTCCGTGGATATAAAGGCTACGAAGGGTTTGGCCTAGAAAGCTACGCAGCAGGTGATTTGGAACATTCCATTCCAGCTACTCGTCCAATCTTCCAAACTGACGTGCTCGAAGGCGTTGAAATCAAACAAATCTTCTGGAACATCATTAGTATGGCCAAGACTCAGAAAATACCTGTAGCGACTGTTCTAGCAGATTTGGGCTGGTCTCCTTCAAGAATCAAAGCCTTTGAGGAAGCACTAGCTAAGGAAGAACCCATTGATGATAATGAGGAAGGTACAGTAACTCCGGTAGTTACTGATTCAAACACAAAGGCTAGAGGCCGAAAGGAAAAACAAGATGTTCAACCTGAGAACAACTAAGTACGATGCTAAAGGAGGCGGAGGTAGTGGGTCCGACTCCACTGATAATCAGAAGAGCGATGAGGAAACCTCTCAAACTACTGAAGATCAGGGTCAAGAAGGCGAACAAGATAAGTTTGCAGTCTGGCTTAGCAAGCAGTCGACTGAAGTACAGAAAATGTACGACGAGCATACCCACGGTCTAACTTCCGCTTTGAAAAAAGAACGGGAGAAAGCCAGCGAACTTCCGGCGCTTAAAAAGCAGTTGAAGACATTCGCAGAGAAGGAAGCAGACGCCCTGAAAGCTCAGATGACAAAGGAAGAAGCCCTAGCATCTGACTTAGCTAATTCGCAAGCCTCCGTAGCGGCTCTGAAGGCTTCTCTCGATCAACTCCGGATAACAAATGAAGTGGAGCGTGTAGCAGCCAGTCTGCACTTTGCAAACGCCCAGGATGCCCAGAAATTACTTCCCACAGGTATCGTCAAGCTTGAAGATGATAAAGTTGTCGGTGCCCAAACCGCTCTAGAGCAGTTGGCCAAAGAAAAGCCCTACTTACTAGTGGCGGAAAAGTCCGTTAGTAGGGCGGGATCGTTCACGGGCAAACGTAACACGGCGTCTGACGATAGTGCAAAGGAAAAACCACGCATACCTTCAAGTACAAGGTTATAACGTAAGGAGTTTCCGATGACGGACATTGTCGTAACAGCTGCACAAGTAGCAATGCTTGATCCAATCAAATGTATCACGCGTTCCTACCTTGCAGGCGTCGCAATTACAAAAGGCCAGGCTGTGTACATCTATACGGATGGAACAGTCAAGCTTTGCGATGCAAACGGTTCAGGAACTTACCAGTTTCGTGGCATTGCCTTAAATACTGTAGGCATTGGTCAGGCTGTTGAGGTCCTCCACGAAGGCGAGGTTGGAGGTTTTACAGTCGCCGGGATGAACGCAGACGCTGTGGTGTACGTTTCAAACACCGCAGGTGCTCTGGCTACCGCTGCAGGCACGACAGACATCGTGGCTGGGCGTGTGGTTTGTCTCACTAATGGTCCTACGTCTACGAAAGTAGTTCGTATTACCACTCAGTGGGCTACCATCTGGGCATAGGAGGACATCATGTCTGGTATTTTTGGTGCCCTTAATGTGTCCGATAGTGATCGCGTCTTCAACGCGACCGTAGGTCAACGTGTGATCTACGAAACAGCAATGGAATATGTTGCTCGTGTCTCTGCAGACCTCAGCGCCGCTTTGTCAATCTTCGTGGATGAAATCACGGACGAGTACAAGCGTCGCTACAAACTCCCTGGCAACGGCTACTTGTCGAAGCGAAGCATTGATGGTCGCTATCCGGCGGTGAAAGCCACGGGTCAGTGGGATGTTGCGTTCCCGTTGGAAGACTTCGGTGCGCAGATTGCCGGCAACGACATCGATTTCCGCCGCATGACGATTCGCGAGCTTGATCGCCATCTCGTGACCGTTACCACCCAGAACGTCAACACAGTGCGCCATGAGGTCTTAAAGGCCCTCATGAATAACGCCGCTGACACGTTCGTCGACGAAGAGTGGGGTTCGCTTACCATTCAGCCTCTTGCAAACACCGATGGAACGTTGTATCCTCCGGTGTTGGGTTCAATGACAGATGCAGATGATACGCATTATCTTGAATCTGGTTACGCCCCCACAGCGCTTGACGATGGCGCGGCCGATCCTCTGACGACCATCCGAAACGAGCTGGAAGAACACTTCGGTGTTGACGAGCGCGGATCGGACGTAATGGTCTTAAGCAATCCGGATGCAACTCCAGACATCATTGCGATGGACGGATTTGTAGGCGTCACTGACAAGGGTGTCATCCCGGGTGACGACACAGCAACGCTGACTTCACAGGTGCCAGCACACCCGGGCACGCTAATTGGGCGTGTCAAAGGTGTGTGGTATGTAGAGTGGCGCTACCTTCCGGCCACATACATGATCGGCGTTCATCTGGGCGCTCCGCGTCCCTTGGTCAAGCGCATCGATCCGTACGATATGGGCATTCCTGACGGGCTAACTCTCGTTGCAAAAGACGAAGAGTTCCCATTCACCGGTTCGTTCTGGCGCCATCGCTTCGGCTTTGGTGTTGGTAACCGTTTGAATGGCGTTGTCATGGAAAACGCCGCCGGCGGTACCTATTCGGTGCCTTCCGCGTATCAGTAAGCCAGCAAGTCATTTAAGTAAGAGTTGGCGGGAGGTAACGACTTTCCGCCAACTCTACCGAGGCAGTTATGAGCATAACTCGTGCAGAACTTGAAACAATCTTATTACATAGAAGGGCTAACGCGATACATTACGTTAGTTGGGACTATACTACTCACGATGGTACAAATGCCGACCTCACAGATGCGATCGCATCAGCAATACGTTTGCTTGGCGGCACTGTTGCCGACTTAGCAAACGTTGTAACAACTGACATTGAAACGATTCCCGCGGAGCACCAACCAGCTCTGTTCGATGCGGCTGAGTTTTGCCTGGTGGCCAATTTAAGAGCCCAACTAATTGATGTTGACCTTGTTACAGGTCCTTTTGCAGCGAAGCTGTCACAACTTGCCGAAAGGTTACGCCAGGACTGGCTGGACTTGAAAAAGTTGTTGGAAGAGCAGTACGGTATTGGAGGAATAGAACCTGAAGTTGGCGTTATTGAGCAGAATTTTGCAGCTCACGGAGATGAGGATGAGTAGTACGTTCAAGTACTTCTTTACTGGTACTGGAGCTATTCTACGTCAGACTCTTATTACTTCGGGAGGAAAAAGAGGTACAGCTGGAGGCAGTAGCGTTACGGTATTATGTACCGAGCCTACCAACGTAACCGACGACGAAGTTAGGCGCCAAATCAAGTCTCCGGTACTAAACACTCCCATGGAGGCTCGACAAGTATTTTTGGGTAGTAGTTCATCATTAGAGGTACGAAAAGGAGATTTCTTTGTACAAGGGAGCAGAATGTTCCCCATACGTTCAGTTGAAAGATGGCCACTGATAAATCCGTCAGAACATCTTCTAAGGTTAATTATAGAGGTCGTCGATAAATGAAAGTTACAAACCGTAAAGCCGTCCGCCTGGCAATTAAAAACTCCATCGATGCTTCCCTAGTAGGTGTGGGTAAAGTAGCTCAGATGTGCTACGCCTACCAAACGGCTGCGTTTGACGGTGTCATTCCAGGAGGAAGCGACGTTGCAAACGTTTCCATATTCGTCGTTACCTCAGCAGGTTCCGATAGGCACGAAGAAGGCACTCCCGACCTCCTTCCTTTGCAATTTATATACATCAATGTCCACTCCTTCGTACTGTACGAAAAAGAAGGGGAGTGGACTGAAAGCCAATCGGAAGACTCCATTGACGACATGGAGGCAGCCTTCATAGAATGGTGGGCAGCTAATTCCGACCGCCGTGAAGAAAAAGACCCGTCGTGGTTATTGATGACGCTTGTAGACAAAAGCGACGTAACGAGTGCTTTTATTGGTGGTATTGAGTACCGTCATGAAGCATTTCAACTAAAGCTTGTTATAGGAAACACTGAGTAATGGTTAATAGAGGACACGCTTACTATAGCATGGAGATGCCCAACGTAAAGTTGGTTAGGCAAGGCTTGGAAAACTTTGCAAAAGCCCCTTTAGAAGTTGGGCGTAAAGGTATGCTCCGACTGGCCCAAAGAGTAAGTGCTCATTACGCCTACACAAAAAGCAATCCACCTCGCCATGCCGCGTATGTAAGGACTCTTGCAATGCGCAAATCTCGTCAAATACTGGCCGAAGAATATGGCTACGTATTTGTAATGAACCCTGCAGGTAAGGGGGGTAGGCCCTATGCTGGCTACGTAGTTGGTGATATGACTCCGAACTCCCAAGCATGGATGCATCAAGGAATATGGATTCCTCTTTTAGAGGCTGTAACAACAGAAGTAGCTAAGATGCCTCCTGAAATCATCAAGGAGCTTGGTATGGCGTTGGCAGTAGAAACTGCAAAGGCGAACAAGAAATGACCGATAACTTAGCTGTGGACTTTTCAGTACTTGATACACTTCCTATTAGCTCGTGGAAGTATCCACGCATACTTGTGGGTATTCCTTTGGAACGGACGATTTCACATGCGGATCAAGTGTTCTTTAACTTTCTCGAAATAGCCACCCAAGGACCTGCCTTTATTGATCAAAAGTATGGACGTATTGACGTTACACGCAATATGATGGTAAAAGCGTTGTTGGAAAGCAACTACACGCATTTGCTTATGCTCGATCTAGACCACATACATCCAACAAACATCATACAGCGACTTGCTAGATGGATAATAGTAGATCCGAGTATTCAAATCGTATCGGGTTTGAACTTCCGTCGTGGGGCCCCTTTCGACCCTGTTATGGGAAGCGAGTCCAGCTCCTCTAAAGATCGTAAGTTGGTTGCTAGTTGGCCCCAAGGTCTGTTACGGTCCAGAGAAGTAGGGGGTGCCTCCTTACTTGTGAGTAGGAAGGTGTTTGAAACAATAGAACCTCCATGGTTTTATAACATATATACCGAAGTATGGCAAAATAGCTGGCCAGGTGAGGATATAGGATTCTCAAGAAAATGCTCCGCCGCTAATATCGAAATGTTTGTCGACACTACAACGACAAGCCCTCATTGTACTGATGCTCTTATTACGGAAGAGACATACCGCGCCTATCTGGCTGCTAACACCCCTCGGGAGCCTTTACATGGATACGTCTAAGTGCTTTATTATAGGTAACGGACCTAGTTTGAAAGACGTTTCTAATGAAACGCTAAGTA
>Ga0315284_10015596_pt1 | contig 10801 bp, 7 predicted proteins | sample YL17G09_16_MG_FD_203696 | JGI IMG/M metagenome (GOLD analysis project Ga0315284, IMG submission 203696) | Sediment microbial communities from Yellowstone Lake, YNP, Wyoming, USA - YL17G09_16 | ecosystem: Environmental > Aquatic > Freshwater > Lake > Sediment | place: USA: Wyoming | collected...
TGAATTTTGGCGCACCATTTGAACAGTTAACTACGCAAGAAGCAGTTGCGCGTGTTGTTGGATGTACTATAGAAGATCTTGAAGGTGATAAGATTGATGCAATTCTTGCTACGCATAAAATAAAACTTGAACAACAAAATCCATCATGGGGCTATAAGCTTAATATGTTGTTTGAGGAATTGGTGGAATCAACATTGATTCAGCCAACCTTTATTACGCAGTTCCCGATTGAGGTTTCTCCTCTTTCCAAGCGTAATGCAAATAATTATGATTTTGCCGATCGTTTTGAGTTGTATATTGCGGGTATGGAATTGGCGAATGGTTTTAGTGAGTTAAACAACCCATTTGATCAAGCAGAACGTTTTCATGATCAGGCAAAAGCACGTGCAGCAGGAGAAGATGAAACGCATTTTTATGATGCTGAATTTGTAACGGCCCTTGAGTATGGTCTGCCGCCAACCGTTGGTTCTGGTATTGGCATTGATCGCCTTACAATGTTTCTGACCAATGCACCATCTATTCGAGATGTTATTCTTTTCCCAACGTTGCGGATGAAAGAATAGTATTTAGTTGTTTAGTGTTGATAATAAAAAACCTCATGTTTTTATGCATGAGGTTTTTCTATGATATTGTGTTGCGTAGTAATTGTTATGTATAGTGCACATAAGGGTAGGAATGTTTTTTTATAAAGGAGGGTAAGGATGAAGCATTTTTGGAAAATAAGTAGTATTGCAAGTGTTTTTGTGTTGTTTTGTATAATGAACGTCTGGCTTGAGGCAGTTGATTTTTCTGGAGCATATCAAAGGGCAAAAGATGCTGCAATGTCCTCTATGAATAAAGCAAAGGGTGCAGTAACGTCGGTTATTGATAAAGGAAAGAGTGTCGCAACGTCAGCTCAAGAAGCTGCTAGTGGGGCAGCTAAATCATTGTTAGGGACTGATCAGATAGCGATTAAACGTAATCCCTATAAAGATACTATTGCTACGGTACGTGTTGGTAATGAATTGCATCCAGAAGAACGGGCATTTTTGGCAAAGCGTAAACCAAAGGTAAAAATTGCTCTTGAAAAAATGTTGAATAGGTCTTTGAGTGATTCGCAAGTTCCTACTATTGCAATTGTAGGAAGTGGTGGTGGTTATAGAGCTATGTTAGGAACAATAGGATCTTTAATTGCAGCTGAAAAAATAGGCATTTTGGGGGCAACTACCTATATTACCGCATTGTCGGGAGCAACGTGGGCATTGGCGCCATTGGTATCTACCGGGATGTCATTGAGTCAATTTAAAAATTATATTAAGCAAAATATTACCAAAGACATTCATGTTGCGAGTGTTACAGAAGCAAAAAATATAGTAGATATGCTTACGGTAAAGCTTGTGTTTGATGAACCAATAACAATAGTTGATATTTATGGTGGATTATTGGCTAATCGCTTATTGAGTCATTATGGTGCTGATTGTCAAAGAGTGTATTTGTCTCAACAAGCTGAACGTGTAAAAAATGCTGATATTCCTTATCCTATTTATACCGCAATTGATGCGCGAGAAGTTGTTTCACGAGAACCTCATTGGTTTGAATTTACACCGCATGAAATTGGCACACCTTATTTTGGTGTATATGTTCCAACGTGGTCATATGGACGTAAATTTAATGCAGGTAAATCAATTACATTTGATCCAGAACAACCATTAGGTTTTCAGATGGGAACTTTTGGGTCTGCATTTGGGGTTCATTTTGGGAGAGCATGGGATGAAGTTACGGCCAAGATTCCAAGTGTTATCATAAAACCAATGATTGAGAAAAAATTGGTTGATCCTAATTATGGTAAGCGTGTTACCACATCGTGGGCAACAGTTTTTAATTTTATGTATGGTATGCCAAACCAAGAGTTGAAAGGTCGTGAAACAATAAAATTTGTTGATGCTGGAATAGATTTCAACTTACCGTATCCTCCGGTGAGTGGTGAGCGTCCGGAACGTAAAGCTGATATTATGTTGTTTTTAGATTTTTCTGGTGGGTCTTTAGTGTCTTCATTAAAAAAGACGGAAGAATATGCTCGCAGAAAAGGATTAAAGTTCCCAAAAATTGATTACACTGATATAGAAACAAAAAGCATATCTATTTTTAGAGATTCAGCAGATTCATCTGTTCCTGTTATAGTGTATTTACCGCGCGTGAGTGAAAAAGGTTTGTGGCAAGCGAATAAATCAAATCCACAATTTGCTCAATATAGAAGTATTGAAGGATTTGACTTTACACCGTGCACTAATGGAGGATTTTGTGATACTCCTCACTTTCAATACACGCTCAAGCAATCTGAGCAATTAATAGATCAGATGGAATTTAATGTAATGGTGAATAAAGATAAGATTATCGATGTTATTAATTGGGTGATTGATCGAAAATAATCATTGCTAGCAATAAAGAAGGCCTTCTAATAGTTTTAGAAGGCCTTCTTTGTTTATAAGGTTCTCCTTGGTCTTATCAATAATATGTATTAATCTGGGTATATAGTTTTAGCAACACAACAGTCTTTTTTTTAATAAAGTTATTATGAACAATCAGATAATCTCGGGCGAAAAGTATGTATGGAAAATTCCTGCTGTTGACCAGCAAAAAATTGCAGTCATAGCATCACGATACAATTTATCGTTTGCGGTTGCACAGGTTCTTTATTCGCGTGGTTTTACTGATGAAAGTGCTATTGAAGCGTTTTTGTTTAGTAGCTTTGAGGATAATGTTGCCGATGCACGACTCATGAAAGATGCAGAAAAAGCGGTTGATAGATTGCTTGTGGCAATGGAAAAAGAAGAACAAATTTTGGTATTCGGTGATTATGATGTTGATGGTATTACGTCGTCATCATTAATGATGATCTGTTTATTGCCCTTAGGTGCAAAGATTAATTATTTTTTACCTAATCGTGTAAAAGATGGCTATGGTTTATCAACAAAAATAGTTGAACGTGCGGCACAAAATAAGTATGCCGTTATTGTAACTGTTGATAATGGCATTACGGCAATTGAGCAAGCAAAGCGTGCAAAGGAGCTTGGGATAGATCTTATTATTACTGATCACCATAGACCGCATAGCGAGGTTCCTGATGCATTCGCCATTGTTAATCCTAATCAAGTTGATTGTGCTTATCCGCACAAAACCTTGGCCGGCGTTGGCGTAACATTTAAGCTGATATCTCTGTTGTATGAAAAAAAGGGACTGCAGTTACCGCCTAAAGCATATGAATTATTATTGTTGGGCACTGTTGCCGATGTGGTACCATTGATTGGTGAAAATAGATTTTGGGTTCGTCATGGACTTAATTATATTAATAAAATTGAGAGTTTATCGTTTAAGTTATTAAAATCGAATGGTAAAGTAACAAAACCAAAGCTTTCTTCAATGGATATTGGCTTTTCTATAACGCCACAAATAAATGCCCTTGGAAGATTAGAAGATCCGCGTCAGGCAGTAAAGTTTTTGATTGGTACTGATGTTGCCAATGCTGAAACTGTTGCACGTGTGTTGTTAGAAATGAATGAAGCACGTAAAGCAATAGAGCGATCAATTGTTGAAGAAATAGAAGAACAAATTAGATTAAAGCATATTGATGTTGAACATGAAAATGTTATCATTGCCGCGAGTAAAAGTTGGCCTGCAGGTGTTATTGGTTTGGTTGCATCACGATTTGTTTCCGCCTATGGTAAGCCAACATTGTTGTTTCATTTAACAAAAGATGGTCTTGCAAAAGGTTCATGCCGATCAATTGCGGAGTTTAATATGTTTGATGCGCTTACTGCATCATCAGATTTGATTATGCAATTTGGAGGGCATTCGGTTGCAGCGGGTTTATCATTAAAAGTTGAAAATTTACCAGAACTAAAAAGCCGGTTAGAGGCGTTAGTTGCATCACAATTAACACCGTTTGATTTACAGCCAAAAATTAAGATTGATGCAGAAGTTACCTTGTCTGAATTGAATAAAAAATTCATTGATGATTTAGAACATCTTGAGCCATTTGGCAACAGTAATGATCAGCCAATTTTTTATGTAAACAATGTGGTGCAAGTGCAAAAACCACAGTTATTGAAGGATGCGCACGTAAAATGTTTTATGTTTGCTGATGGCGTTATTAAGCCAGTGATTTTTTTTAATCGCCCTGAGTTGTTTGCGTTACTTAATGAGCTGTATGAAAAAACATTTATATTAGCCGCACGTGTATCAGAGAATTATTGGCAAGATAGAGTAAGTATTGAGTTGATTGGTGTTGATATAGCAGTGAAAGGAGAGGAATGATTATCACCATTGATGGCCCCGTTGCGAGTGGCAAGTCGACGGTTAGTAGAATTTTAGCGGATAAATTGGGATTTTATTATTTGTGTTCAGGGTTATTATATAGAGCCATCGCATACCTTTTGGTTAATAACTATGGGTATACAGTAGAAACGCTTACTACGATACCTATTGAAGACATTATGCAGTGCGTTGACCCTACAAGATTGCGTTATGATTATGATGAGCTTTCTCAAGAGCGTGTTTTTTTTGATAATAGTGATATAACTCCTTATCTTAAAGATAAATTTATAGACCAGGTAACATCTATTGTTAGTGTTAATAAAAATGTGCGTAAAGCGATTACTGCTATTCAGCGTGATATTGCAACGCATTATAGTGTTGTTACTGATGGTCGGGATGTTGGATCAGTAGTGTTTCCTGCTGCACCAGTGAAATTTTTTATTACAGCATCTGTTGCGGTTCGTGCTGAGCGGTGGCGCAAAGATCAGGAACGATACGATAATCATTTTTCTGTTGATGAAGCGATTGCATTAATAACAGATCGGGATGATCGTGATAAAAATCGTGCTATTGCACCGTTGATTGTTCCCGATGATGCAATTGTAATAGATACTTCTGCATTGAGTGTGGAACAAACAATTGAAATGATGATGAGTTATATTAATGATTGTTTACCATCCGAGCTTTAGTCGTTTTTTCAAATTGTTTTTCAGAGCTACTTTTTTTTCTGCAACTAGGTAGTGGCGCAAGTAGTAAAAAACAAAATAGTATAATAATTGTTTTCTTCATTTCTCTATCCCCCTTTTTTGTGTAGGACATCTTGAATATATTGTAAATAATTATCATACTTTTTTACAATGCTTTGATGTAATTGGATAAAGAAAAGCCGCCTTTTGGGCGGCTTTTCTTGTGCAAGTTTATTATGAATTAAAACTTTACGATTGATTTTTGGTCAGCGTTTTCTTCAGTTTCAAAAACTGAATTGTCTAATTCAATCATAGTGTTAATATCTTCTTTAGCAACAGCCTTTTCTTGGCGTTTGCTGCATGCAGGAGCGAGTGCAAGTGCAATAATGCAAAACAGTGAAGCAAAATATTTGTTGTTCATAGTGAACTCCATGATAATGAATGTTTATATTGTTTTTACTTTTTTAGTTGGACGTTTCTTCATAGGTCTTATTTTTTTATCAAAAGGATTTTTGATAAACGCAATTTTAAGCACTTCATCCATATTGCTGACAAATTTAATGGTGAGATCATCAAGTGACATTTCTTTTTTAATATCCTCAATGTCATCAGAATTTTCTTGGGGCACAATAACAGTTGTGCAGCCATGTTGTTTTGCCGCGAGAAGTTTTTCTTTGAGTCCGCCAACGGAAAGAATTCTTCCCTGTAAGGTGATCTCGCCGGTCATTGCAAGCTGTGGACGGGTTGGATTATTGGTTAATGCGGAAACCAAGGCAGCGCAAATGGTGATGCCGGCAGAAGGGCCATCTTTTGGTGTTGCGCCTTCTGGAATGTGTAAATGAATATCATTCGCGGAGTAAAAGCTTGGTTTTAAACCTAAATCTTTTGCGCGTGATCTAATATAACTCATCGCAGCTTGGGCAGATTCTTGCATCACTTCACCCAGTTGACCAGTGAGCGTTAGTCCGCCTTTTCCCGTAAGGATTGATGTTTCAATTTCTAAAACATCCCCACCAACTTCAGTCCATGCAAGGCCTGTTGTGAGGCCGATGCGTTCTTTTTTTTGACTCATACTTGTTTTTTTATGAGCGGAATTACCGAGCCATTCTACAAGAATTGGTTTGGTGATTGTATGAGACTTAATTTTTTCATCTTTAAGAATAAGCTGAATCGTTTTGCGCATTAATTTTGCAATAATACGTTCAAGTTGACGTACGCCAGCTTCTTTACTGTATTCATCAATAATTGTTAAAATAATTTCGTTGGAAATTATAAATTGTTTTTTGCTAAGATTATACTCTTTCAAGCTCTTTGGAATAAGGAATTGATTTGCAATAGCCAGTTTTTCATATTCTGAATAACCAGAAAGAGTAACAATTTCAAGGCGATCATAGAGAGGATAAGGGATTTGGTCCATCATGTTTGCTGTCGCAATAAACATGACTTGAGACAAATCATATCCTGTATCAAGAAAATGATCGATAAAGTTTTTGTTTTGTTCAGGATCAAGTACTTCAAGTAACGCGGCTGCAGGGTCACCATGCATATCGCGTGACATTTTATCAATTTCATCAAGCAAAATAACGGGATTGAGTACATTCGCCTTTTTCATTGCTTGAATAATTTTGCCTGGCAACGCACCAATATAGGTACGTCTGTGTCCACGAATTTCTGCTTCGTCTCGTACGCCACCCAGTGATATACGAATAAATTCACGCCCCATGCTCTCTGCAATAGAACGAGCCAACGATGTTTTACCAACACCAGGAGGACCAACAAGGCAAATAACGGGTGAGCGGTGCAAGTTTTTGGAAAATTTCTTTGCGGCAATAAATTCAATAATGCGTTCTTTTGCTTTTTTTAGTCCGGCATGGTTTTTATCTAAAATAGACTCAGCTTGTTCAATGTTGATAGTGTCTTTGCTCACGGCTTGCCATGGCAATGATATAATCCAATCAATATAATTTCTGCTAACAACTGCTTCTGATGAAAGAGGAGGCATTTGCTCAAGTCGTTTTAATTCGCTTTCAACTTTTTGTTTTGCTTCTTTTGAAAGCCCGGCAGTTTTAATTTTTTGTCGTATCGTGGTAATTTCTTCTGATTGATCTTCACGCCCAAGCTCTTTTTGGATAGCTTTCATCTGTTCGTGTAAATAGTATTCACGTTGATTTTTATCAACCTGCGTTTGAATTTGTCCACGAATGCGTTGTTCTGTTTGTAAAATGTCGATCTCTTTTTCCAAGAAATAACATAATTTAAGCATACGCAGTTTAAGGTCAGGCAATTCAAGAACTTCTTGTCTGTCTTCAAGTGATAAGTTATCAATATGGACGGCAATGGTATCAGCCATGTAATCCATATCTTGGATCGTTTTTACGTTGGTAATAAGATCAGACGGAACTTTGTCGTTTAATGCTGAATATGTTGTATATAAGTTGAGAGTCTCACGCCAGATTGCTTCTAATTCAACAGTAAGCTTTAGGTTTGGCGTTGGAAGGTCTTCATAGGTAACGCTGATAAAACCATCTTCATGCTCTTCACAATGCGTTGCTTTTGCTCGGCATAACCCTTCAGCAAGTATTTTTAATGGTCCGTTTGGCATGCGCATGACTTGCAAGATGGTAGAGCGGGTGCCATAGGTGAATACATCATCCTTTGTTGGGCTTTCGGTAGCAGCATTTTTTTGAGCAGCAATAAAGAGCATGCGATTAGTCTTTAAAGCATGTTCTACTGCTTTTATTGAGATATCACGACCAACAATAACAGGAATAATGCTTTTTGGGAGCATGGCTACGTTTTTGAGAGGCAAAAGAGGTAAAGAGCCCTCATTAAGCTCCACTAGACGTTTTTTTGATGATTTTTTGATCTTTTCTTTTATCATAGTGCTTCCCCTTGTGATTGATAACTGTAGTGGTTAGATTATCAAAATATTCAATTTTTTCTTTATATTTAAGTAATACTACTTCCTTTTAATGGTAAATTATTGCCGTTTTTTGTCAATGAATAAAGATGTTTCTAATTGTAAATGTTGTTGCAAGGAGCCTTTAGGTGGGTATTTATGGTCAAGGAGGCTTTTTTTTAGGGTTAATTTTTTAAAAATGAAAAACAGCCCAGTTGACAGTATTTATATGTGTGATATAATTATAACTGTAATTAAATAATTGTTACATTATAAGGAGTTTTTATGAAAATGTTTAATTTTTTTAATAAAGCGCTAGTTATGGCTGTAGTTTTGTCAACGGCTTTTATGAATGCATCATCAGGTAAAGATAAGTTAACTGGTGATGATGTTTTAAATAGCATGATTTTTACTGCTGATTGTACGGTGGCATCATTTGTTGCTACTTGTGGTAAAAGACTTTGTGGCCAATCAGTGCCAAATGCTGCTTGGGTGTTGAAGCAGGCGAGTCGTGCTGGGAAAGTCCCCGCAGCGAGTTTATTGTTTGGAGCATTAGGCTTGCAGTTAGCTAACCAATGCTCATCTAAAGACGATTCTCTTTCTGTTGCTGGGGTAGCAATATTGCCACTTACTTATACAGTAGTAAAACCTGCACGGTTGATATTTGGCGATAAGAAGTAAATAATTTTTGATTATTAGAGAAGGCCTGCATAAAATGTGCGGGTCTTTTTTTTTGCCTATTGTAGCCAAAAAGCGAGATTAAGCCCCAAAAAAGGCTATTTTTTGATAATTAAATAATATAATTTTTACAAATCATTAATCCTCTGCTAAATTTAGGTGGTAAAGTAGGTTTTTATAGTAACAACATTATTTTTATTGAGGAAGGATTGCTCGATGTTAAAACGTCTAGCTACAATGCTTTGGGGAAATTTTGAGAGCAAGGAAGAACTTAAGAAGTTTGGTATCCTTGCACTTATTTTTTGCGGGATTATTGCAATCTATTGGGCGCTCCGTCCAATGAAAGATAGTATCTTTAATGCGATGATCGGTATGGATTGGCAGCCTGTGGCGAAAATCCTTTCGCTTGTTGTTATTTTTCCTATTGTTATTCTCTATAGTAAACTTGTTGACACCTTTCCACGTCACAAAGTTTTTTACTTTTTAACAGGACTTTACGGAGCAATCGCTATTGTAATGTTCTTTTGTTTTTCAGACCCTTCAATTGGTCTTGCAAACACGGTTAAAAGTCCTACACGTATCCTTGGTTGGGTATGGTATATTTGGGTTGAAAGCTTTGGTTCATTAATGGTTGCGCTTTTCTGGGCAATTGTTACTGATATCACTTCTCCTGAGTCAGCAAAACGTGGTTTTCCTCTTGTAGCTCTTTTTGGGCAAGTTGGAAACATGGTTGGGCCATTCTTCCTTAACGCTAAAAGATTAGGTTTTTCTAACAGTGCGCCAGTTGTAGGTGTGTTGGGATGTCTTCTTTTTGTCATTGGATTTATGTTCTGGGTATTTATGCATGTAACACCAGCAGATCAACTAAAAGGTTATCGCGCAGAAGGTGAAGCAGATGAAGTTGAAAGTGAGCCAGGGTTTTTTGAAGGGCTAAAGCTTTTAGTTACCCGTGGATATTTACTTGGACTATTTTTAATTATCACTATTTATGAAGTGATTGTAACGGTATTAGATTTCCATTTTAAAATGAGTGTTTCTACCGCGTTCACTAATGAACTTGAAGTAGGTGCTTATTTGGCATCATATGCAACAATGACTGGTGTTGTTTCAACATTATGCGTGTTGTTTGGTATTAACAGCATTCAGCGTATTTTGGGCATGAGAGCATCATTATTAATGCTCCCTGTTTTGACAACAGTTGCGGTGATTTTGATTAAGCTTAACCCACAATCATTAATAATTGGTTTCTGGATTATGGTATTCTCAAAAGCTGTTAACTATGCATTGAATCAGCCAACATTAAAACAACTTTATATCCCAACATCAAAAGATACTAAATATAAAGCACAAGCGTGGATTGAAATGTTTGGTGGCCGCTTATCAAAAGGAAGTGGATCATACATTAATACTTTCCGTGCACCATTAGTAGCGCATAATGGCGCGGTTGATGGCGTTGCTCGTTTCTTAATGTTTAGTTCATTAATTTCTTTTGGTCTTGTTGGTGTATGGCTATTGGTTGCAATTTATGTAGCTAAAACCTACGATAAAGCGATCAAAGAAAAACGTATCGTATGTTAATATGTGTACGTTCATTGTTGAGTAAGTAATTAAAAAAACGCCTTCTAATTGATCTTTTAGAAGGCGTTTTTTGGGCAAAACACCGTAAGATTGCAGCAGAAAGGCTTTGGTTAGAATGGGATCTAAAATTAAACAGATGGTGCGTGGACTGTTTGATATTGAGCCGCAAGAGCGGATGAAACTCTTCTTTTTATCACTTCTTTATTTTCTGGTTGTTGGTGCATATACCATGACGCGTGATCTTAAAAGCGCAATTTTTTTAGGGACGGTAGGCAAAGAGTATATACCGTGGGTAAAAGTTATTTCTATGCTTATGCTTGTTCCCGCAATTTTTTTCTATTCAAGATTGGTGGATAAGATTCGTCGTTATCAGTTGTTGATGTTTTATAGTGTTTTGTTTGGTCTGGCAAATTTAATTTTTGCTTATTACATAGGGCATCCAAGTATTGGCATTCTTAATACTGATGCGCATCCAAGTCGTTTGTTTGGTTGGTTTTTCTATTGTTTTGTTGAAGGGTATTCACCCTTTGTTGTAAGTGTATTTTGGGCGTTAGCCAATTCGGTTAATAGTCCTGCTGAGGCAAAAAGAAATTACGGTTACATGGTTGCCGGCTCAAAGTTTGGTGGTATGGCTTCTGCTGCATTAGCCTGGTATATTTTTGGATTA
>Ga0315284_10015597_pt1 | contig 10800 bp, 6 predicted proteins | sample YL17G09_16_MG_FD_203696 | JGI IMG/M metagenome (GOLD analysis project Ga0315284, IMG submission 203696) | Sediment microbial communities from Yellowstone Lake, YNP, Wyoming, USA - YL17G09_16 | ecosystem: Environmental > Aquatic > Freshwater > Lake > Sediment | place: USA: Wyoming | collected...
TAGGGAATTCCCTCACCGTGTCGCCATTCGCTGGGTGGAAGCCGCGTCTATGCGCGAATGGAGCAAGGATCACCGCGAAGCCATGCCGCACCAGGAAGTCACTTTTATACAATTCATGCATCTAGTCGACGCTGCAGCCGCCGGCCTCGCCGGCCTCGGTATCACGAAGGGTGACCGCGTCATTATTTTCCTGCCCATGAGCATGCCGATGTACGTCGCCATGTTTGCAGTGCAAAAACTGGGCGCTATTGCTGTATTCCTGGATTCCTGGGCCCGCAGTAGTCACCTGGGTGCTAGCGCGACCTGCGCCACACCCAAGGCAATGATCAGTCATAAGGCCGCTTTTGACCTGATCGCTAGCGTCAGCGAGTTTTCCACCATGTTGCTTAGGATCCTTGCTGGTCCTGGTCCTGCCGACGAATATACCGCATCATTCGAGCATCTGGTGCAAACTAAGGGCGTCCTTCCTGTAGCTGCGGTCGCGGGTGCTCATTCAGCGCTTATTACCTTCACCACTGGCAGCTCAGGCACGCCAAAGGGGGCCAATCGGACGCACCGCTTTCTTTGTGCCCAACATGAAGCCCTCGGTAAAATTCTGCCATATACCTCTGCTGATATCGATATGCCAGCGTTTCCGATCTTCTCGCTTAACAACCTTGCTAGCGGTGTGACGACGGTTTTGCCGGCCTTAAATTTGGCCGCTCCTTCTGAAAGCGACGGTGGCGCATTGGTTAGCCAAATCCTGCACGGATCGATCACCTGCACCACGCTGTCACCGTCTGTACTTAACGGTGTTAGCCGCTACTGTTTAGAGCACGCGGTGACCCTTCATTCCCTTCGTCGTGTCGTCACTGGTGGCGCACCCATAAGTAGAGACGATGTTGCGGCATTTCGCTTGGTGGCGCCAGAAGCTAAAATCTGGATTTTGTACGGTTCTACGGAGGTCGAACCAATGGCGCATATTGAGGCAGGAGAGCTGCTGGCTGGTGGTTCGGGGAATGATTACGAGGTGGTAGAAGACGGCGTCAACGTCGGGCATATCAGCGGTGATCTACGCTATAAATTCATTCGCATCGTGCACGGTCCTATCAAATTGAGCGCCGCTGGTTGGGCCGATCTGGAGGTGGCCACTGGTGAGGTGGGCGAGTTTATCGTCACCGGCGACCATGTCTGCCGGGACTACTACAATAATGTAGAAGCATTTCTGAGCACTAAGATCGTCGACCAAGACGGTGCTGTATGGCACCGGACAGGTGACCTTGGTCGGCTGGATGGCCGCGGCTATCTGTGGATTGTCGGTCGTATTCACAACGCCGTTCAACGCAAAGATCGTTATTACTTCCCTGTGCGCGCAGAGGTGTTGCTAAAGCGTCTTGCCTTCGTCGAGCAAGGGGCCTTTCTTGGGATGCCAGACTCTATACTTGGTGAGTGCAATGCTGTGGTCTTGCAGCTGCGTGCCAACCTGAGTTTGGATTCAGCTGCCATTGCTGAAATTAAGCGCATTTTCGCTAAAAACGCCTTTCCTGTCGACTCCATCTACGTGGTCGATCAGATCCCTATGGATCCGCGTCATCATAGTAAGGTCGAGTATGCGGTGCTACGGGCGAAAATCGCGGCGACGCAAGCTCAGGACCTCTTGGCATGATCCTACGCAATTGGAACATGTTTATTTCCGAACGCTTTCCTCTGGCGGTGCATGGACCTATGGTTCTTCTGTTTACGTTAGGAAATTTTGTCACCGCCACGCATCAATTAGGAGTGGCGTTTGAGTGGTGGCGGTTTGCGGTAAGCGTGGTGCTGTCGTTAAGCTTTTTCTTCCGCCTTCGCTGCTTTGATGAGATCAAGGACTACGCTGTGGATGTGGTGATAAATCCAAGCCGCCCGTTGGCCCGCGGTCTGTTGCAGATCGCCCAGGTCCGAAAGATGCTGGCCTTTTTGATTCTGTTTGAGCTTATGCTCTCCGCCTGTCTTGGGCTCTACGCCTGGTGCCTTCATGGTGCGGCAATCATCTATAGTGTGCTTATGTATAAGGAATTTTTCATCGGACGCTGGCTTAGGCCACACCTCACCACCTATGGCATAACGCACACCTTGGTTGCAGCGGTGCTGGGATTGTCTACCTTTGCGGCAGGAGCCGGTGCGCGCATTGTTGAGTTGCCATCGCGGTATCTCTTGTTCCCGGCGATAAACTGGTTTATGTTTAATCTCTTCGAATTTGCGCGAAAGACTTTCGCAATCAGCGAGGAGCGTTCAAACGTCCAATCCTACTCGTCGCTGTTTGGGATACGCGGTGCTGTAAGTCTCAGCGTATCGCAGATTATTTTAGTGGCTGGTCTTTATTGGATGTTGCTGCAACCCGCTATAGTCGAAGGTCACTTGGCAGTTTCTCGCGCGTTGACCGAAGCCGTGGGCATTGGGATCACTATATTGCCATTGTTGGTCGCAGCTTTTGCCATGGTGACGCAAGGCTTGCCAGCAGTTCGCCTGTTTCGCGCCGTTGTTAGCGCCTATCTTTTGGCCTTCTATACTTATGTGTCCTGGCTAGGTCTCGCCTGAGGACCCTATTTTTGCAAGAGGTGTAGGATGCTGGTTCGGAAGAATGCAACGGCAAATTTTGCTGCTAACGAGGCGGGTGGTAAGGGTTACAATCTGTACTTGATGGCGCAGATGGGCCTACCTGTTCCTGCTTGGGTGGTGTTGGGGCGGAGCCACTTTTTAGAATTTATACGCAGCAGTGGTTGCGAATTAGCAGTGGCCGAGGCTTTGCGGTCATTTGGACTAGGGCAGGTAACGGCCGCTGCCGCGTCATTCGCGATTGAACAGCTTATATTAGCCGCCCAGGTACCGCGTGAGTTATTGGCCGAGGCTACTAAAGGGTATGCAGAGGTGGCGGCCAGCGGGAGCATATCAGTGCGTTCATCGGCCTCGGACGAAGATGGTGCCGGCCACTCCTTTGCCGGTCAACTGTCGAGCTTTTTGTATGTGATGAATATAGAGCAGGCACTTCTGGCAATTAAAAAATGCTGGGCGTCAGCCTATTCTGAGCGTGCATTGGCCTACCGTCTTGAACGCGGTATCCGCATGGACGGTATTAGTGTTGCCGTAGTGTTGCAGCAAATGATCGAGCCAAGCTCAGCAGGCGTGCTGTTCACCTGTGAACCGACGCAGATGCGGCTGGACCAGTATGTTGTTAGCGCAGTGTATGGCGTCGGTGAGGGTTTGGTGTCTGGCGCCTTGGACTGCGATACGTTTTGGCTCGACGCAGGTGACGGTGCGGTACTAAAGCAGGATGTTGTCAGCAAGACTGAGGCCTTTTGCGGTGATCCTGCTGGTGGGTACCGGCGGGTCACCGTTGCTGCTGCAGCGGCGAACGCACCGGTGCTAAGCACGCATCAGCTTAAGGAACTGTATAGATTGGGGCGGCGTTTACATGAATATTATGGGCGCCCTCAGGATATTGAATGGGCGATGGTGGGTGATCACCTTTATGTGCTGCAGACGCGTGCTGTCACGTCTATGAGTCAAAATCTTACCGGCTATCCCAATCTTTGGGACAATTCCAATATAGTCGAAAGTTACGGTGGTTTGACGTCGCCGCTGTCGTTTTCCTTTGCCTTGCGCAACTACAAGGGTGTTTACGTACAGTTTTGTGAGATCCTGGGCTTACCCCGTCAAGTGGTCAAGGACATGGAATCCTACCTCGGTAATATGCTTGGTTGCATCAACGGTCGGGTCTTTTACAATCTTTACAATTGGTACAAGCTGGTCGGAGTTCTGCCTGGATTTGGCAATAATCGAGAGTTTATGGAAACCATGATGGGGGTCGGTGAGCAGCTTGGTGGCGAAATTAAGCAGCGAATTAGGCCTCATCCCTCTTGGGATACCTGGCTAGGTAAGCTGCGCAAGGCGCGTACAGGACTGGCGTTTGTCTACTATCACTTCACCATTCAAAGCTCGGTCGCAAGATTTTTGCGTGATTTCAAGCATCATTATGACCGTTTCCGTGCTTTGCCATTAATGCGAATGAGCAGCGACGAACTATTTGCGACTTATCTTGAAGTCGAGCGGGTTTTGCTCAGTCGGTGGCAGGCTCCAATCGTCAACGACTTCCTATGCATGGTCCATTTTGGCATTTTGAAGAAGCTAAGTGGACTATGGCTCAGCAATCTAACCCCAGGAATTCAAAATGACCTACTGGCGGGTGAAGGTAACCTTGAGAGCGCTGAGCCGACCAAGCAGCTGATTAGTCTCGCCGGTGACGCCGTAGTTGACCCTGGTCTCAAACGCTTGCTTGAAGATACCGCGCCACAGCTTTTGCTTGAAGCATTGAACCAAAGTCAGTACCAGGACTTTTATCATAAAATAGTGGCCTACATCGACCGCTTTGGCTTCCGCTGCATGAGCGAGATGAAGCTAGAAGAGATCGATCTAACGAGTGACCCTAGTTTCCTATTTGTTTGCCTGAAGAATTATTTGCGGTCTGGCACGACCGACTTGCACGCTTATGAGCAGCGCGAGGGTGGATTGCGACTGCGGGCGGAGTCGGCAGTAAGCAAGGAACTCTCCCTTGGTCGCAAACTCATTTTCTATTGGTCGCTAAAGCACGCGCGGAGGGCGGTAAAAAATCGCGAGAATACCCGTTTCTCTCGTACCAGAGCCTATGGCATCGCGCGCAATTTGTTTCGCGCTATGGGTCGTGATCTGAGTGAACGCGGTGCCTTACTGAATGCTGAAGATATATTCTACCTTACCGTAGAGGAAATCTACGGCATCCATCAGGGTACCTTGCCAGCCTATGACTTAAATGCGCTCGCAGATGTGCGCAAAGAAGCTTACAAGAGGTTCGCAGGCCAGGAACCAAAGATTCGCTTTTTGACACGGGGGCCAGTTTACTGGCAGAACGAGCTTTTAGCACAGGACGACGTCGCCGATGTCGAAGATGGCGCCGACTATCATTTGAAAGGACTGCCATGCTGCCCAGGCATCGTCGAGGGCTTGGTTAAGGTGGTCCAGTCACCCAGCGATGACTTGAATTTAAATGGTGAGATCCTTGTGACTAAGCGTACCGACCCAGGTTGGGTGCCGCTTTATCCGAGCGTTTCCGGACTACTCGTCGAACGTGGCAGCCTTCTTTCGCATTCGGCCATTGTCGCCCGAGAAATGGGCTTGCCGACGATTGTCGGCATCAAGGCCTTAACCGCGACGCTGCATACCGGCATGCGCGTACGCCTTGATGGGACCAAGGGTACGATCACGATCATAGATAAATGAACCTGAAATTTTTTGATACTTGTCGGTTAAAGAGAAAAGCCAGAGAGCATGGTGGCGCTAGACTTTTCCGTAGTGCCCTCATACTTTTACCAAATTGCCCAATCAATTGCCCAGCGTCACCTTGAAGGTGTCGGCGGCGAACTGAGGACAATGATAGACAAGACCCCCGGTATCATACAAACAATAAGTAGATGCTGGAATGGTGCCCATTACTGAAGAAAGCCTGTTGATTTGCAGTAATTTCGACCGATCGTATTGTAGATTCACAACGGCGGTTTTACCTTCGTCCACGATAATAGACGTTGTAGCCGAGGACACGCCGCATGAATGATTTGGTGCGGCATGTTCCTTGGCCATGTCACTTCCTTTATAGACGATGCCATCCGCCTTGAGAGCATCGCTATCATATTGGCCGCACATTCGAATTACCGCACCGGTATAGGTTCCTGGAGGAACAGGGTAAGACTGGCTTTTCAGTGCGGCGTTAACTTTATCAAGGTCCTGCGCCAAATCGATTCTTTCAGTGATTGTCGAAAGAGAACACCCCTCGGAATTATAATATTCTTTAAATCCCTTGCCATTCACATCGCCCTTGTCCTTATGGTGGTCTGGGGTGCAACCTGGGTTGGCCCATACCGTTATATAGGTGGAATTGCCGTTCATATTGGTAAACAGCTCCACCGACATGATCTTTACCTTCATGTAATCGGGAGTTACATAGGAGGTGGTGGTTTCTTCTAATGCGAGATCTTCATTCCCTCCGGCAATCGAAAGTGTCGTCGAAGGGATCGCCGCCACTTTCATAGACAAGCTGGCCATTTGGGGTTTCTTGCCACACGCTGTAAGTGCTACCAAACAAGATAATGCAAGTAATTTCTTCAAGTCTGACATCTCCTAGGCTAATTGAATACCGACACTAAATTGGGCTATGTGACCCCCATCTCTTCTCTAATCGGAATGAAAAAGAGGAACGTTAGTGATTGGCTGGTAATTAACCCACGGTCGACTGGGCATGCAAAGACTCCGACAGTTTATTTGTGATGGAGAATTTCGGATGCGCCATTTTATGCTCAAATTCATAAGACGAATATGTAGCATCTATTTATCGAAAGCTAAGGTGGGCTTCTTTTGCGCAATCCTGGACGAGGCCTAATCGTGAATCTCCATCGCTCGCAGCTACGTTGCCTGAACTACGCTCGATTTTCCTTATGTCCTAGTTTTAGCCAAATGCCATCGTTCGCTTTAAGCGAAAATTTTCGTTCTAAATATAAATTTTAAATAGTTACTGGATCAATTTAAGATGAACACGCTTCTAACCGATTAGGTGTTCGTGCGAATCCAGGAATCAAAAATTTGAGGAGTATGTTCATGTCTTTGACCCGTAATTTGTCCAAGTGGGTGTTTATGGTGGCCATCACAGTGGGATCCAGCAGCGCATTCGCACAGCCGGCACATAGCCGTGATTCGTGGACCAGCTGGAGTGGGCAGTGGTCTGGAGACTTTTGGACTCCAGGTAACTTCGGCCATATGACCCAGCAGATGAGCTGCGTCGCAGTGGACGGCTCGGATGGGAGTCCGGAGTTCTGGGCCATTGGGTCAGGCGAAGATGTTGCACGCCAAGCTTATGAGCTGGTCCGAGGCTGGATTAACACCGCCGATCGCAACTTAGCCTATGCCGAGGTCTGGTGCGGCTACTAGCCACTGCTAGTGCATTTACAATTTTAGGCCCAGCATGGTTATGGCCTTCGCCGTAACCATGCTGGGTTCGTTTCATGACCGCCCGTGAGGGCTACTATGACGCCCTAATGCACCCTTTAGGGATCGGGAGACCGGAACTCTCAATGTTTGGTCTATAGTAGGAGTCTGGCTTCGTCCAGACTATGGAGTAACTTCTAGTCACTATTCTGCTGAGGCAAAGGCACCATGTTCCCGTTCTGCCAACAAGGGACTCATTGCGTGGCTATGCTCAGCACCAATCATTGCAGCATCGACAGCGGCAATCTCGCCGCTTTTAAATCCATGAAAAGAAACAGTTCGATGGGGCTTCAACAAGGAAAGTTCGTATAGTTCGTTGTATGCATCTAGAAGCTGGGGATTAGGGGCCAATTTATGGTAGGCGCGACCGACAGCTAAGCTGTATTGACCCTTAGCTTCTGTAACCAAGGCGGAGACCTCTGCAGAAGTGGCTGCTTCAAGCATTACGGCCTTCAACCGTCCAGATTCTTCGATATTAGCTTTAGTGCGTTCAAGTCCTGCAGCCACGGTATCAAATAGCTGTTGAGCGACATCAGGCAACAATCCTAGGTTGCTGATAAACACTCTTTCCAAAGAGATACCCCACCGACTCGCTTCAGTAGTGAGGTCCCTTCTTATGGATTCACCGAGCTCATTGCGACGCAGTAAAATAGCGCCAAATTCTTGAAATCCTAGATTGGCAATCGCTGCACTAACGAGCAGACTTTGCAGTGACTTCTCCCAGTCTTCGACAGCAAAGAGGGCCTTTTCGGGCGCCAAAATCTTCAGCTCAATCCACAGATCAATGAGCAACGTGGTGCCTCGGCTATCATTAATCTGGATGGACTCATAGCGACGAAAGTCCAGCTGACGAGATACCTCGCGAACTTTCGACCAAGGTAATATTTTTGCAGGTAAAAAATGAAGTCCAGGATCGCTTATAATCTTTACTATCTTTCCGAAGGATGTGACGACGACGGAGCACTCATCCTCGACCGACACCGTAAGCGCCCGAAATATTAATTTGCCAAGTGGGATTATAGAAAATCCGGCGCCTATACCCGCAACCAGCGATACTGCATCGATGCTCATTTGGAACTCCTGAAATAGGCTGTTTTTGAATCTGCCAACACCTCAAAGCGCCTGCGTGCAACATAGAGCATCAGTGTGGCACTGCGTTGTAGGTTGGCCAATATCGTCGCCATGGTCATAATTTCCGTTTCGACCGCCATCGCCCTTGTCTTCGCTATATCAAGACCCTTCTCTGCCGATATCACCCTTTGTTCGCAATCCGCTTCGGTTTGTGAGTAGAGCCTTTTGGCTTCGCTTTGCGCATTAATGACACCATTTAAGGCCGCAGCTAGTTCATCTGGTGGCAGGATATCCGTCACATCAACACCGTGAAAAATTACACCGTAACGGCTACCAATTTCAGCTCTGCATATGCCTAATATCTTCTTGTTTAGCCTTTTATGCTCGTTCCTTAGTAGCGCGTATGAGCCCTTTTGCGGTAGTTCTTGCAACCCAGAAATGTGCCCAACAGCACCATCCACTCGTTCGAATTCAGCCTCAATCAGATCAAATTTTCCGATTTCTGTGCGCAACAGAGCGCCGAAAAGTCCTTTGACATGATCCACTGGGCGAGCCATGGAAAAGAGAAATTTGTAGTATTTATTAGTATCAGGCATGAACCTGAGTTGGGTATCTAGCCTTAGCATGGTGCCATCAGACGCCATCGCTTGAATGCCGCCCTGGTCACCAGATAGGTCAATGATTTGCTCCATGCTGTTAATGACTCGAACGACTTTCCACGGCAAGACAAAGTGCAGTCCAGCCCCAAGGGTCCTTGGAGTCTTGGCTTCATCGTCGAGCAATTCAGCCTTGCCGAAGCATGTTAAGATGCCTTCGGCTCCTTCGGGGATCTGAACTAACATCCGAGAAACCAGAATGTAACCAGCATAAATTGCCAAGCCACCAACACCTGCAGCAACCATTTCAAAAGCAACCATAACTCCCCCTCCTAAAAGCGATCCGCCGTCGCAGCTATTCTTCTGGACCCACCCGGCGCTTTAATTTGCCAGGCATCCTTCCTATATGCCGCGGCAAGTCCGCGGTTTACATCCACAACATCCTCGTTGAATTCCCGATGTTCGTCTCTGACCGGTTGTAATCCATCTGCCTTGTCGTGCGTGTCAATAATGGCCCCGTGGGGCACGTAACGCCCTCTCGGAATCTCTACCCCGACGACGATGGCACCGATGCCGATATAGCAATCAGATCCGACAATGGAGTCGTGTACCACGGATTGAAAGCCTACAAACGTGTTGCTACCAATAAAGCATGGACCATGAATCAGCGCCGGGTGGGCGACCGACACGCATTCGCCGATGTAAACCGCCCAGTCCCTGCCCTTGACGCTGATCCAGCGATCCTTTAGCGCATGAATCACGACCCCATCTTGAATATTTGAGTTAGACCCAATATAGAAAGGCGATCCTTCATCGGCCCGCACTGAACTTTCAGCTGCGATATGAACATGGTCACCAAGTATTACTCGTCCAATGACCGAAGCCTTTTGGTGCACGAATGCGGAGTTTGAGACCTGTGCCTTATCCTGAATTTGATTGATCCATTTGCCTGATTTAGTCTTCCACAAGTAATGAATTGGATTTCGCCTTGGCGCATCCGGAATTACAGTCGCTGTGCCCACTGTTTCGTGCTTAGCGCTCGCATCCCTAAGTTTGGCGACTGTACCAATCTCGGATGAATTGATTGTCTTTCTATCGCGTGCATACTGGACAAAAAGAACCGCCGCGCCACTCCCCATTCCCAAGCTCAAATGCCCCGAAACCGTCCCGACTGCGGCACAAAGAAATGCCACCGCCTCTGCGGGTCGCTTCACCATGAGGTGAAGCAAGGTCTTGACCTCAATCAGACGCCAACCCACCACGCACAAAAGACCCGCTAAGGCAGCCAGTGGGATCTGCGATATCAGAGTGCCTAGGTGCAATACCGCCAGGAGCAAGACAGCTGCATGAACAATACTAGACAGTCTGGTTTTTGCACCGCACTGCGCATTTAAACTTGACCTGACAATAACGCCTGATACCGGAAGGCCACCAAAAAGCCCGGTACCTAGATTGGCAAAGCCTTGGCCCATTAATTCGAGGTTAGATTGATGAGGAATCCTAGCCGACGTCATTCGGTCGACTGCCTGTGCAGAGAGTAGTGACTCAGCCCCGGCTAAAATCCCCAAAGGGATCGCCAGAAACAAAATTTCCAGCCATTTTTCAGTGTCTAGAACGGGCATCGCTGGCCATAAAAACGCCGATGAAATGGCGCCCACGCGATCTATATTCCACGATAGTTCAACGGAAAGGATGGTCGTAAAAGCAATGGCGATGATTGCAACAGGGACTCGTTTGAATTCGCGTAGCGTGCTAACCATCAGGGCGACAAATAGACCACAAACGACGGCCAGCCAAGATACATTGCCCAGCCAACTTGGCCTGATAGACATCTCAAGAAGGTCGGCAAATCTATATTCTAAGCCTAGTATTTCGGGGATTTGACTTCCTAGTAGCGTTAGGCCAACACCGGTCGTAAATCCTGCTAAAATTGATTCCGGCATAAACCGAATCAGTCGGCCCGCACCAAACAAACTAAGCAGCAATTGTATGCCGCCCACCGCTAGGCATGCAGCCGCGACTCCGGCAGGTCCATAACCTTTGGTAATTTGCAGTACCATGAGATTGAGTGCGGCGGCGGGGCCGGTCACCTGAAGCGCCGACCCGC
>Ga0315284_10015598_pt1 | contig 10800 bp, 9 predicted proteins | sample YL17G09_16_MG_FD_203696 | JGI IMG/M metagenome (GOLD analysis project Ga0315284, IMG submission 203696) | Sediment microbial communities from Yellowstone Lake, YNP, Wyoming, USA - YL17G09_16 | ecosystem: Environmental > Aquatic > Freshwater > Lake > Sediment | place: USA: Wyoming | collected...
TGGTCGTAGAACATCAATTTCATTTAAAACTGTAGCTGGTGTTGTTCAAGCGTCGTCTTTGTCAATGTCTAAAGATATTTCAAATTTTTCAGCAACGGTAGGACAGAAGGTTTTAACATTAAATCAGCCTTTGGATGGCTTGGCGGCTAAATTAACTACATTAACATCTTTAAATCGTACATTTAGTCAAACATTTGGAGCATCCTTTAAAAATGCATCAGAAATTGTTCAAAATCAACCCGAGAAATTATCACAGAAAACAATTACATTTGAAGGTAAACAATCATTAGTTCCAGTACAACAATTATCAACCGTTGTTAAAACAGCAGACGGTGATTTTCAAAAATTAAATCAAACAATTGTTACGTTACCAAATGGCGTTAAGCAAATTTCACGTTCAATGTCGGATGTGAGTGCAAGTTTTAAAAAAGCAGCTTTAGATGCTGAAACTCTTACTAATGCTAGTAAAAATGTTAGTTTAGCAGTTACTAAAGTTGCACTTTCAGCAGAACAGGCTGAAAAGGGAGCAAGATTTTTCTCTTCTGGTATGAGTAGAGCCGCCCTTTTGACAGATTTATCTTCTAAATCAATTAATCGTAACGGTAGTGAGTTTTTACGCACAACAGCGATTTTTAATGATAATGGTAAAAAAGTAACTACTGTTTTCGATAGTATGGGGTCTTCAACGAAGAAAGTCAGTCAATCATTTGGTGAATTTAAAGAAAAAACTGAAGCAGCAGGAATAGATTTAGGTAAATTAATTTCTCGTGCAGCAGTTACAATTCCTGTATGGTTTGCCTTACGTTCTGCTATTATGGGAGTTTTTACAGGAATAAGAGACGGTATCACAAATTTAGTTTCTTTTGATGCTGCTTTACAGAAAGTTAAACGAAATTTAATTGGTACTCCTCAACAAATTACTTCTGATTTTGAAAAAATGAGGAAGGTAATAACAGAATTTTCTTTACAAACAGGAAAACCTGTTGAAGAAATCGCCAGTGCTGTAAAGGAGTTTGCCACAATCGGGTTCAATTTTGAAGATTCTCTTCAAGGTGGATTAGATGCCACTAAATTATCTATTCTTCTTTTCGGTGAGGCAGGTCAATCAGCAGAAGCGTTTGCTGTTGCTTTAAAATTATTAATGAAGACGGGTAAAGATGCTCCTCCTGTTCAACAACAAATTGCAGAAGCTTTTGCATTAACTGCTGAATTAGCTAAAACTAATAAAGATAAATTATCTGATTTATCTCAGGCTTTAGGTACTGTTGCTGGTTCTGCTAGTGTTGCGAAATTATCATTTAAAGAAACTATTACTTTACTTTTGACTTTAGCATCTGCTGGTAAAGGTGGAGCTAATGGTGCTACACTTTTATCTTCGGCTTTATCTAATTTATTGACAAAATTACCTCAAGTTTCTAAATCGTTTGGTGTACAATTTATCCCAGGTGCAGATTCAGCTTTTTCTACATTAACTAAAATTTTGGATGTTGCGACAGCTTTATCAAAAACTCCTGCTGGAGAAGCACAAGTATTCGAGAAACTAGGAGAGGTTTTTGGTGGTCAAAGAGGTGTTAAATTAACGTCTGCTTTAACTGCTGCTAACGCAGCTTTAAAAGAAAATTTAAAAGTTACTGGTGATGTAGCGAGATTTAATCAAGGTGTTACTACTGTTTTAGACTCCGAAAGTGGTCAATACGATATTCTTACAAATAGCGTAAGAGAGACAGGTAAAGCGTTTGTTACAAGTCTTGTTGGTGCAGGAAATTTCAAAGGAGCATTAACTTCTTTAAACCAAATAGTTACTTCTCTTAATCCAACTTTAAAAATTATCGGTGGTTCTTTTAATGCAGTATTTACTTCGGCAACGGGAACATTGGCGGGATTAGGTATTTTAGGTGCTTCATTAACCAAGGCTAACGCTTTATTAGAAGCAATGCCAGCACTTTTATCACGTGTTAAGGTCGGGTTATTAGCTTTAAATGCAGGAACAATTGCTGGTTTAGCTATTGCGTTTGGGGTATTAGTTGATAAATTATCTAAAGGTCCCGACTTATCAGGATTAGAAGATAAATTTCAAGCTACGCAGGTTAAATTATCTTCTGCTTTAAGGGGTGAATTACCTAAAGTAGAGTTAGAAAAATTTAAAGTTGATTTTAAAAACGGCAAAGCTATTTTAGATGTTACAACACCTATAGATATTATTAATAAAGCGTTGGAGAAGGCATTATCAAGCGAAGAAGTAAAAGCTAAAGTTGAAGCGGGCGAAACAACTTTAAAAGCTAAACTAGCCTTAGAAGCACAACTTGTTGAGGGTGCAACAGCAAAACTTGAAAATGATTTAGCTGAATTAAAGGCTAGACTTAAAGCAAAGGGTGCTACCGATATAGAATTAGCATTGTTAGATGTTCAGTTTTTAAAGTCGCAAGGCGAAGCATTGAATGCTGAAAAAATAAAAGATGCTCAAAGTAAAATTCGTATTTCGACTTTTGAAAAAGAACGTTCAATTCAAGATGCTCTGATAAAGGCTGTAGAAGATGGTGCAAAGGCTGAAGGAGCTTCTAATCTTGAAGCGATTAATCGTGGTATTGAATTAGAAAAAAGTCTTGGTATTGAACGTACTGGAATGGAATTGCTTACTCAACAATTATCTTTACAGAAAGCTTTAACTGAAGAAACAAAGAAAACTAAAGAGGAACGATTAAAAGAATTATCAAGTTTAATTAAAAAGACACCTGTAACCGGAATAGCAGGATTTTTTCAAGAACAAGGATTAAATAATAAAGAAGATGCATTACGTAGACGTGCTGAAGCGAAAGGAATTAGTGAAGAACAAATTAATAGAATCCTGAATCCTGAATCACAAATATCGAAAGGCAATACTTTACTTGATGAATTACAACGCGGTCTAGCTAATCCCATGACACAAAGCATGGGTTCTTTGGAAATAGCAATTAGTTCATTAACACAAACCATTTTACAACAGGAGACTCGTTCTCTTGAAGTTGGGGTTCCTAGATTTGGCGGCGGCGAGAGAGGTACAGGAAATTCATTAATGCTTTCTGAATCAGATAAAAGACGGTTTGATAATCAAGGACCATCCTCTGTAACTGTAGATGTTGGTGGAATAAATGTTACTGTATCTGGTGCTGGAAACGCCGATGATATTGCTCAGAGAGTTGCTAAAACTGTTGAAGAAATGATTTCTAGCAACATGGTTAAACCCGGCACTAAGGCTAATATAGCATTTACTCAGGTAATGCACAAAGCGTAATTTTAAAGGAGATTAATATGTCTTTTGTTCCGAGATTTACATTAAGAGATGTAGCTAATTCTAACGAAATTTATGTATTCACAGCAGTACAGAATACAAATTTACCTCAGACTCCTAGAGAAACTGTTGTTATCTCTAATTTACGAGCTAAAGGCTCTGTAGTTATTGATGGAGGTATTAAATCTTTTGATGCTATTATTGAATTTGTATTATGGGATAACTCTGGAGATTATGAAGCAATAATGGATTTAATTGATACTTTAGAATCAACTATTCCAGTTAATACACCATTTTATTTAAGAATGGATAAAACTTCTGGTACATATTACGATTATCGTGTCAAACGTTTAGTACCATTTAACTACACAGATATTCAAACTGATATGAGAAACTATCGTCAGAAGGTAACTGTAACGTTTTTATGTGATGCGTGGTAATTATGAAAAAATGTTCTCTATGTAAAAAAGAAAAAATAAAAAGTTCTTTTACAAAAAATAGAAGTAATAAAGACGGATTATCTTATTATTGTAAGGAATGCACCGCTAAATATTTTAAAAAATATAATAAAAATTATAGAAAACAAGCTAAATTTAAGAAATATAATGTACCGTATCAAAAACAGTATTCACTTTCTTATCCTAAAACAAAAGGATTTAAAAAATATAGAAAATCTGCTAATTACAAGGCTTATAGAAGAAAATATTTATCATTACGAATGAAGACCGATTCTAAATTTAGAATTTTAATAAATTTAAGAAATAGAATTACCAAGGCTCTAAAAAATAATCAAAGATATGGTCATACTTTAGAACTCCTTGGATGTACTATTAACCAATTAAAGAAACATCTCGAATCACAGTTTAAACATAAAATGTCTTGGAAAAATCACGGAACCGGACAGAACGGCAGGGGATTAAAAGAGTGGCATATAGACCATATTCGTCCTTGTTCTTCTTTTGATTTAACTAAACCGAGTGAACAACGTAAATGTTTTAATTATAAGAATCTTCAACCGTTGTGGGCAAAATATAATATGCAAAAAGCTAACAAAAGTTAGAAAATAAACGTAAGGAGAAATTAAATGTCAACAGCATTAAAAATTTATGTAAATAACGATACACAAGACCTTCCCCTGGGTACTTCAGGAGTAGTTTTTACTGAAGTTTCTCCAGGAAACGACTCTTTAATTTTTTCAGCAGGAAGTGATACTGTATTTGATGGGGCAGGAATACCATCTTCTTTTCAGTTAAGCTGTGCTGGCGTGTTTTTAATTGGCGTAGCAACCTTTATCGCTCATTATTTTCTATTAGATATTACTGCAAAGAAATTAAAAGAAGTGCATTTAATGGGACAGCAAGATAAACGTTATGTTGTTGCATTGGATTTTGATGGAGCCACAACCAGTGAACCAGTTTTAGAGGTTTGGGATAATTCAAATATGTTGACTGTTTTAGCAACACCTTTAGGTGCAGGAACCCCTTCTAACAGTTGGTTACATGGAATAACTACTACAGATGCTCCTGGCCCTGGACCCGATTGGACAGGCTCAACATTAGCAGGTTCTTCTGCCGGTCATTTCCTTTGGCTAAATAACGGGCATGGGGCTTTAGATGGAGCCGATACACTTTATTGTAATCTTTATATGCAGGTTTCTGCTTCTCAAGTTCGAGGTGGAGTTGAATCTCCTATTTTAGTTTGCAAATATACCACAGTATAATTAGAAGGTATTTATGTCAGACAATAAATATTACATTAAAGTTTTAGATTGGTGGAGAGATGACGAGTTTAATGAATACATCTCTCTTATTGAAGATAAAGGCGAACTTCGTTTAATTATTAGGAAAATACCGGAGTCTAATGGCAAACTTTAGAGATTATTTATTTACTCGTTCACAGGTCACAACAATGGTAGTGGACCAGAACTCTGGTAATTATCTTTGGATTGCTTATACAGCAGTTGCGGGGGAATGTTTAATTCAAAAAGTATCAGCCTTCGATTTAACTCAAGTTTTCTTTTCAGTTTCTTTACCTGTTACGTCTATTAATGATATGAAGATTTTAGGAACATTTCTTTACGTAGCAGTTATACATGCTACGATTGCTGTTTATAAAATTTCAGTTACAAATCCTTTATCGTCACAAACTACATATACAAAAACAACGTTAGGAATTACGGAATCACCTATTGCTATTACTATAAGTTCACCAGTTGTTTATTTTCTCACACCAGGAACTATTAGCGGAGAGAATTCTAAATTAGTTTTATTTACTTCTGGTAATTATGATGAAACTGTAGATTTAACCGAAAGTGCTATTTTAATTGATAACGCTGTTTCTTTAACAGTAGACGGCGATGATAATATATGGATTGTTACGTCTGACGACCCTGCGAATCTTTACAGAGTATTTTTTCAATCGGGTGGTTGGCATATACAAGAAACAATATTAAGTTAGGAGTAAAAATGGACGATAAAATTATTAAAGTAGAAGAAGAATTATCAACAATGAATGTTAATTTAAAAGATGGAACTAAAATTCCGGTTAAAGCAAAAACGATTAATACTTATTGGAGTTCAGGCAGAAAAGATTGTAAAATTCAGATATTAGAACCACTTAATAGTTCAGCTAAAATACAGAAATAAAAGGAGAAATACAATGGCACAGGGCACGTACAATCGCTGGAGATACAATTTAGCAATGAAATTAGTAAATATGGATACGGATACTTTTTATGTAGAATTATTAGATAACGACCATGTATTTGAACCAGATAATAATGTTATTGGTGACGTTGATTCAAATGAAATTAATCCTGGTTCAGCAAATGGGTATATTCCAGGTGGAGCATTACTTCCAAATCCTACAGTAGCCCAAGACGATACTAATAACTGTATGACGTTTGATGCAGACAATGTTGTTTGGAATTCTGCAACATTCGATGCTTATCATGCTGTTATTTATGATACATCAGTAAGCGATAACCTTGTTGCATCAATTGACTTTGGCGGAATTAAAAGTGTTTCTGCTGGTACATTTACTATCAGTTGGGCTGGCACAGGAATAATTCGTTTATCATAATTTTCAGAGACATTAAAATAAATATGTAAGAAGAAGGTCTCTTTATGGCAGGAATAGATTCGTATTGTCATGTAATGGCTCATTGTAATGGTGAAGATGGGTCTTCCTCATTTCCTGATGATTCAGGTCATTCTCGTACTATTACGAGAGTAGGAACAGCACAAGTTGATACTGCTCAATCTAAATTCGGAGGAGCAGCACTTTTATGTGATGGGAATAGTGATTATTTAAGTGTAACTGATTTTACTGAATTAGATTTAGGAAGTGCAGATTTTACTTTTGATTTTTGGGTTAAATTCGCATCTACATCTGGAAGTCAGGGATTTTTTACTCGTGAAAATGGCGGAGGTTCTTATTTTTATTTAGCATTAGAATCTGGTAATATTCGTTTTCGAGATTATAGTGCTGATACAGTAAATTTTGCTCGTGCCTATACTTTTAATACAACTGATTGGTTTCATATTGCAGTCGTAAGATATGGAAACATTGTAAGATTATTTGTTAATGGAACCCAACAAGGGGCAGATGTCGCTTGTAGTGGAACATTTACTGCTCGTTCATCCAATTTATATATAGGAGCTTTTCCATTAGCAAATTATTGGTTAAATGGATGGATTGATGAATTTCGTTTTTCTCCAGGAATCGCTAGATGGACTGCTGGTGGTACTGGCGGCGTAAATTATTTTACTCCTCCAACAGAAGAATATTCGGCAGGAAATATTACTGTTAGTCCATCATTATTAACAGCAACGGCGTCTGTTCAATCTCCTTCTATTGTTATTCCTATAACAGTATCTCCTTCTACATTAACAGCAAGTGCAGTATTACAAGCTCCATTTTTTGTTGGACCATTTCAAGAAATTTTACCATCAACATTATCCGCATTGGCTGTATTACAAACGCCTGATATTTTAATTACATCAACTATATTTCCTTCCTTACTTACGGCTATTGCTTCTGTACAAGAACCGTCTTTTCCTGGTTTAACTACTATAAGAAATGCGATTAAAATAATTTCTTTTAATCCGTTAATTATCGTTACTAACAATAATCCTTTAGCACTTGGAGTAATTGATACTACCGACCCAGAAAATCCAATAACAGCATTTTATACTTATATTGGAGCATCTGGAGCAAAAGATGTTGTTTATGATTCTGTTTTTGAAAAAATATTTATTGCTTGTGAAAATGGAATTATTGCTGAAGTAGATGCAACGGATTTTTCTTCCTACACTTTACATAATACAGGAGTAATAACTAATTTAGAACATATTGATTCTTTACCAGGATTTCAAACTATTTTTGCATCAACAGATTATTCGTTAGGAGAAATAGTTGTACTAGATGATTCTGTTAAAACAATTATATCAACCGATATTCGTTTTCGTCAATTAATTTCTGAAATATTAAATTGTCATATTAATACCGTTGAGGGAAAGATTTTAAATACCGATATACGCTGGAGCGAAACAGTAAATAATATTCTTGGAATGGATATACGTTTTAATGCGGTCGCGGTAGGAGAATATGAAGAACCTATTAGTCGTTTAGATTTTCATGTTTTTCTTGACAATATAGAACTTACTGATGTTAAGAAGGATGCTATAAATGTTTATCATGTTGATAATGAAAAATCACGTGCCACAATTATTTTAGCTCGTCAACATGATAGACTCGATTATACATTAGCTGGAGTATATTCACAAATCACTAATCAAAACGCTTTGCGAGTAGAAATCGACGAGCATGTAGAATTTAATGGTTTTATTAATCAAATAGATGTAAAAAGCGAAGATGAAAGTGTTCAGTTAATAGCTTTTACAGATGACCCAAAACTTGACGAAAGAAGTTTAGTTACTTTATCAATTCCAAGTATTGATGAAAAATTAAATCTTCATCATGCATTAGTTCATAATCCAGTTATTGAGAATCCTCGTGTTTTACCAGACGATTTAAATCCTTCTTTTTATAACGGGATTTTAATTGATGCAGGATATAATGAGGCACAAAATATTTCTCGTTGGGAACTTTTTGCTGAAATAGGTCTTACAGCAGCAAAAGTTACTTTATCGGAAGAAGATTTAGAAGAGTACGCTGTAAATCATGGTTATTCTGCTGGTAGTGTTAAAAAATTTGTTCCTGAACAAAATTGGACTTATTTTTGGTTTGCTAAAGCCTCAAATTTTATTACTGGGACAGAGTGGCTGGATATGAGATATGTTGGTACATCTCCAGCTTCTTTAACCAGTGATACGTGGGAAATCACTGGTATGGCTTATTGGTTTCAGCGTAAATTTGATTCATCCAAAATAAGACTTGGTAATGGCATTGTTTATGCAAATGATTTTAAATACGTTTATACGTGGGATGCTAAAAACATGTATAATATTTTAAAACCTCATGGTTCTATATCTTATAACGGTGCTTCAATTGAATATTATAAAAATCAACCTTCTGTATACTCAATAATGCAGAATAATATTGGCTATCAATTTGGTTCTGCTCCATTTAAAAAGGTAAGCTGTAAGGCTGGTATTTTAAGAGCTAAAGACGCATGGGTAGACAATCCAGACGGATTATATAGTCATAGGGATGAAAGTTATGATTATCGTCAATTTGCTCAAATTGTAGGAGCTTTGGAATTACAAAAGATACAAAATATCAACGGCGATATACTACCTAAAACAAGTGCCGATATTGAAGTATTTATTGATGGGTATTATTATTATAATCTTACATTATTAAAAAGAATAAATATAGATAATACAGTATCAAGTAATATATATAAGAATAATAATGGGTTTCCTATTTCTATTAAATCTGTTGAAATCGATTCTTCTACAATGAAAGTAACGATGCATTGTGATAATCAATGGTCAAGAACCGAAATGTTAGAAATAGAAGCTGAATATCCAGCAGAAGATTCACCACAATTTTTATTTTCTGAAACTAATACTTTACTATCTACTAAATTTGACACTCATACATTGAAGGAAGTACAATAATGAGATACGAAGGCACAAAGCATAAATTAGATAAATCTTTTCAAGGAGAGAATAAAAATTCTCAAGATGCAGAAGTATTGCAGAAACTTGATTTAAATGCTAAACCAGAACTTGTTTTAAAAATCGCTAATATAGTTCATTTAATTCAAAATTATGATTCATCTAATGGTATTATTCATATAGATTATCCTTTTAATGAAAGAGTTATACTTGTTTCTGGCGGTCCCGGACAAACAGTTCCTTTTGAAAAAGGCGAAATGCTAATCTTTAATGTCAACATTCCTAATTTTCCAGAATGGTGTATTCCTTTTACCAAAATTATTCCTAAAGTTCACATGGAAGACGGATTTAATCCTGAAGATTATAACGGGCTTCAGTTAGTGACTAATTGTCGTCATATGTGGAAGTATATTGATGGTATTAATTGGCAGATAAGAGTTGAGATTACATCTTTTGTAAGAATTAGCTATCCTTATAATTATATTCCTCTTTTTCTTGATGTTGATTTAGTAATTATTAATGACCGTGTATGGGAAGAAATAAATTCAAGTAAGGATTAATATGGATACATTCAATACTAATAAACATAAAATACATAGTTTATATAATAGTAAAACTAATAATAAAAATTTAATAGAACAAAAGACAAATGATTTGTCCAATATTCCATTAGATGTTAATTATTTTAGAAATCTTCATTTATTAGTAGATTCTGGAATAGTTAATCTTGAAGCGGTAGAATCTACTTATAAAAATTTAGAAAGAAATAATAAAGTTCCAATTGAATTTAGTTATTTATATGAAAACTATCTCTATCTTAATCAATGTTATTTTCCTTTTATTGATTGGATGACAGCGTTTTTACTTCCAAAAGATTATGATATTCTTCCTATGTTAGAATTTAAAGAAGATGATTGGGAAGATACTTATAAAGTAACTACAACTACTCCAACAAATATCCTTTATCAAGGGCTACCTTTACCTTTGGACTTTGCTGTTAGTCAAAATCGAAGTTTTGATTTAGTCACAGTTAATCAAGATTCTGTTGATAATAATCAAACCATTATTAAGTATAAACTACCAGCATGGAAAATATATGTAGAATGGACTTCGGCAGGAAATCAATACCGAATTCTTGACGGATTGTTTTGTGGATATTTATCTAAAACTTATGATATTACAACATCAGAATGTGGAGGAGGCGAGGATTATTCTTATTTAGAAGGGGCTTATTGGATAAATTCTAAGTTTCCAGCCGGTTTTCCGCCTTTGTATGAAATTTTTTGGTTTGAAACTTCTTTTGCTTCAGGTTATGTAGATTTTAGTGGAAATAATTTAGAAACTGTTCTATGTCATGGTACTCAACATCGAATTTCTCATCAAGGAACTCCAGGCCTTTGCGAAGAATTTCATACCTCTACGGTTAATGTTATTAATACTTTTGAT
>Ga0315284_10015599_pt1 | contig 10800 bp, 8 predicted proteins | sample YL17G09_16_MG_FD_203696 | JGI IMG/M metagenome (GOLD analysis project Ga0315284, IMG submission 203696) | Sediment microbial communities from Yellowstone Lake, YNP, Wyoming, USA - YL17G09_16 | ecosystem: Environmental > Aquatic > Freshwater > Lake > Sediment | place: USA: Wyoming | collected...
TCGCCATCGGCACCGACTTCGGCCACAACACCGGGCCCTTCATGTCCCCCCGCCACTTCCGGGAGATCTACTTCCCGGCCATGCGCCGGCAATGCGAGATCATCCATGCCGCCGGCAAGCCGGTGCTCTTCCATTCCTGCGGGAACAACCGGCTGCTGCTGGAGATGATGATCGAGGCGGGCATGGACTGCTACCAGGCGATCCAGCCGGTGGAGCGCATCGACGAGATCAAGGCCCGCTACGGCGACCGGCTGGCCCTGTGGGGCGGGGTGGCCACCTCCTCGCTGGCCACCGCCACCCCGGAGCAGATTAGCCAGCAGGTGCTCTTCTCGCTCCAGCACTGCGCGCCCGGCGGCGGCTTCATCCTGGGCAGCTCGCACTCGCTCACCATCGGCACCAAGCCGGAGAACTACCGGGCGATGCTGGAGTGCAACCGCACCCGCGGCCGCTACCCCATCGCCATTCCCGAGCACCTCCCCGAGCCCACCTGGGCGATGGCCTAGGGGCACCAAGCCCAAGGCATATGCGCAGGCTGACCGGAGTGGGGGGATCGGGTGCAGCGAGCCCGTCAGCCAAGTCGCTTGTTGGTATCCGGTATCTCGACGCCGCTAAAACCCCTCGCAGGGGGGGGGGAGGAGGACATGATGCACGCCCATACTCGGATCGGCTGGTTGCTGCTGTTGGTCGTGGCCTGCTCGCTGTGGCTGCTTGGCGCGGGGGCGGTTTCTGGGCTGGACCTGCCCGCGTTGGCTCCGGATGAGCTGGCCATTGCGCACCTGGACGTGGGGCAGGGGATGTCCACGCTGATCATCGGGCCGGAGACGGAGGCGGACCCGGTGGACCGGCGAGTGGTGGTGCTGGTGGACTCCGGCGGGATGGTGGGGAGGGCCGGTAAGGACGGCGGCCAGGTGGCGCTGGACGCCCTCCGGATGTGCTGGGCCCGCGGCCTGCGGCGGCTGGACTACTTCATCATCACCCACCATGACGGGGACCACTACAAAGGGGCCCTGTTGGGGACGGCAGGCAAGCAGGGCTTCCTGCGTGCTGAAGACGGGGTGCGTACTCAGGATGACATGCCCATCGGTACCTTCATCGATCACGGCCGGGGCGAACCCAAGCCCGAGAACTCCCGGGAGTACCGGGAGACCGTGTGCTATGTCAGGCGCCACCAGCAGCCCAGGCCGGCGCTGTGTTCCGTGACCACCAGGGGCAGGCTGGACCGGGGCAATATCGTGCTCGCCGGGGAGCCTGGTCACACCGCCCGCATGCTGTGTGTGGCCAGCAATCGCTACGTACGGGGAACGGCGGCGCGGGTGCCCAAGAACACCGATCCCAGCATGTATGAGAACGACTGCAGCCTGGGCTACCTGCTCAGCTATGGCAGCTTCGACTATCTGATCTGCGGCGATGCCGGCACGGGGGTCGAGGCTGCCATTGCCAGGTACCTGGCCGGCAGCGCGCAGGACGCGGGGGTGGATGCGCTCAACGTCAGCCACCATGGCTCCGCCGGGTCCACCAGCGGCGAGCCCTTCCTGAAGCTAGTGGGGCCGGAGGTGGCGGTGATCTCGGTGGGGGGGCCGGACAGCAGTGATACCACCAACTACAAGCACCCCAGATACACGGTGCTGAGCGCGCTGGCCGCGGATGCGCACCTGCAGGCCATCTACCAGACCGGCGCGGGGGTGACTGTGCGGGGAGAGAACCAGGTGCTTCCGGCTGCACTCAAGGTCGGCTGCCGGGACGTGGTGATCATCACCAACGGCCGGAGCTACCGGGTGCACTACTTCGACAGCGACACGAATCAGTACCAGACGGCCGGCCCCTTCGCCACCGACAATCTTTCGCCGCCGGGCACAGTGCACTAGAGACGCCGGTTCGTGCGTGCAACGGAGCCTCTCGCCGGGGGTCAGGAAACCCAGATAAGCTGTTCCTCGACGACCAGCCAGCGGCGGCCGTACTTGCGCAGGCGGAGGTTGAAGCCGGTCCCATCCAACCCCGCATAGTAGGTGCTCAGGCCCAGGCTGGCCTCGGTGTGCGCCTTGTTCCAGCGGGGAACTGGGCCGTGCCACCACTCCCGCCCTGCGCTTGCCGGGTTATAGGGGGGGCTGAACCTTACCACCGCCAGCCCCTTCCCGGAGGCCTGCATCAAGGGCGACCTGGCTCCTGCCCGCCGGGGGATAACGATCCAGTCCCAGCCGGCCAGCTCCAGCGGCGCCACTCCCGGCGGGAGATTCACCAGGCAAGGGACATCCCGCTCGCCTAGGAACCTGAACCGGGCCTCGAAGGCGGCTGCCAGCACCTGCTCTCTTTCGCTGAGCCGGCGTGGGGCGGCCAGGGGATTCCGGTCCCGCGAGTCTATCAGCCCATCGCCGTCCGAGTCCGCCTGGCGGGGGTTGGTACCCAGCCGGCGTTCAACCAGGTCGGTGAACCCGTCCCCGTCGCGGTCACGGGTCAGCGCCGGATTGCCCACCAGCTTCCGGTACCAATCCGCCTGGCCGAGCTCTTCCCGGCTCATCCCGGTGAAGATGGGAGTGGACCATCTCTCGCCGGCATGCTTGGCGATCCAGAGGTCGCCAGCCGATCCCAGGGCACGCGAGGCGAACAGTCCCCAGAGAATGCCACTCTTTGCTGCGTGCGTGGCAAGGAGGGCGGTCACGGCCGGCCAGTGGCGTTCGACGCGGATCTTGGCCGAGCCTGTCCCCGCGCCCAGCTCGTCCATGCCTACGAACCACCGGAGCGAAGGGATGGTCCGCCGCGTGTCCTGGGCCGCGAGCACGGCCTCCCGGCCGGCCGTTCCACCAGTCTGTGCCAGGCTGATGTACGCCCGGTGGCGAATGGCGGGGTCGGCTTTGGGGTCGGATAGCTGGGCCAGGAGGAACCCCACCGCCCGCGGGTCGTGCGAGCGGGCCACCGCGCTCAGGGCGAGACTGCTGGGGCTATACAAATAGTCCCAGTCGGGTTCTCTCCTCTTGAGTATGCTCAGGAAGAGGGGAAGCGTCTGCCGCTCGTCGCCTTTCTCAGCCAGCCAGCGCATGGCTTCGCCCCCTCCCCCGGGGGTTTTCGCCAGCGTCAGCAAGGCCAGCATCTCCGGCGTGCGCGGCTTGGTCGCCACCTGGCACAGCGCCTCCATGACTGGGTACAGCCTCTCGTACGCTGCCCTGGCAGGGCCGCGATAGCGCTTGTCCGTCCGCTTTGCCTCCTCGAATGCTTGCAGCCGTTCCTTGGCCAACGGCAGCAGCGCGGCAAAGGCCTCGTCACCCAGCTTGCGCAAGGTGCGCCGTTCCGATACGCTCAGCCGGTCGAACCGGCCCACCAACCGCTCGGCCAGCTCCCGCTGGGCAGGTATGCTGGTGGGCACGGTGCTGGCCTGGGCGGAGGCTCCCGCTGGGCGTACGGACGGCGGATGTGTCGCCCGAGCGCGGCAGCCTGTAGCTGCCGCGACCGCCAGCATCGCCCCCAGGCCGAGCATCAGGGCCTGGCCGGAAACGAGCCGGCTTGGGAAGGAGGGTACCAGGCGGGTTTGGATACAGCTTGGCATTCGCTTCCTCCTTGGCACTTGTACCATCGGCTAACGACCTAGCAAGTCAGAGGACGATCTCCATTTCGCCCAAGGAGTTTGATCGCCTCACCGCCCGCGGGATTACCTCCGGGCTGCCCGAACCAAGGCCCCAGCCAGTGGGAAATGGCCAGACTGGTCGCCAGCACCAGGGCGGTGGCTGCCAGCGGGATCGCCGGCAGGAGCCACCAGAGCCGGAACGGGTACCTGCTGACCCCGTTGCTCACCGCATGTTCCCCAGCCGGGTTCGCCCATCGGGCAACGGCACGCACGACAGCCAGGAAGGGGATCGCCCCATACCCCCGGGACAGCCAGGCAAGCTGGGCAGCGGCCATCAGGCCGTGCGCCAGCGTCACCAGCAGGAAAGACTCGTAGGTGCCGGTGGGTAGCAGGGGATAGGTAGCAGCCCAGGCAACGGCGAGCAGAGGACCCACGAACGAAGCGGCCAAGCCCTTCTCCCGGTGAGGAAAGCCCCCCTCGCGCCACAGCACCACGGTCGCACCCAGGGTAACGGCCGCCAGCACTGCATTCCCGCGCTCAAAGCGCAGGGCCAGGCCCACGGCCACCAACACCCATCCCCCGATAGCTGCCATATGGTTCCCCACTCCTTCAGCGGCCGCCGAGCAGTATTGCTGCCAGGAAGCCAAGGACAAAAGCGGCAAGCCAGATCCACGGCTCGAAGCTGCCTATTGGACAATGCCGGCGCTCGGGCGTTTCCGGGGAGATGCGTCTTGCCATCCTCTCACCATCATCTTTCCCAGGTTCCCTAGCACTTAGGTTCCTGGGGCGCTGGTTCAGAAGGCGGATCAAGCGCGCCTTTCGCTCGCCCTCCCAGAACCGCCGATATTCCCGCAAACCGGATGCTGATGGCACTGAGGAAGCCGACTGCGGCTAGGCCGCTGCCAACGGCACTCAGTTGACTGTCACCAGGTTTAGGTTAGCGGTAGATCGCGAGCTCGGTGATCTCGTAGCCGCCGGGGCCGGTGGGGCCCTGGCGGGCGGCGGTGGGGCGGATCCGCAGGCGGGTGGTGGTGACGGGCGGGCCCTGGTACTCCAGGCGGTACAGGTACTGGTCCCGCCACTGGCAGAGCGGGCGCCAGCGGCCACCCTGCCAGGTCTCGGCGAGGGCGTCCTTGATGCTGGGCGTGTAGAGCACCAGGCGAGAGAAGGTCACCGGCTGGGCAAAGGTGATCTCGCACTGGGTCTTGTCGCCGTAGGCCGGCAGCCAGCCGGTGGTGCCGTGCTCGCCGTCGGCCAGGCTGCCGTCAGGGACGAAGTTCCAGCCGCCGTTCACCAGGGTCCACTGCACCCGGCTATCGGCGAGCAGGTTCCCATCCTGCGCCTGCCGGCCCAGGAGCGCGATCTGCCGCCCGAGCTCCGCCACGCTCGGGAAGTCGGGCACTACCTCGAGCGTGGTGTACACGTGCGTGCCCAGTCCGTCGAACCGGTCGCTGAACCGCCCGGCGGTCACGGGCAGGCAGCGGTTCTCGCCGATCACCAGCAGGCGGGTGTTGCCGTTGGCGGCCAGGGCGGGGACGCTGATAGTGGCCTGGGTGGGCCCGGAGCCCTGGTGGGCGGCGACGATGAAGGTCTGCAGGGCCACCCCGGGGACCGGCCGGTAGCACTTGGCGATCACGTCCACCGCGCGGTTGTAGCTACGGGCCGGGGCCGCCGCGTCGCGGGCCAGCCAGGCCGGGGCGAGGAAAGCGAGCTCATCGAAGATGGCATCCAGGGCGATGCGGGTGGGGCGGTGGTTCCAGTAGCCGGTGAACAGGAAGGGGACGATGCCCTTGGCGCCGTTGGCCAGGGCGGTGTGCACGAACCAGCGCAGCTCCCGCAGCTCGGGGGGGCGGTCGTACCGGCCGGGATAGCTGAAGGCCTGGGGCATGCACCACACCGCCTTGCTGCCGTCATTGCCGGAGCAGGCCTCGGCGACCGCCCGGCGCAGGCTGGAGAGCGGACTGGCGAAGAACCGCCTGCCGTCCCGGAGCTGGGGGTTCATATACGGGTGGGGGCAGATGACGTCACAGGCGCCCAGGTAGTCCAGCGGCGAACGAGAGATGATCTTGACGAAGCGGTAGGGGTCCTCCTGGGCCAGGAACTCGTAGACGCTGTGCAGGAACACCGGCGACAGCCCCCGGCACTCCGGCTCATCCGAGAGGTAGTAGCCGATCACCCGGCGGTTGTCCCGGACCGAGGCCACTGCCGCCCGCAGCTTCTCCCGGAGCGCCTCGTCCAGGGGCTCATCCAGCTTGGCCTTGGTCTCGTCGATGAGGGCCTCGACCGCCTGCAGGCAGTACAGGTTCAGGCTCGCCTGCTCCTCCGGCGGGACGTACATGACGTAATTGGTGGCGTGGGGGAGCCGGCTGTCGGCGAGGGAGGCGGCGCTCACCAGGTAGCTCAGGCTCCCGTACCAGCCCCGGATGAACACCGGGTGGCCGTCCACCAGCAGGTTTCCCTGGTCATCGAGGCGTGCCTCCACCGCGGGTGCCGGCGGCAGCTTGCGCAGGGTGGTCTGAACCTGGGCCAGGACTTGCGGCTGGCTCCCATTCGCCCCCGGCCGCATGATCTGCGCAGCAATGGTGTAGGTGCCCTCGGCGAGGCCTGCCGCCGGCAGCACGAAGGGCACCTGTTTCCCCTCCACCGCGGTCTCGGTGGCCTGGAGCACCAGGTCGCCGGCCGAGAGTGTGACCCGGGCGAGCGTGCCGCCCTCCAGGGGCAGGCCCAGGACCAGGTAACCCCTGATCTCGTCTACCCCCTGGGTGGCGTAGATGGTATTGCGGTAGTTGGGCGAGGTGAGCTTCACGGCCAGGGGCGTGCAGGTGAGCCAGGGGTCGAGGCGGGTGACCAGGCACAGGGTACCGTCGTCATGCCGAGCGCGCAGGATCACCGCCCGCCGGGCCAGGGTGGGCACCAGGCCTCCGCCCACGACCACCCGCTGCTTGGCCCGTGCCGGAAGCGTGAGTGCGACGGAGGCCCCGCGCCCCCCCTCGCCCAGGATCTCCATTTCCAGCCTGCCCCGGAAGGGCCGGGCGCCGCCGTTCTCCAGCACCAGCGCCGTGGCCAGGTCGTACCCCGGGCCTTGGGCGGCAGGCAGCGGGGCAAGCATAAAGGCCGGCGAGCTGGCGCCGAGCTGGAAGCGGCTCCTGTCCACCTTCACGCCGTCCAGGTACCCGAAGTGGGTGACGTCGTGGTAGGAAAAGGCGGGGCTGTACTGGGAGTTGTAGCCGGGCGGGACGGCGCGGGTGCGGGCCAGGGAGAAGACCCAGCGGTCGGCCCACGGGCTGGCCGGGCGGTTGGCCAGCAAGGCCAAGGGGACCGCCACCTCCAGCGACCAGTAATCCGGCCCCTTGGCGACGGCTGCCTGCCACTCGGAGGACCACTCGGGGACGGCCGCGGCGCCGCCCTCACGCCAGTAGAGGTCCGCCTGGGTGCCCTGCGAGTTGACGGCCAGTTGGTAGTACTCCCGGCGGTCCCCTACCGGGTCCAGGAAGAGCTCGACGTCGTCGTCGCTCCACATGGCGGCATCGTGCTGGGGCGCAGCCTGCACCACCAACTGGTCGGGGTGCGGCTCGCGGCAGAGGATGCCGAAGTAGAGGTGGGCCTCGTCATAGAGCACCCGGAACGAGGTCTGCACCTCGGGCGGGAGGGGCGCCGGGGGGGAGGTGAGCACCGGCCCGAAACCGGTATGCAGTGGCGCTGCCTGCCACGCCGGCTCGTCCAGCCTGCCATCGAGGGCAAGGGCGCCCTGCAATCGCGCAGCCACCGCCGCCCGCATGGGCGGTGTGAGAGACTGCCCGGCGCCGGCCGCCTGGCAGCCGAGCCACAGCCAGCAGGCCAGGGCCAGCCAGGCCCGACCACAGTATGCCCTCCGCTCCATGCCTATCCCTCCCAGCCCGACCCGGGCCGCCCGGTCAGTAAGTGCACTCCCGGGCCGCCCGGGCATAGGCTTCCAGGTTGGCCACCGGCGCGTCAAAGAAGTGGTCCGCACAGGAGAGGATGTACCCCCCGCCCGCGCCGGCGGCTGCGAACAGGCGGTGCACCTCGGTGCGCACCTGCTCGGGCGTGCCCTTGGTGAGCACGTTCACCTGGTCCATGCCGCCGATGAGACACATGCGGTCCCCCACCCGGCGCTTCAGCGCGGCGGCATCGGCGTCGCCTCCCAGCCCGGCAGGCGCGATGGTCTCGGTGGCATCGGCTCCGTTCTCGGCAATGGTTTCGGCCAGGGGCATCATGCCCCCGCAGGTGTGGTAGGTGACCAGGTGGCCGGCCTGGTGCAGGGCGTCGTGCAGCTCCCGATCGTAGGGCAGGCAGAACTCCCGGTGCAGGGCGGGGGAGATGACCGTGGAGGAGGCGGCGCCGCCCCCGGTCTCCACCAGGTCGAATCGGGCTCCGGCCAGGGATTGCTCGATGAAGCGCAGCTTGCGGTCGCAGAGGAGGCGCAGGAAGCGGTGGGTCCAGCCCGGGTCGTCCAGCGCGGCCATGATCATCTGCTGGGTGCCGAACAGGCAGCAGGCATGCTGCCAACACCCCGCCTGGTCGCCCCACACGAAGCCGCGCAGGATGCCGTCATCCCCCACCTGGTCATAGGCCCGCTGCACCGCCCCCTGGTCGAGCCTGGGCACGGGCAGGTAACGCGCGATGAGCAGGATGTCTTCTGGGCGCTTGACCAGGTACTCCGTCACCCAAGTGGTGCGGGCGTCACCTGCGGTCTGGTAGGTGAGCACGCCGCCCGGGGTGTGGATGGTGTGCCGCTGCACCACGGTCTGGGGGCTCTCCTGGAGCACCGCCACCTGGTCTATCCACTCCGGGTGGGAGCTGTCGCCCTGGTGCCGGCCGGGCAGCCAGAACTGCCCCATGCTCTCGAAGTACTGGATGGCCGCGTCCAGGCCGAAGCGGCGGAACGCTTCGAGGGCGCCGATGCCGCCCAGGTAGTGCTCCAGGTGGTAGGGCTGCCACTGGTGGACGGTGCAGGGCAGCCGGTCCGGCTGCTCCCGGTGCAGCGCCCGCAGCAGCCGTTCCTTAGCGGTCATGGGTGACCCCCGGGGTAGGGTTTGGCGAGCAACTGGGTTCTTCTGCGCGCCGGCACGCCGACCTCTTGCCGGCCCCAGCCGCCCACCCGCTTGATCGCTTTGCCGCTGCTGGCGCATAATGCGGCTGGCGCTGGGCTGGGAAAGGAGCACTATGGGTGAGACCATGACCTCCCGGGAGCGGTGGCTGGCGGCGGTGCGGGGCCAGCCGGTGGACCGGCTTCCCTTCTGGCCCAAGATTGATGGCGCCTATGCCGGCCACCAAGCGGAGCCCTACCGGCAGATGGACAACCCGGCCCTGCACCACTGGATCGGCAGCGACCGGCATGTCGGCGGGCCGGCCGGCGTCCGGGTGGTGCGCAGCCGCACCCGCGTCGAGCACCGGGAGCAGGACGGCTGGCGCCACACCGAGTACCGCACCCCCGCCGGCGTGCTCACCGCCACCCACCGCTTCGACCCCGGTTCCGCCTCCTGGCACCCGGTGGAGTTCCCGGTGAAGAAGGTCTCCGACCTGGAGGCCATGGCCCTGGCCTTCGCCGACCAGCGCCTGGAGCTCGACCCCGAGGAGCTCGAGCGGGCCCACGCCCTGGTGGCGGAGATCGGCGAGCAGGGGGTGACTGCCACCAACATCGGGGTTTCTCCGCTCATGGACTGGCTGCAGCACCTGGCCGGCATCGAGCAGGGCCACCTGCTGCTGAGTGACCACCCGGCCGAGGTGGAGGCCCTGTTTGCCGTGATGCACCAGGCGCTCTGCCGCCGCGCCGAGATCATCGCCGACCGGGCGCCTTACCCCCTGGTCTACTCCACCGAGAACACCTCCACCACCCTCATCTCACCGGCGCTGTTCCGCCGCTACTGCCACCGCCACCTGGCCGACTACGGCCGCATCGTGACCGCGGCCGGCAAGCATCACATCCTGCACATGTGCGGCCACCTGAAGGCGCTGTTGCCAGACATCGCGGCGCTGCCGGCGGCCGGGATCGAGGCGTTCACCACGCCCCCGGTGGGCAACACCACGCTTGGCGACGGCCGGGCGGCCTGCCCGCGCCAGTGCCTGATCGGCGGCACCAACGCCTCGCTCTGGCTGCAGGAGGCGCCGGCCATCATCGCGGAGCTGGAGCGGGACCTGGGCGCCCTGCCCCACCGGCGTGGGTTGGTGGTCACCTCCGCCGGGGTGATGCCCCCCGCCGCCCGCCCGGAGACCATCCGCCAGGTGGCAGAGTGGGTCAAGGGGTATCCGGTCTGATTGGGGGTCCTGACGGGTATTGGTGGACGCTGGCCGGGCAACCGGTTCTGCCGAACGCGTGCAAGTCAGCCGTTAGCTCACGTACTTCCCAGCTTGGCAAGCCCGGTTCCCGCTACTTCAGAGGCAGCGACCGACAGCGAACGCGGTTGCGATCCACGACGCAGATGGAGCGCGCTAAGGTTGGCTCAGCCACCGCGGCAAGTGCTCGGGCAAGGAGCGCCTCCATATCCTGCTGCGTGTAGCCCCCGCCCCGGAAGAGGATGACGCCAGGGCTGGCTTGGCCAGATAGCGCCAGCAACTGCGGGAAATCGGTGTCGGCGGTTACCAACACCCGGCCATCATCAAGCGCTCGTGTCAGCACTTCCTGGTCGGTGGCTCGGCCGAGCCCCAAAGACACCAAGTGCACGGCATCGTGGCCACGAGCCGCAAGCCAGTCCGCCAAGCCAGGGGGGACCGGCATGTCGAGGAGGAACCTCATCCGGCGAACTCAACCACTTCCTCTTCCGCCAAGGCCGCGGCATAGGCAAGGGCCGCTTTGATGTCCTCCGCTTCGAGGAAGGGGTATTGGGAGAGGATAGCCTGCTCGTCCAGGCCTGCCGCCAGCAGCCCGAGCAGACGGGAAACGGGGAACCGCAAACCACGGATACAGGGCTTGCCTCCCATTACGGCTGGATCAACGGTGATCCGCTCGAAGCGGGTGGTGGGCATGGCTTGGCCTCCTCTCGGGCGATTATAGCACATCCTCGCCGCTGCCCGCCTGCGCCCTCCCCCATCGCTGGGCTGGCTGCTAAGGCTGGAAGCGGACGACGTGCCCCAGCCAGAAGGTGAAAGCGATGGCCGCGGCGTGCAACACGAGCCAGCCCGGCTTCCCGACATAGAAGTACTGCATACTTAGCGCCTCCGCGCTTACTTCCAGAGCACGTGCCCGAGGGCGTAAACAGTGGGGATGAGGGCGAAATGGACCACCC
>Ga0315284_10015600_pt1 | contig 10799 bp, 17 predicted proteins | sample YL17G09_16_MG_FD_203696 | JGI IMG/M metagenome (GOLD analysis project Ga0315284, IMG submission 203696) | Sediment microbial communities from Yellowstone Lake, YNP, Wyoming, USA - YL17G09_16 | ecosystem: Environmental > Aquatic > Freshwater > Lake > Sediment | place: USA: Wyoming | collected...
TGCGGGGCGTCCGGATGTACGAGTTCATGGACAGACTGATTAACCTGGCCATCCCTCGGGTCCGCGACTTTCGCGGATTGAACCCGAACAGCTTTGACGGCCGAGGCAACTACTCTATGGGTCTGGCCGAGCAGAGCGTGTTCCCGGAGATCAACCCGGCCAAGATGGAGTTCCAGCAGGGCATGAACATCACGTTCAGCACGACGGCGCGAACGGACGAGGAGGCTCGGAGACTCCTGGCCCTGTTTGGGATGCCGTTCCGATCGCAGACGGCTGGACAGGCCGCCAGCTAATCGATTACGGGCAGCGGTAATGTGGAGTGCACGAATGTCGACGAAGGCATTAGAGAACAAGGTCAAGAAGAAGCAGAAGTTTCGCGTCCGCCAGTACACGCGATGCGAGCTCTGCGGGCGGTCGCACGCGGTCTACCGCAAATTCAAGGTGTGCCGCATCTGTTTCCGAACGTTAGCAAACGAGGGCAAGATACCCGGAGTCAAAAAGGCGAGTTGGTGAGCAGGTCAGAATTCCCAACGTGCAGGATGTAAGTCATGAGTTTGAGCGACCCAATAGCAGATATGTTGACCCGCATTCGTAACGCAGTGCGGTCGGACAAGCGGCAGGTGAGCGTCAGGGCGTCGAAGATATGCGAGGGTATCGCGGCGGCTCTGCAACGAGAGGGGTACATCGAGGGCTTCGACCGGATCGACGATGGCAAGCAGGGCGTGCTGCGCATCACGCTCAAGTACGACGTGGAAGGCCGGCCCGCCATCACCGAGATCAAGAGGATCAGCAAGCCCGGCTGCCGAATGTATGCCGCCATCGACAGCCTGCCCAGGGTCATGGGGGGCATGGGTGTCGCGATCGTATCGACAAGTAAAGGCGTGATCAGTGATCGGAACTGCCGCGAGAACAAAGTCGGCGGCGAAGTGCTTTGCACGGTAAGCTAAATGAGTCGAATTGGTAAAAAACCCGTTGAGATTCCGCAGGGCGTGAAAGTCGACCAGCAGGGCCAGAGCTTGAAAGTGTCTGGTCCCCTGGGTTCGCTGGACCTCCAATACGATGAACGAGTCACGGTGAACGTGGACAACTCGCAGCACAAGATCGAGGTCGTCAATCCGCGACCGGAGGACCGCCAGAGTCGAGAGCTCCACGGCACCACGCGTGCGTTGATCGCCAACATGGTGGTTGGCGTCAGTAAGGGCTATGAAAAGAAGATGGAGATCTACGGCACCGGCTACAGTGCCAAGGAGCAGGCCGGCAAGCTCGTCCTCCAGGTCGGCTATGCCCACTCTGTGGAAGTACCAATCCCGAAGGGGATAAAAGTAACCATCGATGTGCCCGCAACACGAGGTAACGACGTGCCGGCGAAGCTGACAATCCGCTCGATTGACAAGGCTTGCCTGGGGCAGTTTGCCTCGGATGTCAGAAGAGTCAGACCGCCTGAGCCTTACAAGGGCAAAGGCATCCGGTACGCGGATGAGCAGATCCGGCGCAAGGCCGGCAAGGCGTTCGCTTCAGGTGCGGCATAATTGAGAAGTCGGATTCTATGAAGACGGAAAAACATAAAGCAGCAGCGTTAAGACGCAGACATCACGTGCGAAAGAAGGTTTTTGGAACGCCGGAGAGACCGCGTCTGTCCGTGTTTCGTTCTAACAAGCACATCTATGCACAGTTGATCGACGATACGGCGGGGGTCACGCTCGTGACGGCGAGCACGAAGGGCAAAGCCCTGCGGGACCAGTTGCCCACCGGCGGCAAGAAGAGGCAGATGGCAGAAGCCGTGGGTGAGGCCTTGGCCAAGGGAGCCTTGGACGTCGGGATCAAGTGCGTCTGCTTTGATCGAAACCGTTACAAGTATCATGGCCGAGTGAAGTCTCTTGCTGATGCGGCGAGGAAGGTCGGATTGGCGTTCTGAGACAGGAAGGTAGAGACTGGGAGACGAAATTGGCGACAGAACCGGTTAGAACACCTGAACACGAAGAGAAGCCGTTGGAAGATACGGTGGTCAAGATTTACCGTTGTTCCAAAGTGGTCAAGGGCGGCCGTCGATTTAGCTTTGCGGCTTTGGTGGTCGCCGGCGACCGCGCCGGAACGGTGGGCATCGGCTATGGCAAGGCGAACGAAGTGCCCATGGCCGTTGAGAAGGGCGTCAAAGACGCCAAGAGGTCTCTGCACAACGTTCCGCTGGTGGGGCGGACTCTGCCGCACCCCGTGATCGGCAAGTACAGGGCCACGAAGATCGTGATGGTGCCGGCGGCGCCGGGTACGGGTGTCATCGCCGGCTCCAGCGCCAGAGCGGTGCTCGAATATGCGGGGGTCAGCGATATTCTGACGAAAGTCTATGGGAGCACCTCCGCCAAGAACGTCGTCAAGGCAACACTTGACGGCCTGCTCAAGCTACGCAGCAAGCAGACGGTCGAGTTGCTGCGGGGCGTGGCAGTTTCGTAACGACAAGCATGGCTAATTGGGTGAGTTAGATGTTAAGTCATGAGATAACTTCTGTCGTAGGCAGACACAAAGCACGCAAGCGTGTCGGAAGGGGTCGCGGCACCGGCCAGGGTGGGTCCTCCGGACGCGGAACCAAGGGCAGCCAGAGCAGAGCCGGTGCCAAGAGATTCTCACTCTACGAAGGCGGGGCGACGCCCCTGTTCAGGCACCTGCCCAAACGCGGGTTCAACAACAAAGAATTCGCCACGAGGTTCATGGTGGTGAATGTCTCGCAACTGGAGCGGTTCGACGACGGGGCCCAGGTGGGCGTGGAGCAACTGTCCAGTGCCGGCTTGATTGCCGGCATGCAGACCAAGGTGAAGATCCTGGGTGATGGTGAGCTGACGAAGCGGCTGCAAGTGGTCGCTCACAAGTTCAGCAAGTCGGCCGAGCAGAAGATCGTCGGGTGCGGCGGAACCGCCACGAAGGTCGCCAAGAAGAAGAAACCGTCCAGGAGGAGGAAAGAGGTCAAGGCATAGCTGTATCGGTCGTTGATCCGATAGGATATCAGAATCTGCGGAGAACGCATACGTGATAGGAACAATTGTCAATATCTTCCGGATTCAGGATCTTCGTAACAAGATCCTGTTTACGATGGCGCTGTTAATGATCTACCGGATCGGGTTCCACATCCCGAATCCGTGCTTCAACCAGGAGCAGATCGCGGCGGCGGCGGCCAACCGGGACACGGAAAGTCCCCTCGGCCGGGCGGCGGCGTACCTGCAGTTGTTCACGGGCGGTAACCTGCGACAGAGCACCCTCTTCGGCCTGGGGATCATGCCTTACATCACGGCATCGATCATCCTCATGCTGCTGGGCGAAGTCATCCCTTCGTTGAAGAAATTGCGACAGGAGGGACAAACAGGCTATAAGAAGATACAGGAGTACACACGTTATCTTACGGTGCTCATATGCGTGGTTCAGGCGATGATGTACCTGCGCATGATGGGCGGCACCGAATATATCTATGCGGGCATGGCCACTCAGGCGGTCCTCATGGGCGTGGTCGGCATGACCGCCGGCACGATCTTCCTGATGTGGCTCGGCGAACAAATCGATGAGTACGGAATCGGCAACGGGATCAGCTTGATCATTATGGCCGGCATCGTCGCCAGGATGCCTTGGGTGGTTGGCTCCCTCGTCGCCAATATCGATTTCAAAGTCACGGCACAAGCGGGGGCGATCGGGCCCGCCAAGCTTCTGTTCCTGGCCGTCGCCGGCGTAGCCGTGATCGCTGGGGCGATCCTCATCACGCAGGGCCAAAGGCGCATCCCGATTCAGCAGGCCAAGCAGATGCGAGGCCGGCGGATGTACGGCGGCCAGCGGCACTACCTGCCGTTGAGAGTCAATCATGGCGGTGTCATGCCGATCATCTTCGCTTCGAGCTTCATGATGTTCCCTCCCATCATCATGCAGCAGTTGGCGGGGCTCTTCCCTGAATCGGGGGTTCTCCGGACGATGACGGCGGCATTGAGCACGAGCTCGTATACATACAATGTCCTGTACATGCTGCTGATTTTCCTGTTTGCCTATTTCTGGGTGACAGTTCAGTTCCAGCCTCGCGAGATGGCTAAGAACCTGCGGGATTCGGGTAGTTTCATCCCTGGACTTCGTCCGGGGCGCAGGACGGCTGAATATCTTGAGATGGTGATGATGCGCATCACCTACTACGGTGCTGCGTTCCTTGCCGCGATCGCGGTGGTCCCGAGTGTGGCGTCGTATGCCCTGGGGATCTCCTGGACCATCACGAACTTCCTCGGCGGCACGGGTCTGCTGATCGTGGTCAGCGTTTCGCTCGACCTCGTCCAGAAGATCGAGGCGAACCTCCTGATGCGAAGCTACGAGGGCTTCAGTTCATCCGGCAGGATCAAGGGAGCGTATGCATGAGAATCGTCGTCCTGGGTGCACCCGGCGCGGGCAAAGGAACGCACTGCAAGCGGATCGCAGATCGATACCGTGTTGGCCACCTGTCGAGCGGGGACATCTTGCGGCGCGAGCGGGCCGAAGGCACTGGCCTCGGCAAGAAGGCGCAGAGCTACATGGATGCGGGCACGTTGGTGCCCGACGATCTCATCGTGCAGATGATGAGCAATGCCGTCGGCAAAGCCGGATCGGCAGGCTATGTCCTGGATGGGTTCCCCAGGACCGTGAATCAGGCCAAGGCGTTGGATGAATCGCTGGCGGCCGGCAAAGGCGGTATTGATATCGTCGTAAACCTTCAGGTCGATGAGGGCGTAGTACTGGACAGAATTACGGGGCGAAGAAGCTGTCCCAAGTGCGGAGCCGTGTACCACGTCCGGAACATGCGGCCGAAACGCGCTGATGTCTGTGACCTGGATGGTACGAAGCTCGTGCAGCGGCCGGATGATACGGAAGAGGTGGTCAAGAACCGTCTCGCAACGTATTATCGGCAGACGGAGCCCGTCGTGGAGTACTACAAGAGCAAGAGAACCGTCCACGATATCGACGCCAATGGGGACGCCGATAGCGTGGCCGCTGTAATATTCCGCAAGCTGGATTCGCTTGCGGGAAAAGCAGGGCGACATTCGCGACAGTAGATGTGCCCTGTGAAATGATGAAGTCGTGAAATGGCTATAACGCTTCGCAGCCGCAGAGAGATCGAACTGATGCGTGGGGCAGGAGCCGTTGTAGCTGACGTTCTTTCAAAATTGCAGACGATCGCAGCACCGGGCGTGACGACCGCGGACCTGGACGACGTGGCACTGAAGATGACCACGCAGGCAGGCGCCGAGGCCCTGTTTCAGGGCGTTCGCAGCCCGCAGGCGAAGGTCCCGTTTCCGGGGGCCATCTGTGCTTCCGTCAACGAGCAGGTTGTGCATGGGATTCCGTCGCGCGAGACGGTGTTGCAGACTGGGGATATCCTGAGCATCGATTTCGGTGTCCGGCGGGATGGGTACTGCGGGGACGCCGCCGTGACCGTCCCAATCGGTGAGATTTCCGCGGATCGGCGGCGGCTCATCGAGGTCACTCGAGAGGTGCTGGATATCGCCGTTGCAAGGATCAGGCCCGGCGTGCGATGGAGTCGGATCGCCGCCGTCATGCAGAAGCACGCGGAGTCGGCGGGCTTCTCCGTGGTGCGGGACTTCGTCGGCCACGGCATCGGCACGAAGATGCACGAGGACCCGAAGGTTCCGAACTTTGTCAGCGACGAGTTGCTGGCCGAGGACATCGTGCTGGCCGAGGGGATGATCCTGGCCGTCGAGCCGATGATCAATGCCGGCGGCACCGCCGTTCGGACGCTGGCCAACGGATGGACCGTTGTGACCCGGGACGGCAGGAGTTCGGCTCACTTCGAGCATACGATCGCCGTCGTCCGGGGCGGCTGTGAGGTCCTGACGGCGAAGTGAACCGGCCGGCGCAGCAGGCTGCAGTGCGGTCGGGCGGTCATAGAAGACCGCTGGCTGTCTGGTAATTTACGTATGTATGGATGTTCATGACGAAGAAGGATGCAATAAGGCTACAGGCGAAGGTGATCGAAGCTCTGCCGAACGCCATGTTCCGCGTGGAGTTGGAGAACGGCCACAGAGTCTTAGCCCACGTGTCCGGGAAGATGAGGATGAACTTCATCCGCATCTTGACGGGCGATCAGGTGACTGTGGAGATGTCGCCGTACGACCTGAACAGAGGTCGGATTGTACTTCGGCACTGAGGCTGCACGTCGGCGGACCGTCGGGTCCTGCCGAGAAGCCCCGGTAGAACACGGAATTGGCTATGAAAGTAAGAAGTTCGGTAAAACGTATTTGTGAAAACTGCAAGATCATTCGCCGCAAAGGCGTGGTCCGCGTGATCTGTTCGAACCCGCGGCACAAGCAGCGCCAGGGGTAACGAATGGGATGTGGTCACAGCGCAGACAATGGGAATGATGGGTAAGAGGAACGGAATATGCCGCGTATAGTTGGTGTTGATATTCCCGATAACAAGGCGATCTGGGTGTCCTTGATGTACGTGCCTGGAATCGGCAAGTGGACGGCGGAGCAGATTCTCAAGGAAGCCCGGATCGAGTCGACGAACAAGGCGAGTAAGCTCAGCGAAGACGAGTTGAGCCGAATCACGCAGATCATCGATCGCAACTACATCGTCGGAGGGCAGCTTCGCAGGCAGGTCGCCCAGAACATCGCACGCCTCCGCGACATCGCCTGCTATCGGGGAATCCGGCACCGCAGGGGCCTGCCTGTCCGGGGGCAGCACACGCAGAGCAATGCCCGCACCCGCAAGGGGCCGCGAAAGACCGTGGCCGGCAAGAAGGGTGTGAAGGAGCAGCGATAATATGGCCAAAAGTGGAAAACGTAAAATCAGGAAGAACGTCGTTCGGGCGATTGTGCACATCAAGGCGTCGTTCAACAATACGCTGATCACGATCACCGACGTTGACGGCGACGTGATCTGCTCGAGTTCGGCAGGCAACGTGGGCTTCAAAGGCTCGCGGAAGAGTACGCCGTTCGCTGCCCAGCAGGCGGCCCAGAAATGTGCCAACGCCGCCATGCGCAACGGCGTCCGCGAAGTCGAAATCCAGGTCAAAGGCCCTGGCGCGGGCCGGGAGTCCGCGATTTCCGCGATGCAGCAGGCGGGGCTGCGGATCACCTCCATCGAGGATGTGACGCCGCTTCCGCACAATGGCTGCAGACCTCCAAAGCGTAGAAGAGTATAACCGGGTTCCCCAGGCCCTGAGGAGATAAGTTGATATGGGACGTTATGTCGGTCCATCGTGTAGACAATGCCGGCGCGAGGGAGTGAAGCTGTTCCTTAAAGGAACGAAGTGCGAAACCGCCAAGTGTCAGATCGAGAGGAGACAGCGGAGTCTGGCTCCCGGTATGCACGGCTGGCGAAAAGCGCGGCTGGGCGAATACGGCGTTCGCCTGCGTGAGAAGCAGAAGATCAAGAGATACTACGGCGTCTATCAGCAGCAGTTCATGCGATTCTTCCACTTGGCGAAACGCATCAAGGGCAATACGGGGGAGAACCTTCTCCAATTGCTCGAGCGGCGCCTGGACAACGTGGTCTACAAGCTGAATTTCGCTGCTTCTCGAAAGGCGGCCCGGGTATTCATTTCACACGGGCACATCTGCGTCAACGGCCGAAAAGTGGATGTCAGCGACTACATCCTGAAAGTGGGCGACAAGATCACGCTGAAGAATGCAGAAAAGAGCCTGAAGCGGGTGAAGCAGCAGTTGGAGAGCAACCCGAATTTCACGACACAGGCCTGGCTGCAGTTGGATCGTGAGAAGCCGGCCGCGACGATTGTCGCTCTGCCCACGCGGGAGGACGTGCAGATCCCCGTGGAAGAGCAGTTGGTAGTGGAGTTCTGTTCGAGGTAGGCTCGGCGAACCAAGATGCGGGATGGCGGCATGCCAATGACAGATCGCGGAGAGTTCCGCATTTTGTTACGTGTAAAGACGAGAGTTTAGATCGGAGGCCTATATGCGAGTTACATGGCGTGGTTTAGAGTTGCCGACTCGTGTTGAGAAAGACAGCAGTGTCTCTACGGATAAGTACAGCCGGTTCTTTATTGAGCCGTTTGAGCGCGGTTTTGGAACCACGGTCGGTAACAGCCTCAGACGCATATTGCTCTCCTCGCTGGAAGGCAGTGCGGTGACATCCATCAAGATCGCAGGCGTAGACCACGAGTTCACCTCCATCCGCGGTGTCACGGAGGATACAACGGATATCGTGTTGAACGTCAAGAGTCTGGTGATCCGGCTGCAGAGAGACGGGCCCAAGATCATGAAAGTGGTCGCGAACAAGGCGGGCGTCGTCACGGCGGCGGACATCGCCGCGGATCCGGCGATCGAGGTGATCAACAAGGATGCGGCGCTGGTCACGTTGACTGAGGACATCCACTTCGAGATGGAGATGGTCGTGGAAAACGGCCGGGGGTACGTCCCCGTCTCCGAGCGGATCGCCGATGCCGACCGGTTCGAGCAGGAAATCGGGCGAATCCATCTGGATGCCGTGTACTCCCCGGTCACACGCGTGCGTTATACGACGGAGAATACCCGCGTCGGGCAGCGGACCAACTACGACAGACTGATCCTGGAGATCTGGACCAACGGGACCATTTCACCCGAGATGGCGCTGGTCGAGGCGGCCAAGATTCTGCGAAAGCACATCAACCCGTTCGTTCAGTACTTCGAGTTGGGCGAGGAAACCGTGGCCGGCGGCGTGCCCCAGGAAGAGCCTGAGAAGAAGGTGGACGAGGAGCTCGAGGCCAAACTGAATACTCCAATCCAGGAATTGGAGCTGTCGGTCAGGGCCAGCAACTGCCTGGAGTCCGTGAAGGTCGAGACGGTGCGCCAGCTCGTGCAGATGACCGAGGCGGACCTGCTGAAGATTCGCAGCTTCGGCAAGACCTCGCTCCGGGAGATCAAGCGCAAGCTGGCGGACATCGGGCTGTCGCTGGGGTTGAAAGACGTCGGTCAATAACGTGAAAGTTTCGGGAATCTCGGACATAGTAGGGATTTCGGCATATGCGTCATAGAGTTGCAGGGCGTGAATTAAGCAGGACGAGTGCGCATCGCTTGGCGTTGCGTCGAAACATGGCTCAGTCGCTTTTCGAGCATGGGACCATTTCGACGACGGTCCAGAAAGCGAAGGAGATCAAGCCGTTCGTCGAGAAGCTGATCACTTTGGCCAAGAAGGGATCGCTCCAGTATCGACGGCGGGCTATCTCCATGCTGGGGGACCGCAGCATCGTCGCGTTTGAAGACGGCGAGCCCGTCGAAAAGGGGACCGTCATTGGCAAGCTCTTCAGCGAGCTTGGCCCCCGATATCTCGACCGATCCGGCGGATACACGCGGATTATTCGCCTGTCGCTCAGGCGCCTCGGGGATAACGGACAGGTGGTTTTGCTTCAGCTTCTGGGCAAGGATGAGCCCCTGAAGAAAGAGAAGAGGGCATCCGGCAAGAAACGGGCTCGCAGGAGAGCCGGTCAGGCCGTTGCAGCCGGCAAGCCGGCGGAGGCCGCCGCCGAGACACCGGCCGAGCCTGCTCCGCAAGCGGCGGAAGCTGCCGGTGAGCCTCAAGAGAGTGCATCGGCAGAGCCGCAGGCGGGCGGAGCTGAGCAGCCCAAGTAAATCGCTGGGGACGGCAGATCGTGGTGTCGAGCAACACAACGGGATGACGGGCATGGATGGTTGCGTGTTTTGCAGGATGGTGGCAGGTGAGATTCCTGTCACGAAGATCTACGAGGACGAGGCCGTTCTCGCCTTCCTCGACATTGCCCCCATCAGTGACGGTCACGCGCTCGTCATTCCCAAGCAGCACTGCACGCAAATCCATGACTGTGCCCCGGATGTGTTAGCCGATGTGGTCTGGCGTCTGGGCGAGATCGCAGAGGCGGTGATGACGGCGATGGAGTCGGATGGCTACAACGTGCTGAGTAATAACGGTTCGGCCGCGGGGCAGGTGGTCGATCATCTGCATTTCCACGTCATTCCGCGCAAGACCGGCGACGGGGTCCTGACGCAGTGGCCGTCGTATCGTTACAAGGCCGGCCAGATAGAAAAATTCGCCGGGAAAATACGAGAGAATCTGAAATAGTTGATATGCCCCTTGATGGGTGCGTAGTTCTTTGATAGTCTGGAGTGATGATTTTGCTGGAGACGTACTCTTCGACGCTTCGCGCCGAACCGGGCATCGTTGCCCAGCGTATAACGTAGTCTATTGGCCGCGGGGTAGAGCAGTCTGGTAGCTCGTCGGGCCCATAACCCGGAGGTCGGAGGTTCGAATCCTCCCCCCGCTATTAGGACCTGGAGATCGAATCCAAGGTCCTTTTTTTGTCGATTGCCTCAGCAGCGTCACCCGCCGGCGGGCGTCCATGTTCTTGATAGCGATGGCCAGGGCTTTCAGTGTGCCCACCAGCACCACCAGCTTGCGGCTGCGGGTCATGGCCGTGTAGAGCAGATTCCGCTGGAACATCATGCCATGTTGGGTGTGGATGGGCGGGACGCGTGTTCTCTGGGCAGCCTGTCTTGGACGGTTATCCCATTGCCCATGGCGCAGGAATGGGATAGAATCTCGCTTTGATGAAATTCTTGGCCGGAGGTCGCGGGAGTCTGTGGTCTGGTCCAGCCGGGCTTCTGTGACTAGTAATACGGATTCGGAAAAATTCTTGCGCGCCTGTTAAAATAGGGTAGCGCCAGCATCTGACATCTGATACGGATTCGGGAAAATTCTCGCGCGCCTGTTAAAATAGGGTAGCGCCCGTCTCCGGCATCTGGCATACTCTCGAAGAAACGGGAGGACTTGTCCGATGCGGATCACGCTCCATCATCCGGAGGACCTTGAGCAACTCC
>Ga0315284_10015601_pt1 | contig 10798 bp, 7 predicted proteins | sample YL17G09_16_MG_FD_203696 | JGI IMG/M metagenome (GOLD analysis project Ga0315284, IMG submission 203696) | Sediment microbial communities from Yellowstone Lake, YNP, Wyoming, USA - YL17G09_16 | ecosystem: Environmental > Aquatic > Freshwater > Lake > Sediment | place: USA: Wyoming | collected...
ACGCTGATGCCGCCTTCACCAGGTCACAGCAGGTGAGATCGAGGACAGACTTTGCCTCGGCGTGGTCGCCGAACGAAGGGTCATACCCGTCGAGCAGAAGGATATTCTCGATTCCCAAAATCCCGGCGCCCAGCAGGTCGGACTGCAATGCCAGCCGGTTGCGGTACCGTGCCGAAAGCTCCATGACGGGTTCCAGGCCCTTTTGCTTAAGAAGGTGGCAGACAGCGAGGGGAGCGGCGCGCATCACCGCCCGCTGGTTATCGCCGGCAACTATCGCGTCGACGTAGCTCTTGACATAATCAACCTTGTCCAGGAATTCCTCAATGCCGATGCCTTTGGGGGAATCCACCTCGCAGGTTATGACGAAGCCCTTTTGCCTGACAATTTCCGCTATCTGCATCTTCCTGCCCCCTCAACTGTATTTGCTGGCGTCAGTCCGGAGTTAACTTTTCTTCGCGAGAGCCGCCGGCGCTTGTTCGACTTTCAGGGCGGTCGGTTTGGGGAGAGACGTCTTCTTTTCGGCCACGGGCGCCGCCGCCTTTTCGCCTCCGGCTGGCTTGTCTGCTTTTGTTTTCGGTTTTGCCTTCTTCTTTGGCTCTGGCGGCTTAATGCCGAGGCGTTTTGCGGAATGGTCGCGCCCCATGTAGAAGTTCAGCCAGGAGGAAGTATTGCTCAGTGACCATTCGTTCGGCGGCACAATGTACTCCCCGATGGATTCCTCCTCGTGGTGCCCCTTGAGGCGGTCATATGCTTTCACCCAGATGCACTGGCGCTCGTTGGGGTAGACCTCGCACCAGCCGGCGAGACTGCCGCCGCAGGGTCCGTTCCTCTGGTTCTTGGGGCACTGGGAAATGGGACAGAGGAACGCTACATCGAACAGACCGCAATCGCCACAGTTCTGGCAATCGAAGAGCACGACCTTGGCGATGTGTTCGCAGTCCTCGAAGATATGCTGGGGCACGCGGGTGCCGTCGATTGCTTTTGCCACGGGCTTCATCGCCTTGAAGACAACGCTGTCCGGGTTAAAGATGGTAGCGTGCGCCACCCGCGATAAGGCATAGATGGGAGGATGGGTCGGCCGGGAGGTCCTGGCGGCGGGTTTGTCCGTATTAAGTCCGGTTTTGGCGTCCTTCTCGAAGAAGTAGAAGCCCTCCTTCTGGGGAAAATCGAATTCGGGTAGAAGCTCCTGCCATTTCGGCGCCAGTTCCTCGCCTTTCGTGACAATGTAGTCGACCATTTCGTAAGTGGCGCCGTGCCCGCCGATGTGCGCCCCGGCGTAGCCCATACCCTTGGAAATAGCGTACATCTTGGCAGCACGGTCGAGCCGGGTCTGGCGGCCCTTGTCCTTGGCGCTGCGCTCTTCGTCCAGTTTGGCGAGCAGTTTGTCCGTCACCACACAGCCCGGGATCTGCCCCGAATTCATAGTGCGCGCCGCGCCGTAAGGCAGGATGTAGATATTGGCCAGCACGGGCACGTTGTAGTTGTGGACTTTCAGCCAGACCAGCACCTCCTGGAACTTGCGGGCGTCATAGCCCACCTGGGTGATAATAAATTTGGCGCCGGCATCTAGCTTTTTCTTCAGCTTGAAATACTGCCCCATCAACTCAGACTCAACCGCTTTGAAGGGCGAAACAGCGGCGCCGGCAAAGAAATCGGTGGGGGCAAGCGTCACTTTTTTGCCTCCGGTCTCCTGCGCCATGCCCTGGTTCATCATTTCCACAAGCTGTAAGCCCTGCACAGAATCGAGGTCGAAAACAGGTTTGGGCCGGGTATTGAAGCCACTGCTGACCGGGTAATCGCCTGTGAGCATGAGCAGGTTGCGCACACCCAGCGCGGCCAGGCCGTACAGTAGACTTTCGCACTGGTTGCGGTTCTTGTCGCGGAAAGCCAGGTGGACAAGCGGCTCAATGCCCAGTTTCTTGATTTCGGTGCAGAGTATTTCCGTGGAGATGGCGGGGTTGCCGCCGGGGTTGTCCGTAACGCTGATGGCATGTATCTTGCCCCGGAGCGCCGCACGCTGGGCGTTTTCGATGACCTCTTCCTGCTGCATTTCAAAAGCGCCGCGGCCGGGAATTTGCTCCCAGGTTACGGCAAACACGCCCGGGTCAAGGAGCGCATCCCTCAGCGGATTGAGCCGGAGACTGAGCCGGTCACGCAGTTTTTCCTTCAAACGGGCAATGGGCTCTAGCAGGCGCGTGGCCGCCTCCCCCTCATCCCCGCCGAGGGCAATGTACTCATCGGCTTCCATCTGCAAGCCTTCTTCCATGCTGAGGACGCGCTTGGCCGGGTCTTTTGGATTAGTATCAACGATGAGCAGGGGGATATTCCGGGTAATCCACCCTTCACGTAGCTTTGTGTGCAGTTCAAAAGCCGCGCCGCGCGGCTCAAGGTAACCCAGGGCGATCACTTCTGGGAACTCCTTGCGAGCCATGTCCAGTCCCTGTTGCAGGGTCTTGGCCTGGAGCACCTCAAAACCTTCGCCGACCGCCTTCGAGGCCATTTCCGCCAGTTCCGTTCCGCTACTGATTACGAGTATTTTTCCGGCCTTGCTATTCTGCGGCATCCCGTTCCTTCCTTATCCTGCTCCGCTGGCTTAATTCAACTCTGCGTTTCAGACCCGAGCAATCTCTTCAGTTGTTCAATACGTTTTACCATTTCTTCGGTCTGTTCTGCAACATCAGTCAGGTTCATGGTGCCTGCCCTGGTTCTCTGGAGCACGCCTTCAGCTGTCTTTTTCAGTTCGATGGCATCAATGGGGCGCCACACGTACCCCTTGACGTTATCGCTGAAACCATCACTCCAGCGCCAGCCTTTATGGGCGTATTCGTCCGGTTTGACATCCACTACCAGCACCGGTATGCGCGCCGTAGTGCCATCAGCGGCCAGGCGGCTGGCGAGCTGGCGGGAAGCGCCGCGCGGCTCAAGGTAGCCCAGTATGATGATGTCCGGCGCTTCTTTTTTGACTTTCCGCAGTGCTTCCTCTTCAGTTGTAACGCAGACGAGCCTGAAACCTGTCTCAAATGCAAGTCGGGCCGTGTCCGTAAAACTGTGTTCGCAATCCACCAGCAGAATTTGTGGTTGCCTCTGCACCTGTCACTCCCGTAGCAATACAAATTACACCTCTATTGAGCCGTATTTGGGGAATGATTTCAAGCGCATACCTGCCACTCTCACGGTACGCAATTTCAGTGAGAGGTGGAAAATAAGACAAGGACTATCGACCCCATCCGAATCCGCTTTCCGCAATCGTTATGGCCCGTTGAGCGTCAAGTCTACCGGTGCGGCTAGGCTTTTTTCAGCATGGCGCCCACCTGCCGGAGCAGGGCCTCCGGGCTTATCGGCTTATCGATGTAACCTTCCGCTTCCAGCTCAAACCCGGCGCTGACCGGGATATTGGTCTCGCCGCGGTGCTGGGCAAAGCTGGTTAGCATAATCACGGGGATTTTTGCCAGGTCCCTGTCCGCCTTCAGTTGTTTGCAGACGTGAAACCCATCATTCGTGGGCATAATGATGTCCAGAAGGATAAGGTCGGGCCGCTCCTGCCGGGCTTTGACCAGGCCGGCGTCGCCATCAAATGCGGTCACCACCCTGTATTTGCTTTCGAGCACTGTCTTGGTGGCTTCTACGAATACGGGGTCGTCATCCACGAGAAGGATTTTGGCTGGTTCTGCCATCAGTTGCCTCCTTTTGTAATCGTGAGCCTGGTAGCACCCACAACTTTCCGTTTCAATAGCGCTTTCTCAACCCTTTGCAGGAGCACCGGCGGCGAAATCGGCTTGTTTACATAATCATCGATATCTAGGTCGGCCTCAGTTTCGAGTTCATAGCGGCGGCGACTGCTCTCTTCCCGCACGGCGCTGAGTATGATGATCGGGAACTTATGGCCGCCCTTCGCTTTCCGCTCCATCAGCCGTTTGCAGACCTCGAAGCCGTCCATTCTTGGCATAAGCAGGTCGAGGACGAGGAGGTCGGGTTCTTTCTCGTTGATCCTTTCCAGTGCCTCTTCTCCGTCCTGTGCCGTGCGTACCTTGTATCCCTGCGATTCCAGGACAAGCGCGGTGATGCGGCGCATTTCCGGGTCATCATCGGTCACCAGGATGTCCGCGCCGGCAATCAAGCGCCTATCAGGCTCGCCCGGCTTTCTGACGGCCTCCAGCACTTTGGGTAGGGAGAAGCTAAACCGGCTGCCTCGGCCGGTGTCCGGGTCTGGGCTCTGCACCCAGATATTGCCACCGTGCGCCTCGACGATTTTCTTGGCGATGGCCAGTCCCAAGCCGGCGCCTTCTGCCTCGACCCGCCCGCCGCGGAAGAAATCGCCGAAAAGCTTGGGCTGGTCTTCAGGGGGGACGCCGACGCCTGTATCGGTGACGTCAATCTGGACTCTCTCAGCCGTCTCGCTGGCGGTGGCGGTCACGGAGCCGCCGCTGGGGGTGAACTTGATGCCGTTGCCGAGCAGGTTGGTTACCACCTGTTGCAGGCGTTTCTGAGCGCCCAGCACCGGGGTCAGCGGACGCGATATATTGTTTTTCACGGCAATGGCTTTGCGAAGCGCCAGGCCTTCGACATCGCCGATAGAATCGGTGACCACCTGGTTCAAACTTATCTTCTGGAAGTCCGCTACCTTAATTTCGATGTAGGAAATATCCAGGATGTTATCGATCATCTTCAACAGGTCGGCAATTCTCCCTTTACCGCCGAGGAGCAGGTCTTTCTGTTTCTGGTTGACCTCGCCGGCAAACCCGCCGACAACGACGTCGATACAGCTTTGCACCGTGGCAAGTGGCGCCCGCAGGTCGTGTGATGTAACGGACAGGACGTGCGCCAGGGTCCGCCGCGTATGGGAGAGTCGATTTGATACCAGCCCGACCAGCGCCAGCACTACCTTGTAGCCGAGCTCGGTATCCCCGGCGCATAGCCGGCGCACCTGCTCGCCGTTAAAAACGAGCAACTGGGTCTCTTCCAGGGATGTGCCGGACATGGATGCTGGTTGATTGAGGAAGGTGGACCAGCCGAGGAAGCCCCCCGCGCCGACGACGTCGATAACCGCCTGGCGCCGGGTGCGGGAGCCGATGCGTATCTCTATCTCCAGCGAGACTTTGCCCCTGCCGACGACAAAGAAGCTGGGAATGGGCTCGCCTTCTGTAAAGATGCGCTGGCCGGTGGTGAAAGTCTGCACTGTGGCGAGTGGGGCGAGTTTGTCGATCTGCTCTTCGGTAAGATTCCAAAAAAGCTCAGAGTTCTTAATTATTTCCTTAATTGAACCGTTCACCGCAATTCTCCGTCCGAGCCATTCCACCTATTATAATACAGCGTCTTGGCACAATATCAAGCACGATGATACTACTAGAGCTAATCAGAGTCAATATTCGGCGCGGCGGTTTGACGGTTTACCCGTCGTTCACCTATAATGCCAGCACACGTCTTTTACGGAATGAACCCCAAAAACGAGCATGGAGGAAATTGCATGAGCCCCAAAATTGGTGACTGGCCCCTGCCCTTCGCCAAACCGGAAGAGGTAGGATTTTCTTCACAGCGGCTGGCAAGGATCCGGCCGGGTCTGCAAAAGTTCATCGACGAGCAGAAAGTCCCCAACCTGGTTACCATGGTTGCCAGGCACGGCAAAGTGGTGCACTACGATGTCCAGGGTTACATGGATTTCGAAAGTAAGAAGCCTGCGGAGAAAGACACCATTTTCCGCCTGTATTCGAACAGCAAGCCGGTAACCGGTGTGGCGACCATGATCCTGTACGAAGAAGGCAAGCTAAACCTGGACGACCCCGTGGCTAAATACATCCCGGCTTTTAAGAATCCGCTGGTGCGGGTGCAGGCGAATGCGGACAGGGAGGAGCCGCCGCCAACTCCAACGCTGATACCCACCGTGCCCGCCCGCCGTGGCATTACCCTCCGGGATTGCCTGCGCAATACCACCGGCCTGGCAACGCCACAGCGCGCGCCGCTCGCTTTCCTGACTGAATACCGCGACGTAATGATGGCGCTGGGATGGTACCCGGGCGTCAAACCCAAGCCCATGACATTCAGGGAGAGGGTGGAGCTTGAGGCTAAATTGCCGCTCAGCTTTCAGCCGGGCACGGAGTTCGAATATCACGTTGGCTACCCGCTTATCGGGGTGGTCATCGAGCAAATTGTCGGGAAAACGCTGGAGGAGTTCTACCAGGAGCGCATTTTCAAACCGCTCGGCATGAAAGACACCTCGTTTTACCTGCCCAGAGGAAAGCTGGGCCGTTTCCCGGCTTGCTACCGGCCGGAGCGCCAGGGCAAAGAGTGGAAACTGGCGATTGCCGAACGCGCGGAGACGAGCGAAAAGGTAACCGGACCGAAGGTCTACTTTGGCGCCGGCGGCGATATGGGCGGTATCCTGTCCACGGTGGCTGATTACGCGCGTTTCGGCCAAATGCTACTTAATGGCGGCGAACTCGACGGCGTGCGCATCCTCGGCCGCAAGACCGTGGAGTTGATGACATCAAACCACACCGGTCCCATTCATATTCCGCTGACCGGTCGCGGCTTCGGCTTCGGCATGGGTGTGGGCGTGCATACCGGCGGAAGCTGGAGGCCCATCATGCGGTCCATCGGTGCCTATGGCTGGGGCGGCGCCGCCGGGACAACCTATTTTGCCGACCCCAAAGAAGACCTGCTGGGGGTGTGTTTCACGCAGGTGCTGATGCATATGATGATGCCCGAAAATACCTACCAGGAAGAATTTGAGCGGTTGGTCTACCAGGCCCTGGTATAGAAAACGCAGGCTCAGGCTTCACGCAGGTGACAAGGTGCCTGCGCGTGGTATAATTTACGTGTAAATGGGAAAGATTACGGTACTGCTGGCAGAAGACCACGCCGTGGTCAGAGAGGGCCTGGCGGAACTCATCCGGCGCGAGGCGGACATGGAGGTCGCCGGGGAAGCCGGCGATGGCGAAGAAGCCGTCCGCCTGGTGAAACAGCTCCGGCCGGACATTGTCCTTATGGACATCGCCATGCCCGGTCTGAACGGTATTGAAGCCACGCGGCAGATAAAAGCGACCTTGCCGCAGACGAAGATCCTGGTGCTGACCGCGTACGACAACCCTGAGTTTATTGCCGCCATGATTGAGGCGGGCGCGGTCGGTTACCTGCTCAAGAACGTCCGCGGCAGGGAGTTGACCAGCGCCATCCGCAGTGCCTACGAAGGGGAATCCGTCCTGCATCCGGCTATTGCCAAGGTGGTATTCTCCCAGCTGCGCAGTCCGCAGACTCGCCCGCTCCATGAGAAACCGGATGTCCTCAGCGAACGCGAACTCCAGGTCCTGAGAAAAGGCGCCGAGGGGCTGAGTAACAAGCAGATAGCCACGCTGTTGAACATCGGGCCACGGACGGTTCAGACCCACTGGCGCAATATCTTCGATAAGCTGGGCGTCTATTCGCGCACGGAGGCGATCGTCTACTGCCTGCGCAAGGGCTGGCTCAATCTCTCAGGGGAGGAGAGTCCGCACGGATGAAGCGGCTGGCCACGGAAATGCGCAAACCCGTTGCCTGGCTGATTCTCCTCTGCTTCCTCGGCGGTGTTTTCCTGCACTATTCCCAATTCTTCCTGCCTTCCCACGCTGACGTCAGCACCTTCCTCGGTCTCCAGCGGCACAGCATCGAAAGACTTCTCTTCCTGGCGGTGATAATTATCGCCGGGGTGGTGCACGGCCTGCGCGGCGGCGGCGCCTACCTGCTGGCGGCCGTGCTTGCCATGGTACCCCGACTTTTCCTGAAGGAGCAGTTCCTGGGCGATGCTATCTATGAAACGGTCGCCGTGATTGTGGCCGGGGCGGGGTTCAACTGGTGGTTCGAATCGCACCGCCGCGAGGTCGGCCGCCGCGAGCAAGCATTGCTCAAGCTAGAGTCCATACGGCAGGAACTACAGACGCACATAGAGACTATCCGCGAGAACGAAAAGCGGCTCTCCGTCCTGCATTCCATTACCACATCCATCAACCAGTTCGGCAGTCTCGGCGATATTCTGAATACGGCCGCCGACAAAATACTGGAAGCTGTGGTGGCTGACGGCGTCCTCATCTACCTTATTAACCGGGCCCAGGGTGAGCTGGAACTGCGACAGTACCGCGGCGTCTCGGCGGAATTTGCCGGCGGCGTGGACAAACTCAAGGTGGGCGAGGGATTCAATGGCTGGGTCGCCCGCACCGGCGAATCGGTTTTTATTGAAGACTCGGCCGCCGACCCACGGCTTTCACGCGAGGTCGTGAAACGGGAGGGCATCGGCTCGCAGTTCATCGTGCCCCTGCGGGCGCGCGACGAGGTGGTGGGCACTTTGTGCATCCTGGCGCGCTCAACGAAAAAGTTCAGTCGCGAAGAGGAGCAATTGTTGACCCTCATCGGCTCGGAGCTGGGCGTGGCGCTGGAAAGGGCTACGCTGGCGGAAGAGAAGGAGCGGGTGGGCCGACTTTACCGCGAGCTTTTTGTGAAGGCACACGATGCCATCTGGATGCAGGACCTGGACGGTAAAATCCTGGCGGCGAACCGCGCCGCGGCTGAATACACGGGGTACGCGCCTGGTGAAGCTATTGGCATGAACGTCACCGCGTTTCTCACGCCGGAGGCGCTGGAGCTGGCGCGGGAGGTGCGGCGGAAACTGCTCTCCGGTCAGGAAGTGGAACAGCCTTACGAGCAGAAGGTCATCAGGAAAGACGGCACGGAAGCCATCATCATGCTGACTACCTCGCTGGTCATGGACCAGACCGGCAAACCCGTCTTTCAGCATATCTCGCGGGATGTCACCCGGGAGCGCCGCCTGGCGGAAAACCTGCGTCTCTACGCGCGCCAGATTACCCGCGCCCATGAGGAAGAGCGGAAACGCATCGCGCGGGAACTGCATGACGACTCCATCCAGGCGCTCAGCATCCTTTCCCGGCGTGTCGATGAGCTTATTGCCGCCCAAGCCAAACGGTCGAAACTGCGCAAACCGCTGGAGGAGACCCGGGCGGAAATCGATGGCGTTACGGCGCGCATCCGGCTTTTCATTCAGGACCTGCGGCCGCCCACGCTTGAGTACCTGGGGCTGGTGCCGGCCGTCCGCGAGCTGGTATCGCAGGTGGGTCAGCAGGCGGGCATTCACAGCGAACTGCAAATCGAAGGCGAGGAGAGGCATTTCACGCCGGAGGACGATCTGCTTATCTACCGGGTCGTCCAGGAAGCCCTGAATAACGTCTGGCGGCATGCCGGCGCCAAGAGCGCCCGGGTGCAGGTCCACTTCAATACGAAGCACACGAAGGTGGAAGTCAGGGACGATGGCAAAGGGTTTGTTATCGGCGAGGACCTGCGCTTCCTGCAGGCGGGCAAGATAGGGCTGGCGGGTATGCAGGAACGCGCCGACTTACTCGGCGGCAGTCTTACTATTCAGTCGAAGGCGGGGCACGGAACAGTGGTGACGCTGGTTGTGCCCGGCGAGCGGTCGCGGACGGGTGCGGCGCTGTCCCGGCAAGCTGCATAACCAGGCGTACCCAACCCGACCGTGCGGTGGCGTTGGTCAGGCGCATATAGTAGAATAGGCTACTATGACCACGGAGTTCCGCAAACTGCCCAGCGTCGACCAGCTACTTGCCCACGACCTCATCAAGCCGTTGTCGGCGAGTTTTCCCCACGCGTTTGTCGTCAATCTCGTCCGAAGCCAGCTTGAAGAGACGCGCCGTGCCATTGCGGCCAGCAAAGAATGCCCGCCCATCGATGAGGTGGCGCTGGGAGTGGTCGAGCGCGCCCGCACAACGACCTCGACCAGCCTGCGTCCGGTCATTAACGCCACGGGCGTGGTCCTGCACACCAACCTCGGCAGGGCGCCATTGAGCACGGAGGCCATTGAAGCGATGCGCGCCGTGGCGCACGGGTACAGCAACCTGGAGTTCGACCTTGGCAGTGGCGCGCGCGGCTCCCGCCAGGTCCACCTGGAACGCCTGCTCTGCGAGGTCACGGGGGCAGAGGCGGGCATGGCGGTGAACAATAACGCCGCCGCCGTGCTCCTGGGCTTGAGCGCCTGGGCAAAACGGAAGGAAATCATCGTTTCACGCGGGCAGGCGGTGGAGATCGGCGATAGCTTCCGCATCCCGGATGTCATGCGGCAGAGCGGCGCGAAACTGGTGGAGGTGGGTACCACCAACTGTACTTACGCCCGCGACTATGAGCAGGCGGTTACTCCATCGACGGTGGCGCTCCTGCGTGTTCATTCGAGCAATTTCAAAGTGATCGGCTTTACCGCGGAAGTGCCAATTGAGGAACTGGTAACGGTAGGAGATAAGCACAATTTGCCGGTATTTGACGACCAGGGCAGCGGCTGTTTTCTGGACACCACCGTCTACGGACTGGCGGAAGAGCCGATGGTGCAGAAGAGCATCACCGCCGGTGCCGCGCTGGTGTTCTTTTCCGGCGACAAGCTGGTCGGCGGGCCGCAGGCTGGCATTATCGCGGGCAAGAGAGCTTATGTGGACAAATTGCGGCGGCACCCGCTGGCGCGCGCCGTGCGGATTGACAAAATACGGCTGGCGGGGCTGATTGCCACGCTTTTGCATTACATAAAGGGAGAAGCCACGCAGAAGATACCGGTGTGGCGGATGATTGCGGCGCCCGCGGGCGAGATTGGACGACGGGCGGATGTCTGGGCCGAGGCCAGCGGCGGCCAGGGCAGGGTCATCGATGGCGAGAGTATGGTCGGCGGCGGCAGTCTCCCCGGCGGGACCCTGCCAACACGGCTGGTGGCCATTGGGCGCGGTGGCAAAAAAGCCTCGCCGCAGGTTCTGAAGTTGGCACA
>Ga0315284_10015603_pt1 | contig 10798 bp, 8 predicted proteins | sample YL17G09_16_MG_FD_203696 | JGI IMG/M metagenome (GOLD analysis project Ga0315284, IMG submission 203696) | Sediment microbial communities from Yellowstone Lake, YNP, Wyoming, USA - YL17G09_16 | ecosystem: Environmental > Aquatic > Freshwater > Lake > Sediment | place: USA: Wyoming | collected...
CTATAAACAACTTCTCCGTTACTTGAAATAAGATTGATAAAGAATATTCGAAACTGACTATTAATCAAGTTCGTTCTTCGTGCTATGTTTACTTGCTCATAGTTCACGACTTCATTTATTGCAGCATCGTGTGTAATGGTTACAGCCTGTATGACTGGATCTAATAAAGTTTGAGTTTCGGTCTGTGTATTACAAGATATTAAGTTTACCAACCAAAAGAATACCAACAGCTGTTTCCACATAACATATAAAGAGTGTGCTATGTAGCGTTAGCGCAACATCTGTATCCTATTTGGTAGTAAACAAAGCTGGGACTATGAACTGTGGTCATTGGTCTACATCTTGTTCGCACTGGACCCCACCACCCACCTTTAAGTCCCGAATGAAATGGCGCTCTAAGCATGTTACTGCTATTAGCATTTTCTACCCATTCATCTACATTACCAGTCATATCGTGAATACCAGCCCAACTAACACATCGATTCATAAAACCGCTAGGAACAGCTTCGTAAGATCGTCTTGCTTCATCCGCACTTGTAGCTGGATTTGCTAGTCTAGCTGGATTGTAAGTTACTGTTACATGATCTATTCTACACGCAGAAGAGTCTCTATGAAGACCATCTCCATACGGGTAGGGAAGAATAGCTTCTCCCTCACAAGCAAACGTCCATTCATTTGAATTACACAATCGTCGTCCCTGTGATTCACAACTTCTTCTTGCATCAAACCAAGATATCATCGCAACGGGGTTTGCTCCAGAAACATTTGGAGCTTCATATTGGTCCATGCAAAAACGCATATGTGTTCTTGAGGTTGATAAGCAACGAGATGGTGCAAACTCTAAACACCGAAGCTCTTGCTGGCTTGGATTTGCATAGTCATTTACCCACCTTAAACATCTCTGATCAACGTTTGGACAAAAGTCTCCTTCAACAAGAATCATTCCAGTTGGACAAGTTAAAGTTGGAGTTGTTGTCGTAGCAGAAATAATCTCTACATCTACAACTCTCACAGCTATTGGCTCAAACGCTACAGCACTTTGTGCTCTTACCTGCTTAATCTCAGTTCTACAACCTCCAGCAAGAATTAATGCCAATACAATTAGTTTTTTCATTTGGTTTTTTTGGGGTTTTTGGATTTGACAAAACTATTATTCCAACAAAGTTAGTCGAGCAGCGAGGAGCCTCGCGGCTTTATCCTCATGTATTTGGGTGATGAATGCCCGACAAGGCATTTGGAATTGGTAGGACTAGAGAGACTTGAACTCTCGTTGACAGTTTCACAGGCAGCCCGCTTAAACCAGTTAGCTTGATAGTCCTCATAAATGCCTTTTTCTCGGAAAAGGCTTACCGATTCTGTTGTATACACAGAAACTACACAGTGCGCTGCTGTGTATGAATGTTAGATTATTTTACTAGTACAAACTGATACAAACTCTCTGCTGTTTGTTTGATCTCTTCTACTGTTGGCGGATCAATGTTTCTTGGAGCACGGTTCTCAAATGTTGCAGCGGCGTTTTCGCACTCTCTCTTTGAATGCCAGTTATCAAACAAGATATCCCTTGCTTGACAGAGAATGTTGTATCTTAGTTCATATCCAGAAGTTGAAGTTTTCATGTGTGTGTGTTTTCTGATACTTGTGTGTATATGGCAACTGTATCAAGTTTGCCTCTGAGGATGCGAAAGGAATCAAACCTTCACCAGATTGTTGATCTGAACTAGTTTTCAAGACTAGTGTGACGTTAATCAATAGTCAGCCACGCATCCATAGCTTGGTTTGTGTTTCGAGTTATAGCTCGTCGTCATGTTCCCACACAAACCAACAAAAGGGTTCTCCAAGAAACGACTCTTGAACTTAGGATCTTCTATCTAGAATATCAAATCCGATGACGTTAGTTAGCGAGGAGGGACTCGAACCCTCGGTGACGCCGTTATAAGCAGCGCATTTTAACCAACTAAATTACTCGCTAAAACACACTTCCAGTTACAATAACCTGCAATCTATCAGTCCATCCATGGAGAGTCGAACTCCAGCCTCGCGATAATCTGTCGCTTATGAGTTTATAAGTCTCACTGCACAACCGTGTGCTATGGATGGAAAACATTCAACACCAAAGAATAAAGTTTTAAAGTATTTGAATGTAGCGGAAGATGAAAGATTCAAACTTTCCCCAGAGGTTAACCCTGGACAGGTTAGCAACCTGTTGCAACGCATCAACTTTGCCGATCTTCCAAGAAGCAAGATGCTCAACAAAAGACTGTGTGAAGTTATTTGATATTTGGTAAATGTATTCACACAAAGCATTTGAACACTCACAGAGCAGTTATCGAGAATTGAACTCGAATCTCCAAAATACCAATTTGGAATTTTTCCATTAAACTATAACTGCAAAAACACAACAAGAGTTAATAAATCTTTATATTTGCAAGATGTAGATTTATCAGCATTTGTGCTTAGCGACTCCGAAGAGACTTGAACTCTCAATCGACTGATAGACAATCAGTTGCATTACCTTGTGCTACGGAGCCATAATTTCCAGTGTGTTAACGGAACACTGGAATGTTTGGTGAGTTGGATTATTAGTCATGGAATCGCACCATGTCTTCTCAGACATACTCTGAGAGTGCTGCTTTAACACTTACTTGACCACGCCTTTTCAGACTGACACACACTTTCGTATTCCCAAACCCGAGTTTGTTCTTGTCGTAAACAACCACATAACGTGCAACCTATCGTTGTTGCAAACGAGTTGAGCGCTACTCAACTATTCGTGAACCCAGAAGGCCATGATCCTTCAACCTTCTCCTTAAGAGGGAGTTGCACTGCCAATTGTGCTATGAGTCCATAAGTTACTTTGGCTTATCACAAGATAAGTTGTTCTGTTCTGAGCTGGAAGAGTATGCTCTTTATGGGAGCGACCAGCTAAGACAATATCTATGTTGTTTTACAAGGAACCTAGATCCTTGCCAACGTACCGCATTGTGTATTTACTTTGCTGTGGGTATGTGTTGGATTCACAAGAACTATACTTTAATCTGAGCAAGCGATCAGTTCTTAGAGCTTTCTCATAGTGATCCCAGTCGGATTTGAACCGACACTCTCGAAGCTTGAAAGGCTTGAATTTTTACCAATTAAACTATGGGACCGTGTTGTGCTGGGATATAGCACCCAACGTGCATTATGCGAGTATTCTTCGGTATCTCCTGTTCGTAAGAGAGAGATAACAGTTTCTCTGTCTTGGTACATGTGGTCCTAACACACAAAGGTTTAATTCCGCGTGTTGGCTACGGTTGTTTCTGACTCACAGGCGAAGACCCTGTGTAACATACCAAGATAGCTGGCTCCTAGAGAGAAACAACCAACTCCAAGAGTTCAGACAAGAAACGAAGAGTAAGAGTGGATTAATACAAACGTTTTAATCCATAGTATACTTTTTCTATGAGAGCATGTAATCGTTGTAGTGAATCTTTGCCAGATAGTTCTTTCTACACTCAAAAGAAAAGAGGCAAACAATATCAGTACCCAGAGTGTCGAAAATGTTTTCGTATTCGAATGAATGAACGACACGAGGAAACTAAATTAGTCTTAGTGAATGAGTTAGGTGCAAAGTGCTTTAATTGTAACTACGCTCGCAATCTACGTATTTTGCATTTCCATCACCTAGATCCAGCCGAGAAAGATTTTACAATTGGCCAGCACCCATCTTCAAATATTGATGTTTTGCGTAAAGAAGCTTCGAAGTGTATTCTTCTTTGTCCTACATGTCACGCAGAAAAACATTTAGGCGTATGGTAGTAAACTTGTGGTCCGCAAGGGATTCGAACCCTTTCTTTTTCGATTAAAAGTCGAATGTGCTAGCCGTTGACACCAGCAGACCATTGTTTCTCTCGGTCGTTGTTTACTTTCTCTTACTACCGAGAGAACATCTCAGAGAAAGTTGTGCGGTAAGTTTGAATTGAACAAACGATGCTTTTTGAGACTTGTTTTACAGACAAGTGCAACCTTAGCCAACAGTTGCCATTACCGCGTAGATGGGGATAAGAGAATCAAACTCTTATTCAGCGGGTCAAAGCCGCTTGTCCTATCGTTGGACGAATCCCCAATATGCTCTCGTTAGATAGTTTACGAGAGCAACTGTCCATTCTCTACCGTGAGGAAAGACGTTGACTCTTGAAAGACGTTGACTCTTTCCCTCAGAACAGTTTGTGTGTGTTTCTTATTATATGTTATACTCAGGAATCACGAGAGTACAGCGTGGAACGTACAGTACCATCTCAGCTACGTTCATTGCTAAGATTTCTTTTCAGAGTGGAATTGAAGGAGCACGATTCCTTAACCTCCGGCTTGCAAGACCAGCGCTCTACCTATTGAGCTACAACCCCATAGAAACTTAGTGGACAGTAATGGTGTTGATCCATTGTTTCGCAGTAATCGGCTGCGTGTTCTGCCGTTAAATTAACCGTCCATATGCAACTTATGTTGCTGTGCTAATGGAGGGACTTGAACCCTCACGCCCTTTTGGGCAATTGTTTTTGAGACAATCGCGTCTTCCATTCCGCCACACTAGCATGATTTATTCTGTACAGGTAACAAGACTTGAACTTGTAACATCCTCCGTGTAAGAGAGGCACTCTACCATGTTGAGTTATACCTGTGTTGGCCGCCTTACTGTGTTGTTTTTCATCGTATTATCCATGACTACCGCTATTGGTAGGTTGGGAAGACGAACGATTATCTGGTTTATTACACAAAACCAGCAATATCAACCAGTTATACTCACTGGTTACGAGTGGTTGCGAACGGAAAGAATTGCACTTTCAATCTTCGGGTTATGAGCCCGATGTGTTTCTGTTACACCACGCCGCCATAATCACACACAACAAGTTGTTTGATAAGTTTTTACTTATTGGAATGTAAACCTATCGGTCATTTGTGTGTTGGCGCATCTCCTAAGGTATCGCACCTTAGTCTATCAGACTAATTGGTCTGATGTGCTCTAGTTCCAAGTTTTACCTCAGATACACCAGAGATGCATAAGTTGCCCTGTTCTACACAGGGCGAGGAGCTTGTTTTCAAAGAACACTCAGGAAGTAAACTTCCCTTCGCGTAGCTGGCACTGTAGGCTTCGAACCTACCAACGAACCTCGGTTAACAGCCGAGCGGCGAACCTGCTTGCCTTAATGCCAAAAACCGTATCTCGGAGTCGATAAAAGTACTCGAAACTTTCTTTGAGAGTTTGCAGCTCTCACACACCGCCTGGTGTTACCGACTTACCCTGCTCACTTACTTACTCTACCACCCAGATCCAGAACCTTCAACCGAATATCTTTTTATTCCCACACTCACATGTCTGAACGTATCCTACATGCAACCTTAGAGCCGAAATCCTGGAATTGAACCGGAATCCCTGAGGTACAGGCTCAGGATATTAACCATTATACTATATCGGCTTAGTCATGTTGGTTCTTGGTGCCAACCTCACCCTGGTTCACTCTGTCACACCCTCTCGTTTAGTTACACTGGTTATTTATTTGGATTTATATGCTTTGTCGTTGCTTTGGCTGGAATATTTTGCTGCCAGCTACGACCAGTAAATCCGTTATCAGAGACAGAACACGAGAGGTGTGTGGGATACAACAGAGTTGTACTTGTAAAACAACGTTCATCTTGGTTTTGAATGGTGTAGTTCATAGTAGTGTTCTCCGTAAGGTCTAACTATAGCAGCTTAGAATACTATGTCTAGTGGTTTTTATTTATTTTGTGTTTTTCCGAAACAATGCGTTTGATAGTTTTGGTATACGCATCCCACCAAAGAGTCTATAGCGGAACTTCTTCCATGATTCGGTTAACCCAGTGTTCTCCAGCTGTATCGCCTTCTAGGAAGGCATTAACAACTTCAAACACAGAATCCCCGAACCCACCAACGTTCAAGATATCCTTCTGAACTGGAACCTGAGAAGTTGTGTTTGCTGCAAGGTCAATGCAAACCAACTTTGCGTTTGGGTTACGTCGCTTGAACACATTCCACTCGGTGTTCAAGTTTGTGCTTCGACCTGCGTAGTGGTTTGCCCAGCTTTCTGTATCCGAGAGAATGAACACAACATCTCCCGTTGCTTTCTGCGCGTTAAGGACACGCAACATAGCTCCGCAATCTGTTCCACCACCATTCGCTCCAATTAGTTTAGCGTTCGCCAACACAGAAGCTTGTGGATTCAGTTGCACATGTGTTGCCTGTTCGTCAAAGCGGTATACGGTACAGTCATCCGAGTTACGTATCAAACACGCAGCCATGAGACTTGCAACTTGGTTGCATGTTACGGCTGTTGTTGCTGTTCCTCTGTTTCCAGTAACAGCAGCTGTCATAGATCCTGAGAAGTCAACACCAACAAACACCTTTCCCTTGACTCGCGGAACGTTGGTTGTTGCATGTTCCATTGCTTCTCCAAGAGCATCTCGAATAACCTGCGGTACGCCGCTACCGATGTGCAGATAAGCTGTGAACAACTGGTAAGGGAATACCTTAGCAAACTTCACATCACGCTCTGAACGTAGCTTCCCAGCAATGTACGCAACCATCTCTTCGTTCTTGAGAACTCCATGACGTTCCAGTGTGTTCAAGTTCATTCGAAGCGCGTGCCACTTCATGTTCTTCGCTACGGAAGTCCACTCTTCTGTGGAAAGATCAAGAGCCGTGAGCATCTGGAAAGGAATTCCAGGAACAGTTCTAGTTCCCTTTGGGTCTTTCTTAAACTTTTCAAACTCTACCACCAGCTTTGGTAGCGCTTCCATGTTTTTCACTGGCTTGTTGATGAGCCAAGCATAGAACGCTTCTCGTTCTGGAGAAGCTGGCTTTGGGTGGACCATCTTGATTACATCAACCAGAGAAGGATCGTTTCCTACGCTATCTTCGAATAACTGACGATCTGTACGTGCCTCTAGCCATTGACGGATCATTCGCTTTGGAGCTGTACCAAAGCTCTTACGACCTACTTGTCCAGAACGAACAATCTGAACAAATGTTCGAAGCATTTTTCCGTTGTCGATCACTCGACCAAAGTTCTTCTTGAACAACTCAATGTTTCTCGTCATCAACACAGCAAGCAACAGAGCAGAACTATCCTTCATGAATCCACGAGTACGTGAGTACACAGCTAGTTTAGCTAGGAACTCTGGACTAACTTTCTTCGCTCGCTCAAGCAAGTCACTCAGTGTAGTTTCAGCTGTTGCGTAGAACGTTCCGCTGAACGTTCCTGTGCAAGCAAGCTGTGCTAGTGCAGCTTCGTCTGCTAGCGAGAAAGCACCAGCTCCAGCAGCGTTAATGGCTGTGGTTGGTTGAATGGTAGGTGACGAAGCGGATGCAGGTGCGAATAAGCTTTTGTTAGCCATGAGAGTTCTCCAGTGTGTATTAGTCAACAGAGACAAAAGGTACCTTCGTATAAGGTACTGTTTCCGCTTAAAGCGAAGTTTGTCAGTCCAGCAGGAATTGAACCTGCTTATCTACCGTGTCGGGGTAGCATCTCGCCATTTGATTCTGGACTGTGAGGTTGATATGCTAACTATTACGCTGCATACCAATCTTCTTCGTTACTTACGTTGCTTTGGTGGTTTCGGAGCTGTTTCTGTTGCAGGTACAGGAGGAGCTACGCGAGACTGGTTGGTTGTTAGCCGAACCATCAAGTCACCAATGTGATCTACAACAGCAAAGAGATTAGTGTTGTTCTTTGAAAGAGACAACCAGACAGTCATACAGGCTTCTGCTGGTGCATCACGCATAAACAGTCCGACGTTCTCTGGCTCCTTGCTGTCTTTGGTCAGTATATTCTTCTGTAGATGGTCTGAAATCTTTCCAGACAACTCAACCATCTTCTGAGTGTACTTCTCGGTACCAACTGCTGGAAGTCGTTTCTTTGCTAGTTTCCAATCCTTTACAATGTCCAAAGCAGAGATATCTGTTGCTCGGTTTTTACAGAAGTCCCAGAAAGAGTTTGCAGCTGCAAACCCAACCATGCTAGCGCTCATATCAATGAACACTCTATCGGATACGTTCTCGTAGAGGTTGGCGTATTCAAGTTCTGCATCCAAGTTTGCCCAAGCACGGCGGTCTGGATACTTCTTATTCGGTTCGAACTCTTCCTTGTTTTCAAGCAAACGTGGATTTGCTCGGATGAACTCAACCAACGCTCCGTTGCAGTTGTCTCGCGCCCAGTCAAGCCAGTCTTCCATGCTAGGGTCTAGGTCAATCACTGCGTAACGTGAGATTGCAGCAGGGTCCATTGGAGTAACATCAAATGCATCTCCAATGTTACAAGCAACATACACTCGTGTCTCTTCGTTCAACAAGTGACCATAGAAAGCTTTCGAGTCAGCAATCTGGAAAGTAGCTTGCTCTACACCTTTGATAGCACGGTTCAACTCGTCAAGGAACAGCACGCAAGGAAAGTGACAAGTCAAGATCAACCATTCTGTTGGCTTGAACACAGTGCCAATTCCACCATCGAATGGAATCCCTACAATGTCACCTTCGGTAAGTTGGCTCAATCGACGTTCAACGACTGGAAGTCCCATGTCGTGGTGCCAGATATCACGCGGATAGTTGGCATACTTCTCGTTCTTTCCATTCTTCTTCCAGAAACGCTTGATAGCTTTCTTGAATGAAGCTTCAGCATGGAACTCTTCCGACATTGCACGACATGTCTTCTCGTTCACATATAGGTCAGACCTAAGGTCAGCAGCAATTTGATAAACTGATTGTGACTTACCAATACCTGGACGACCACGAACCATGATGGCTCGTTCTGCGCTAAAACGCACGCAGAGTTGTTTGAAGCTTTTCATTCCCAAGGAAAGCGCTAGTGTACTCATCGTTGATGTTCTCCTAGAGACAAAGTGACGGTTGTTTGTGTTTCAGTAGTTTCAGTTAAAGGCTGTAAGGTAGTGGCAGTGGTAGGAGTCGCACCTACAGTTTACACCGTGTTCCAGTGTTTTTGACCGTTCGTGGTACCAGGACTCTCTGGCTCTGCCTCGCTCTCACCCGACTTACTCAATCTACCACCCAACGAAAGGAATATCAACATATTTCTTTTTCCAAGGGATTTCGCGGGTTTATAATTAACCGATATTCGGTTGGAATATCTTCAAATTAATGGTATGGTAGAACAATGACTAAAGAAACCACAGAGAACAAGAAAACTGGCACTGGGTTGCAAGTTCGTCATGAACCCGATCCAACGGTGAATCCTGACGAGTACAACTTCGACAGAGACATTATCTTGATGCTTATGAACGAGCAGTTCTTGGGCACTTTTGGAATGTCTATGGTCAAGCAAGCTGACTGGAAGTGCGATACAGCTTATGTCGGCGTACACAAAGGTAGTACGAGCTTGGTTGTTGGCTACAACCCTGACTTCATGCGCTCTCTTACGTCAATGGAGCGTCAAGGTGTATTCAAGCACGAATACTACCACGCGCTGTTCATGCACGTAACAGATCGTGGTATGGCTAACTCAAAGTTCGCTAGACTTTGGAACGTCGCGGCAGACCTCGCCATAAATTCTATCATCTTGGAACAGAGCGAGAAACATCTTCCAGATTTCTGTTTGCTTCCTGGTCGTGCTCCTAAGTTCTGTGAGGATGAGAAGCTTTCAAAGCTTATCCAAGGATTTCCAAAGATGCAATCTGCGGACTTCTACATGGACAAGCTTGAAGAACACGCGAAAGAGAATGGGCAGATGAATGGGGAAGGGCAGTACATCGTTCAGATCGGTGATGGTTCTGGTGAGACACTGGATGGTCATGGAGGTTGGGGAGATGTTCCAGACGAACTCCGTGATATTATCCGAGAACAGATTAATCAAGCTATTGATGAAGGACTGAAAAACGTTCAACGAACCACACAGTGGGGCTCTGTTCCTTCTGCGACTCAAGCAGCTATCCAAGCGTTGCGAAAGCATGAAGTTGACTGGAAGAGTATTGTGAGGATGTTTGCTGGGCGTTGCCGCAGCATGGACAGAGACTCTACAATCAAGAAACGAAACAAGAAACACTTTGGATTCCCAGGTGTGAAGCGTCAGACGGTTGCTCGACTTCTTTGGGCTATCGATCAGTCAGGCTCTATGGCTGATGAAGATGTACAAATGGGTCTTGCAGAAGGCTTCGCTTGCTCCATGGAAACAGACATTGACGTTGTTAACTTTGACACAGAAATGGATGAAGCTTCGTTTCGAACGGTAAAACGTGGACAAGGTTTTAAGTGGGAACGTACACGTTGCGGAGGAACAGACTTCAACTGCGTTGCTCGTTACGTAAACTCTCCAAAGAACCGCGGTAAGTGGACTGGGTTGGTTATCATGACGGATGGTTACGCGGATAACCTACAACGAGTTTCTGGAGCTAAGGTTCTTTGGTTGATTACTCCATCGGGAACAATGGAACGAGTTCGGCAGGGAGATTTGAGTGTGAAGATGAAGGCATCAAAGAAAGCAACGGTAAAAACATGAACGAGATTCGAAAAGAAATCCACGGAGAGTTTGTTACAGCTTGGATCAAACTTGTACTAGCGGCACTGCTAGCAGCTGGTTCATTCGAACTTGCTCTAAGAGTTATTGGCTGACAGACGGACCAGCAGCTGATAGTGCTTTGGCGACTGCCGCGTATACATCTTCAACCCTTCCTCCCTTACCATAGCCAACAACTCCATTGTAGTTGTTTGCGTTCTTGTTCATCAACGCAACAACATACATTGCAGCTTTACGAAGAGGACCACCTTGTTCGTAGTTTGCTTTGTTTCCATAGAACTTTT
>Ga0315284_10015605_pt1 | contig 10796 bp, 25 predicted proteins | sample YL17G09_16_MG_FD_203696 | JGI IMG/M metagenome (GOLD analysis project Ga0315284, IMG submission 203696) | Sediment microbial communities from Yellowstone Lake, YNP, Wyoming, USA - YL17G09_16 | ecosystem: Environmental > Aquatic > Freshwater > Lake > Sediment | place: USA: Wyoming | collected...
TCTCCCCCTTTGCTTAACGCATTAGAGGTCGAACCCATCATACACTTACCGATAATCTTGCTACCTAAACGCAAACAGGTCTTGGTAACACGCCAATTATTCTGTATGTTGTTTGGCTTCATCCATTTACCACTCTCGTCGTGGGCTAACAGCACTAATTTCTCTCCGTCATAGGAGTTTTCTTCGGTGTTCTTCCAATCTATAGTGGTATCTAAGCCATCGTACTCATTGACTGCCAATTCGTGCATATTTTTCTTGGTGATTTTGGAGGCAGGAACACGAAAAGCTAACTCGCTCTTTGGTTTATCCATACCATCCATAATCGGTTTGAAGAAAAATGGCAGTTTGCTGTTGATAGGAACGACCTTGTCGGTGAACATCTTCTTGGCATCAGCTCCCGTCTTGGATAAGATACCAATACGAGCATCACGAACAATAGTTCCGGTGTTGACACACTCAGATGATGACATAAAGGAGAACCCTGAACGACGAATCTTGAGATATACTATCCCAAAGCTGCGTGAGTCTGCTTTACAAGCCTCCCAAAAAATAAAAAATATCCTATTCGCCTCTCGGTAATCAGGATACCCTACGTCAATACTTGACCATTGAAGGTACATATAGTGAGAACCTGTGATATAGGTAGGCTCTCCTGCGTTCATAAACCAAAATCCTTCTTCTCTATAATCAAATTCTTTTTCAATATAGTCAACCCATCTATTTTTAAATTCAGAAAGCATTGTGTTCCATTGGAATACAGAGTTTATCTTACTTAATTCTTTAGGTAATGGTTGTCTCTCCCAATAATGTTCGCTCTTAATATGATGCCTTTTATAGCAATCATCGGGGGTGGGAGGTAAAGCAATCAGCAATCCTGATATGTTTACTATCTGACCTATCTGACCGTTCTTTGATATGACCACCATATCGTACTTATCATTATACCCATAATGCCAAGTCCGCCCCTTATTCTTATTTTTAATAATACTAAGAGAGATATGGTTTTCTACAACCGAATATATGTTATTTTGACCTTCGTTCAGCAAATCCTTGTATTGAGTCTGTTTTGTTTGGACCACTATTAGCATTGTCGAGATTTTCTTTCTCGGTTTCTATCCTGCTTAATATCTCAAAAGCATCAAAGATAGCCAACTTTTTTGTGGCAGCAGCGTTCTTTAATTTGTCGGCTGCCAACTCATCATTAGCATTTGGCTTGATAATATCTTCCTTAGCAACCTTTATTAGTTGCTCGACAGCTTCGTATCCTGCTGCTATGATTTTCTCCTTAATCTCCTTCGTACTCTTCATCAGGAACATATTTTAAGAATATAACTTGTATCAGTCTTGAAGAGTCTTCGTCTCCAAAGTTCTGATAAATATTTCGAGAGTGTAGCATATTAGAATCAAAGCCAAATACTCTATTATATTTTGAATAAGCAACCATTGCTACACTACCATCCTGTTCATATATTGTTGTTCCATCCTCTTTAGGATGTTCTTTGTTAAGGTATAGTATTAATGTCACATCACCCATCATCTCATCACTATGGATGAAGTTAGGTTCTTCTTGCCCCATTGGCGATTTACGAACAAAGTTATAATCAACAACAAACTCAGGAAAATACTGCATAGCAAATTGACCAAACTCATCATCATTAGGTCTTTGCTGTATCCCTTTGAATACTTCTCCTTCTATATCAACATCATAGAAATCTCCACTAAGTATATCTTTAACATACTTATTAGGATTATTAATGACATCATCCATTAGGATTATGTTCATAGTTTTATTGTTATCTGATGGTCGTACATTCGATATAGCTTCTCTCCATCAACGGTGAACTCATACTCGCTATCAGGAGCAAAGCATACCCTATCTCCTGCGTTAACACCTTGACTTTTTAGGTACTCGTTAGAGTATTTGATAATACCCATCAACGGCTCTTCTGAGAATGGCTTTACGATATATGATTCGGTAGCAGGGATAGGTTTTACAAAACAGTATCTGTCGTGTGTAAACCATTGCCCATTATTTTTGTATAAGAAGAATTGTTCAGGCTCAATAAAGAACTTGTCATCCTTGAAGAAGCTTTTACCACTCTTCTGCCTCCCCCTCATATCGTTGTAGAACTTAAAAGCATTGTGATGCACTAATAGTATATCACCAATAGCGATAGGTCCTTCATATCCTAATGGAGTTTCAAGGACCTCTGCATATCTATTTGAAAACTTGTGGTCTTCTTCTGATGTACTTACTATTACTTCAATGCCACTTATCTCTTTTGTGTTATCATACCTCTTGCCGTTTACCGGCTTTGCTATGAAGTAGAATGGCGATTTCATTAGTAGTTTATATTATATTCGATTGAAATTGGTATGGTTGAGTTAAACTCTTTCCAAAGAACAATCTCTTCCTTTTGATTTATGATATAGATTAGAATAGAGTTTTTTTCTGTGTTAAACTTAATAAGATGGATTTCATTGGAGTCCCCAAGAACCTTCTGCCCTACGATGTAGTGCATAGCTCCTCCCTTGTAATCAGGACCAATGGCAATCTTTCTTATGTCCATTACACTATGTTTGCTGTTAATATAATGCTTGGCGTTGCAGGATGAAGCGCATTTGCTGCCTCAGAAACCATTGATATATTTGTTGATGTTGCAGCCCATACAAGTTGAATGTAATCACCTGCTGCAACAGTTACGAAGTAATTCCAAGCAGCCATTAAATAATTTGCGCTACCTTGTAACTGAACTTTACCATTAGTATTTGAAATATTAGCAGCAGCAGTAGAACCATTTTGTCTCAACCAAAAATCAACAGTTTGAGCTATGCCTCCTGCATTTGCTAACTGAGCCGAGAATAATATATTATAAGTACCTGCATTTGCAAATGTTATCCTTGAAAGGTTTGTTCCATCTGTAACAATAGATACACCATTGGTAGCAGGGGTGTCTGTGTTACGTAGGATAACAGGAGTTGCAGTATTTGCTGCTGCTAATGTCTGCGTGATGGTATCATAGAAGCTACCTTTCCAAAAAGTGTTTGCTGATAAAGAAGTCCAAGTAGGATAACCTGTAACTCCCGAACTTGTCAGTACCTGACCTGCTGTTCCTACTCCATTGATAAGATTGAATAATCCTGCAAATGTTATTCTTTCAGTATTATCATCAATAGTAATACTTGTACCATTACCATTAAAAATAACATCTCCAAGAATAGTAGTAAAACCATTTCCTACAAATATACCTGAAGTTGAACCATTAAAGTCAGTACCCAAATATATAGAGCCGCTAATAGGAGTTATATTTGCAGAAATAATATTTGGAGACGTTAAAGAGTGAATACCTAAATTAACATTACCTGTAGCTCCTGTGTATGGAACATAGTTTGCTGATAAAGAAGTCCAAGTAGGAACACCACCACCTGAGCTTGTCAATACTTGACCTGCTGTTCCGGGATTACCATTTAACTGAACAGTTCCATATAATCCAAGTATGCCACCTGAATTTAATTGAAATATATCTGCCTGAACATTGTCAGCTATTAAATCATAATTGCCTAAGTCAACATTACCCGTTGCTCCTGTGTATGGAACAAATTGAGACAAAGCATTACTCCAAGTTGGAGTAACTCCCGGTCCTTGACTAACTAATACATCTGACGTATTCCCTTCATTTCCATTAAGACTAATAGCTCCATCTATAAACATACCTAAAGAGGATGTTAAGTAAGATGTGGTCAATACAAATGCACCCAAGTCAACATTTGCTGTTGCTCCTGTGTATGGAACAAAGCCACCGGGAGGAATAATAATTGATGCTGCAAGGTTAATGATATCGCCTACCTCGAAGTTTTTTGTTTCGTTGGCGTTCTCATTGTCGCTGCCTATTAATCTGTCGCTCGTCGTGACGTTAGCGTCCGACGGGTATGAACTTATCTTGCCCATTGTATTTTTAGTTTAAGGTTAGTAGATATAATGTCTTGTTAATCAAGCCTACCCGGTGTCATAGTATTATTGTTTTTGAGTTACCTCGCCTGTTTGAATATTGATAACAGCATCAGTACCATACTTTTCAATCAACATCTTCTCCTGCATAGCGAATGATGTCTTTAACTCGTTGACAGCGTTGATAATTGTTTGTTTTTGCAACTCGGTCTCTCCAAGTGCGATTTTCATTTTTGTGAACTCTGCGTTCATCTCTTGGATTTTCTCCAATTCGTTTTTTTCTAAGTAAGCCATTTTTTTTATATTTAATTTGATTCTGATTTGAACATTTCATCTTTTGAGTTGGTAAAGACGTTCTTGATTAGGTAGCTGATAGCTGCTAATACACCTGTCTTCACAGCAATTATTAATTGTGCATCTGTTATAAAAGTACCTGACTCAATCATACTACTTATTAACGATAGCATCACTGTTCCTGCTGCAACGGTAGCACCCTTGATAAGGTCTGCTATATTGATTGTTAGATATGTTGATTTCATATATGTTGATATACTGTTTTACCGTTTATTTTATATGCTCGTAAACACTCCTTACGATTCTTTGTTGGAGAAAATGATACGTGAACCCAAGAAGGATTATCATCGTTACCGAACTCCCATATTAGTTGGTCGAAGATAAGATTATTTTTTATATACCTATACATCTCTGCCGTTCTTTCATCACAACTGATATCAGCAGCTTGACCAAAACAATGTTGACTTGACTTACTCCCACCAATCCTCTTATTGAGGTCAGGACATCTATACCCACTACTTACCTTGATAGACTCCTCCATCTGCTCACGCAGTGGCTGAAGCACCTTCTGACATAGTAGTAATAGGTTCTTTATGACAATATCCGATGGGGTATTATCAATACCTAATCGGATAGCTGTCGTACTTTCGTACATCTCTTTTAAAGTAAAGTTCTTAGTTAGATTCATCACCCTTGACCCCTATTCTTTTTAAGATAGTTCTTACTATTTTTTAGAGAGCTTGACTTGGTCTTAGCAATAACACCCTTACGCTTTACCGTTCTAATTATCCTCTTGGATGCTATGTTTGTCTGCTTTGCCATTTCTAAACTTTTGTATTTCGTTAATAATACGAACTACTGTATATACTATAGTTGTTATCAGTAGCAAAGCAGATAATTCAGGAGTCATATCCTTCAATCTCAATACGATGACACACACCGTATTTACGCCATAAACCTTCAAGTCGTTCAATTTTACAATGTCAAGTACCATTTCAATACTTAGCTATTATATAGTTCGTTTAATTTATTAACTACATCAGTATCTGTCCATTGACCTACTGTATCATACTCAGCATCTTTCCATAGCATTACACTTCCTAACTCTTGCGTCTTAGCTATTACCTGCTTCCTGCTTGGTAAGTCAACAATTTCTAATACTGTTACTTTCTCGATTGTCTTCTTTTGTTCTTTAACAATGACAACATCTTTCGGGTTTGATAATTGTATTTCCATATTTTTTATGTTCTATATCCTTTAATTGTACTATCTGAATAATCATAATAAAGATAAGTGCAACCTGCTGCAAGTGTTTGACCTGCATAAAAAGTGTCTGCCGTTGCTTTATCATTAAATTGTCTTAATGAAGCATTACTAATAATAAAAGACGCAGCACATTCATTACTTTGCCCTGCTCCTTGACCCATTGCAATTACATAATCTGCATTAGCAGCATTGCTATCTCCTGCGTTTTGACCAATAAAAATATTATTGCCACCTGTGGAATTAAATCCTGCGGATGAGCCTATAGCAATAAGATGGTCACCTGCATTACCCATCCCTGCACTTGTGCCTATACCTATTGACTCTATTGCAGAACTTTGATTACCATACATAGCCTGATTACCAATAGCCACTACTGAATCTGCACCATTGCTGTATGCTGCATAATCGCCTAATCCAACAACATTGTTACCTATGTTAAATCCTGCTGATTGATATCCAATGCCAATTACACTATTACCTGTATTTGGACTTGAAAACCCTTCAAAATCATAACCTGCATAAGTACCTGCAAAAAAGCACCTGTCTCCTTCGTTATAATACCCTGCAAAATGACCTAATGATACTACTTCATCTCCTTTATTCTGATATCCTGCACGATAGCCAAAGCCATTTACAAGACCCCCTATATTTGAAACTCCTGCGTCAAATCCAATAAAGTTTACATACTGTCCATTATTATAACTTGCAGCAGACTGACCAATAGCGGTCGTATAAATTTGAGTGTTTGAATAAGCAGCACCATCTCCTAAAGCAATAACTGAACTTCCACTATTACTATATGCAGCTTGAGTACCTATACCTATTACTGCTTGAGCAGTATTACTAAATGCTGCTTGGTATCCAATAGCTGTCACATAGCCATTTCCATTACCTGATGCTGCTTGATACCCAATAGCAGTAACATAATCACCTTGATTGTTAAGACCTGCTGCATACCCAAGCCCTAAAGAATAATCTCCTGAAATAATAGCATTGCCGTTTTTTAACGCATAATTACCAATCATTATATTTTGGTCACCATTATTGTCCATTCCTGCCTCATAGCCCATTGCACAGGGAGCAGCACCTGTATTGTTTTTTAATGCGCTGTACCCTAATCCAATAGCTTGATTAGAAGTATTACCAAGTAATGCTTCAAATCCAATAGCAATAACATACAATCCTGTATTCCCACTACCTGCTCCTGTTCCTATTAAAGTAATACCATTAACTAAACTATGGTTATTATCAAGGACCATCTGCAAAGTAACGTGTGAGTTAATATATGAAAACAAGTCAGAATAGGACTGCTTATAGGTATTAACTCCTTTGATAACCCTATACTGTACCGTTCCATCTATACCTGCTAACCCTAAGTCAACCTCTTGCGAAACTTTTAAATTTGCCATTTTTCTTTATTTTTTTTATTGACGTAATTCTAACCCACCATCTTCACGTAACTCATACCCTCCGTCTTCACGAAGCTCTATGCTTTGTATTGGAGGTGTTATAGGACCTTCTACAATACCTACAAGCATTAAGTTATTGATAGCTATCGCTAAACCGTTCATATGATTCCTATTAAAATGGCTATGGCAATCATATTACCAAAGAGCTATGATGTCTGATGCTGTTGTTCCTGCTCTTACCTTCATTATATTAACAGGAATAAATTGACCACTAACAACATTAAAGAATGTAACATTATCATTACCAACAGTTTGAACCTCTAAGTCCCCACCACTACCAATGTATAGCACACATCCTTGATGGTTATTACCTGCATAAATTAAATAATTGTCGCCTGAAGTAAATCCTGCACTAAATCCTGCAAGAGTAATTACCGTTGGACTGTTAATGCCCGTTACAATATCAGCCTCACTTGTTGATGTATTATAAATAATGTCACCGGGATTAATTCCTCCTTGAACGAAGTTAGCAGAGCTATCCTCTAACTGAGTAGCGTTACTAACTGATGCTGCACCACTTGCAGATAATGCAGGGAATGGTATATCAACATCATCACTGAATATTGTTACAGGAAACGCTCGTCCTACTTGTAATTTTTGTGTTGCCATTTTATTTATTATTATAGGGGAATACCCTGTTTAATGTGTCTTGTCTCTGAGAGCATCCACAGTCCTTCACTCCAACTGCTTGTGTTACAGTCTTAACGACCGTCTCGATGCCCGTTGCTTTTGTCACCTTAGCGATGGTGTCGCCAAGACCACGACTACGTACATTTGCTTTGATACCCATTTTATTGATTACCTGTTGTTTGAAAAAGTAACATTTCCTTTTATAGGATTGATAAGAACCTTAGTTTCTTTTTCATTTCGTTTTTCAGAACGAGAATAATCTGATGCAGGTCCATATGACTTTGCCTCAGGAGTAGTAGATAATGGGTAATCTCTATTCGGATTCTTTGCTTTAGCTCTTGCTTCAATCTTTACAGCTTTACCTTCAGCTCTTGCCTTAACTAAATCAGCTTTTGCTTCTATTTTATTAGCTTTTGCGTTTACATTTTCAGCACGATTTGAACGAATAGATGAAATAACTTCAGCTACTCTTGATTTTTTTGGAGGATTTTCTGTTGGCATTTTTTTGTGTTTTTTAAGTTAGACAAATATATTAAATTTTAGAAATCTTTTTTCCCATACCTACCCTCGACTTCTCCGCTTTCTTTGAAGCCAATCTTGATGGGGATATCTGTGATATGGTCTTGGGTGTTTCTGATGACACCTTCACCTTTGGTCGGCAGTACTCATTACGCCCACCTGCCCCACACGCCTTGCCTGATTTTGTATCGGTCCACTTCTCCTTCTCCCAACGCTTTAAGGATGAACCCTTCTCGCTCTTCACAACATTGCCCGATGCCTTACGACATTTGGCGATAGCCTGTGAAGCACGTGCCGATGGGAACACATCATACGATGCTTTTACCTTCTTATAACAAGCGTCTTTGGGCATTACTTCTTAGTTTTTTTCTTTTCTTTTCCTTCAATTTCTCCTGCATCTGCTGCTAAAGGAGCAAAAAGTGAAGTTTCTTTTCCGGATAAACCAATTTTATATCCTTCTCTATAATCAAGACTATCTTTTGACGTAGGTATTTCTCCTGTTTTTTTAAACAAATTAATATATTTATATTTTGTAACAGGTCTATTATCCATAATCGGTTTCTTAACATACGTGTTATCTACCGCTTGAGGCATAGATGTTGGTGCTAACGGGAAGTCTCTTCCGGTTTTTTTCTTTTCAGGCATAGTTTTATTTTTTTGTTTTTTTGTGAGCACTGTCTTTCATTGCTTTACCATTAGGCATTACGTGAGTGCCTACGTTACCTTTTAAGAACTTCATAGCTCCGTTTAATGATTTTTTAGACTCAAACTTAGCAGCCTTCTTAATCACCTTCTTCATTGGTGTTGCCATAGTTAGTATTTTACAACTCTCGTTGCGTTTGTCTTAGGATTATAACTAAAGTCTTTAGCAGGACGACCTGTTTGTTTTGCAGCTCTGTCCTTAGCCCTTTCTTCAGCCGTCATTTTATTTCTTTTCATCCCCTCAGCAGTATAGGTCTTGCCGTCTGCCTTGAGATGACCTCGCCCCTGCAAAATACCTATGGCTTTCTTACGGTCTCCCACCTGAGCTGTTAATCGCTCAAGTAACTGACCCCTACCCATAAACATCTGAGTTGCCATTTATTTAATATTTCCCTTTACGATTACTTGGATTACTTGTGGTAGCACCACCCGGTCCTGCCCATAGGTTCTTACAAGCCCAATACCTTGCACTGAGCTTGTCATTAGCCGTGTCGCAACCGTGTCGTGCCTTAAAGCTCTTACGAGCAGCAGCAGAGTAGTTATTGCCGTAGCCCGTAGCCCCAAAATGAACGAGCTTCTCTTGTCCGTTAGCACAGGCTTTGACCATCTTCTTCTTGCCCGGTCTATCAGACCGGACAGGATGGTTGCAGCTCATTTTAGATTTGTCAGCCACAGCTTATGAACGATATGCACGAGTGTTAACACCGGGATAATTGTTGTCAACCTCAACGCTCTCAACAGGAATGTCAATGATTACATTAATTTCTGTTGGAGTCTCCGTTGTCTCTACCATTGGTTCTTCAATAGTAGGCTCTACTAATTTATTCTTTGCCATAATTACTTCTTCTTTTTTGTCATTATCATTTTCATAAAGGCTTTCTTCTCAGCAGATTCAACCTTCTTAGGCTCTTTTTTCTCGTGAGCCATCATTGCTTTTTTAGATGGATACTTCTCCATCCCACCGTACTCAGAAATCATTTTCTTAGCAGCAGTCTTTTTTGCAGGAGCTTTCTTCATCATTTCATTGAAGGTTTTTTAGGCATAGAAGAACCCTTCTTTCCTTTTTTTAATGAGCTGTTCTTTGCCATTGGCATTGAAGGTGCTTTCATACCACCACCTGCCGGTGCTTTTAATCGTGATGATGCAGGTAAACTTGGAGTTGATTGTTTCATAATTTTATGATTTTGTTTTAAATGATTGTTTTCCTAATCCGGGCGATAAACTTGCTAATCCACCAAGCCCTATAATTTTTTTTGATAACCTATTTTTTTGGTAATTCTCTTCCGCTTCCTTCTCATTTTTAGTAGTGATATACTTCTTCACAATACCCACCTCTCCCTTCAAGTCCTGCACGTCTTTGTTCTTAGCAGCTACGTCTTCGTCTTTCTTATCTGTAGTATCTTTTGAATTGTCAGCCATAATGAATTACATTTGCTACAAATGTATAAAATAAAATCAAATGAAATCACAAAAGTCAGATTACCTAAAATATTGGCGTGTAATACGGCAATACGTCAAAGTAAAGTATAATCTAACACAGGCTGATTTGGAAATCCTGCTCTTCCTACACACCGAACCCTATTTTACAGTAGATAAGTTTGAGGAGTTTGACAGCATTATGTCGTGGGAGAAAAAACGCTTTCACCGATTGCACCACGCAGGATGGATTGAAGGCTCTAAAACTTTTCGTGTGGGACGACGCATCAGGTATAACCTCTCTATCCGTGCTCAACGGATGGTAACAGAAGTATATAACTACCTTGAAGGAAAAGAACTCCCTATCACCGAAGGTGCTAACCCAATGTTCAAGCGTAACGTGCGTTACACCGACAAGGTCTATCGTAATTTTATTATGAATCTAAGGACTAAGTCAAAACAACCACAACGTCACGCTCCTGAATAATCGTGTACTGAACGTCACCGATTATCATCGTGTAGCCGTGAGCCTTGTCGTAGTAGATGACATC
>Ga0315284_10015607_pt1 | contig 10796 bp, 10 predicted proteins | sample YL17G09_16_MG_FD_203696 | JGI IMG/M metagenome (GOLD analysis project Ga0315284, IMG submission 203696) | Sediment microbial communities from Yellowstone Lake, YNP, Wyoming, USA - YL17G09_16 | ecosystem: Environmental > Aquatic > Freshwater > Lake > Sediment | place: USA: Wyoming | collected...
TTTGCCGGAGCCACCTGGAGCATGCACCGCATCCTCACGCCCGACGTGATGAAGCAACTCGATGCCGCGTTGACTGAAGCCGAGCAACAGGCGAAGGGACAAGGCGTCTTTGCCCAGCGCGTCGACATCGCGCGATACAGTCTGAATAACGCGAAAAACTGGTTTGCCGCGCGCGACGCGCTCAATCGTTTCGACCTGGCGGAAGCGGAACAGCAGGGATTAGCCTTCATCGCCAACCTGCAAGCGGGGAATGCCAAATACCCGCTCTTCTTTCCACCCAAGATGGAGTGGTCGCCGAATCCCGAGACGTATTTTGAGTTATTACACAACCGTTCGTTTAAGGACGCGGGACGCATAGCGCGCGTAGGCACCATCGTCTATAAGTTTCCCGACGAATGGCTCGCGTATCCAGAAATGCTTGAGGGTGGTGCACTGCCTACTGGAAGGATTCCCGATCTCAACAAGACGGAGAATTGGCGTCCATTTAAAACGTATTCTGCGACAATCGATGAGCAGGGGCTTACGTTCTTCCGGGGCGTGCTCTGGTATCAGCACACCTTCGAATTGCCGCGGCAAGCTGGCAAGGCAACCTGGCTCAAGCTCTGGTTCGGCGGTGTCACGCGAATAACCCATGCCTATCTGAACGGAGTTGACCTTGGCGAACAGCGGGTGCGGAATTTCGGACCAGTCGAGTATGACATCACCGCGTCCATCCATCGCGAAGGGAAGAATACGCTGCTCGTGGCATCTGACGATACGTACCCTACCGAAATCGGGATGGGTGGCATTGTCCGTCCCGTGTTGATTTATGCGCCAAAGTAAAGGGCGTCTATAACCGCAGAGGAGCTCAAGGAGCTGTTCCTGGAGCTGGTCGCCTATGACGCGCGCACCGATACCTACCTGGTCGATTACGCGGGCGTCAGCGTGCTCGCCGTGCGTGCGCTGCAGGAGCAGCAGGCGCGCATCGCGCAACTGGAGAAGTCGCAGGCCACGCTCATCGAGCGACTGGAGAAGCTCGAAACGAAGGTAGGGAAATAAGCAGGAGTTGATGTATCATGATACCCTGGACATTCATCGTGGTTGCCGATCTGCAACCCGGTTCGCCGAAATCTTATCGCTACAATCCCTCGTGGATTCACAACTGGCGGGAAGCACGCGCGCAGATTCTGGAAATCAGCCCCGACCTGCTGTTCGTCGCCGGCGATCTGAAGCGCGACGGCAGCATCCACCGCTTCGAACTGGACGAGATGAAGGCCGAAATCGATGCGCTGCCCTTTCCCGTGCACGTGGTGGCGGGCAACATGGACACCGGGAACAAGCACACGCGGACTGAAGGCCGGTATCGCGGGCCGGACCAGTGCACGGATATCGAGCTGAACGTCACCCCGGAGCAGCTGCAGCACTTCACCGACGTATTCGGTCCGCTTTGGTGGAGCTTCGATCATCGTGGCATACGCTTTTCCGGCATTACCGACATGGTGATCAACTCCGATCTGCCGGAGGAGGAAGCCTTCTGGGAGTGGACCGACGCGCAGCGCTGTCGACCCCCGGCGCGGCATCATGTCTGGATGACGCATTACCCGCTCTTCGTCGAGCATCCCGACGAGCCGACCTGGGAGCTCACCGATCCCGTGAACTACAACAACTGGTACTTCTCCATCGACCAGCCGGACCGCGCGCGACTGCTGGATTTGTTCAACGCCACCGGCGCGGAACTGGTCATCAGCGGGCACGTGCACTGCCGCAAGGCGTTCGAATTCGACGGGATACGTTACCAGATCGCGCCGGCCACCTCGTTCGCGCAGTGGAAAGATCGCTGGCCGGACGGTGACCCGACGCTGGGGTTCCTGCGCTACGATGTCAGCGACGCCGGCATCATCGGCGCCTTCGTCCCCCTGCGTAAAACTTACCAGATGGAACCCTATGGTCCGTATGGGCATCCGGCGCCACACGCTCGCGACTATGCGCCGGCATGGGAGAAATAATGTTGAATCTCGAAGGAAAAATCCCCTGTCGCTGCACCATGCGCCGGGCGACTATCCCGAAGACGCGCGATCCGTTTATCAACACGCACTTGCTCGCACTCGGCCCGGATGCACGGGGACGCGATCGCTTCTGGACGTCGAGTTGCAACATGACACAGGGCACGACGTGCGTGTTAATTAATGAGGATGGGGAACACCGCGCCTTCCTCCCCTGGGTGCCGCACTGGTCCTTCTATGGCGCGGTTCGGGAGGATACCGACACGCTCTGGCTCTGTGACCGGATGAATCGGGTGCTGCGCTTCACCATCAGCACGGGCCGGTTCGAATCCTTTGACACCGGCGGCCCGGCGGCGCACATCGGTCAGGGCATGGTCTTCGATCCGGCGACGAAGAAGCTCTTCATTGCCGGATACGCGAACCTGCGCACGGTGGCGGTCTCCTTCGATACCCGCACCCGGGAAACGATGCGACTCCATCAGGACTTCCCCGGCGCTCATTCGATGCGCTGCTCATTCCCTAACGGAGACGGCTCCTGGTCCATTGTGATGACGAATCCGGGCCAGTCGCTGCTGCGTTGGGACCCAGTGGCGGAGCACCTCGATATGTTGCCACTGACCAATCATGAAAATCTGCATGCGCCGCTGACCTCCCGGCTGATTTGCGATGCACAGGGACGCCGCTATATCCCGGAAGTCGGCTGGTTCGATCCCGCCGCCTGGCGCATCGATGGCCGTGACCCCCGTCCCGAACGGGAGATGACCTGGTTCGCCCGCCGGGACAACATGGCGTTCGGCGCGGAAGATCACGAAGGATCGATCACGATCTATCGCTGGGATATGGATACCGGCGAATTGCGACAGCTTTGCGACGTGCCGGACGCCCAGGTGCATAGCTGCAATCTGACAACCTCGGGCAAAATCGTGGTGGTGAACGTGTATGGCACTTTCTCGCGTTTCGATGCCATGACGGGCGCGCTGGAGTTGTCCCTTCCTCTGCCTACCGACGCAGTCAGTTACGTCGATTGCCTGTGCCGCATCGACAAGACGCGCCTGCTGGGCACCACCTACATCACCCAGCGCTTCTGGGAAGTCAACCTGGACACCGGCGAAAGCCGCGACTGCGGCCGCGCGGCGCCGGGGTGGGGGGAGGTGGCGCAGACTTGGAAGATCGCCGACAAGGTTTACATGGCCGCCTACATCGGCGGCGAACTCGTCGAATACGACCCGGCACAGCCTGCCCGCTTCCCGGAAAACCCGCGCGTAGTTGCCAGACCGCCGCGCGGTCAACGCCCGGTGGCGGCGGCGGATGATGGTCGGCATATCTATTACGCCTGTACCAGGCCATACCCCGAGTTGGGCTCGGTGTTGACCCGCTACGATACGCAGACCGGGGTCACGGTGTTCAGCGAGGACCCCGTACCCGACCAGCAGATCCGCGGACTGGCGTATCTTCGCGAGAGTAATAGCTTGCTCTGCAGCACGACGATGCACGCCGACTGTCAGACCGGTGCCCCCTCATCTGACCGCTGCTATCTGGCGCGCATCTCCGCGGACACCTTGCGCGTGGAGTCAAGTGTCGAAGCGCCACCGGGCACCGCGGAAGTATCTGTCATCGGCCAACTCAACCAGGAGAGGTGGCTGTGCACCTTCAAAGGGTCGGAGGGTACTCGCTGGTGCGCCATCGATCCCTCGAACTTGAAGACTCCCGCACCCAACGAAGTGCATGCGCTGCCAGAGAGTGGCACGCGCATTCAGTGTGCCGGCAAGGTGGGTGTCTTTATCTTGCGTGTGGCCGACCGCATCGAACTGTGGGACATGCGGCGTGTCTGCCGGATTGAGACGCTGGTGCAGGGACTGGACGACGATTTCTTCGTCGGCAACGTGTTTGTGCAGGACGGCGTCTACTATCTGGTCACCCCGTGGGAGGTGATTATGCTGGAGGATGTGCTGTGAATACATTTTTCAGGAGCAAGCAATGCGTTTTCTCTTCGTGACACTAACCGTGGCGTGCATACTCGCCTTTGCATGTGCCGGTACGTCTGCCGAACAACCGGAAACGCCGGCGGGCACTGAGATCGTCTCGCCCGTCGATGGCGCGATGGACATGCTGGGCAACCAGTATTAGTGGACCCTGGACATGAATAATCCGTATCCCGACAACCCGCTGTCCGAGAAAAAAGTGCAGCTTCATCCCCGCCGGAACCCGGTTTCCCTGGCCGGGGTGCACGCGGAAGCTGATTGAGCGTACTCCTGTCCCGGTCCTTTCCTTCGCGTCAACCTGTTGCGCTTCCTCCTGTGGAACGGGGTAAACTATGTTGTCCCCGAATTATGGAATGGGCAATACTGTCACCGGGCGGGTATTGTTCAAGGAGAACAAGGAATCATGGCTTTTCATCCTGAATATCCTAATTCATCCTATCCATCCCAGTGCATTCTTTTCCAAGGAGTTTTCATGGCCAAGCGCATGTGGCAGACGGTGCTGGTGGAGCCGGGGCGGTTCGTCCGCGAGGAGGCGGCGCGGCCGGAGCCGGGGTCGGGCGAGGTGCTGATCAAGGTAGCGCGGGTGGGGGTGTGCGGATCGGACATCTCCGCCTTCCACGGGCGGCATCCGTATATCTCCTGCCCCATCGTGCTCGGGCACGAGTTTTCCGGCGAGGTGGTCGCGCGCGGCGGCGCGGAAGGGCCGGCGCCGGGCACGCGGGTGACGGTCATCCCGCACCTGGGCTGCGGGGAGTGCGATGCCTGCGCGCGGGGCGCCTACAACCTGTGCGATTCCCTGCGCGTCATCGGCTGCCAGTCCCCCGGCGCGCACGCCGAATACGTGCTGGCACCGGCGGAGATGGCCTTGCACATCCCCGATGCTCTGTCGTGGGAGGAGGCGGCAATGGTGGAGCCGGCGGCGGTGGCCTTCCACGCCGCCCGCCGCGCTGGCATCGGCCCCGGCGACCGCGTGCTGGTGGCGGGCGCCGGGCCCATCGGCATCTTCACCATGCAATGCGCGAAGGCGCTGGGGGCGGAGACCGTGAGCATCGCCGATCTGAACGCCGTGCGGCTGGAGCTGGCGCAGGCGCTGGGCGCCGACGAGACCCTGTATACCCTGGCGTCGCCGCTGGCCGACGGCGTCTCCCGCCTGGCGAGCCGGCCCAACGTCTACGCCGACTGCGTGGGCGGCAGCGGCGAAGTCCTCGACCAGTTGCTGGCCATCGCCCCGCGCGGCAGTCGCATCCTGGCGGTGGGCGTGCTGAAGAGCGACTACCGCATCCCCCACCTGCCCGACCTGACGGAGCACGAGCTGTCCGTGATCGGCACCTCGATGTATGTGCTGCGGGACTATCAGGACGCCATCGCCGCCTTCGCCGACGGCCGCCTGCGCACGAAGCGCATGATCACCCACACCTTCACCCTGGCCGACGTGGCAGCGGCGTTCAACATGATTGAGTGTGGGCAGGAGCCGTATTTCAAGGTGATGTTCACGGCGGAATAACTCTGGGATCACAGGCATCCCGCGCCTGCCGTTCAACCAGGCTGTCTCTGCGTAGCTCACACCCCGCCTCGATGGCGTTCAAACCCGCAAGATTGGGTGAACAGGTATCCGCATTTGTCGAGCATGGGCTATAATGGCGCTCAGTTCGCTATGCTATCATCCTGATACCTTACGAGCTGTTTGCTTAGACAGCTCGTAGAAAAAATGAATTCACGGCTTCTAGACCGGTTCCGCTTTTCAGTTCCGGCTACGCCGGATTCGGAGGCAGCGATGGAGATCGGGTTCATCGGGTTGGGCCGCATGGGGTTGAACATGGTGACGCGCCTGGCGCGGGCCGGGCACCGGGTGGTCGCGTTCTCGCCGAGTCTGAAGCATCGGCAGGCGGTGGAAGAGGCGGGCGGGATGCATCCCGAGTCGCCGGTGGCGCTGACGGCGGCGCTGGCCCCGCCGCGGACGGTCTGGCTGATGGTGCCCGCGGGACAGGCGGTGGATGAGAACATCGAGGAATTGCTGCCGCTGCTGTCGCCGGGCGACCTGATCGTGGACGGCGGCAACTCCTATTACCGCGACAGCAAGCGCCGTGCCGCCTACCTGGCGGAAAAGGGCCTGCAGTTCGTCGATGCGGGCACCTCGGGCGGCGTGTGGGGATTGGAGATCGGCTATTGCATGATGGTGGGCGGCGCGCCGGAAGCGGTCGAGCGCCTTCGTCCGGCGCTGGAGACGCTGGCGCCGCCTGACGGCTACTTACACGTCGGGCCGGCCGGTGCCGGTCACTACGTGAAGATGGTGCACAACGGCATCGAATACGGCCTGCTGCAGGCTTACGCGGAGGGATTCGAAATCCTCCACGCCGGCGAATACGACCTGGACCTGCGGCGGATCGCCAACCTGTGGAACCACGGCAGCGTGGTGCGCTCCTGGATGCTGGAGCTGGCGGAGCGGGCTTTCACGGACAACCCGGTCCTGGAGGGCATTCGCGGCTACGTGGAGGACTCGGGCGAGGGGCGCTGGACGGTGGCGGAGGCCATCGACCGCGGCGTGCCGGCGCCGGTCATCACCCTCTCGCTGCTGGAGCGCTTCCGCTCGCGGCAGGAGGAATCCTTCTCCGCTAAGGTCATCGCCGCGCTGCGCAACCAGTTCGGCGGGCATGCGGTGAAGAAGAAAGGATGAATGGATGAGTGGATGGTTGGATCGTTGGATGAGTGGATGATTGGATGGTATGGATGAATGGAGAAATGGCATGCAAGCCGGATTGATCCGGCATATTGTCATAGCCCGGCGATGATGTTCAATGCGACTTACTTTGCCAGGGAGCATGATCGCCGGGGTGAGCTCCGGCATAAGGAGTGGAAACAGTGGAATCCACGCATATTATCGCTGATCCGCGCGGGCACGTGCATCCGGAGCCGTCAACCCTCGTGATCTTCGGCTCGCGGGGCGATCTGTCGCGGCGCAAGCTGCTGCCGGCGCTGTATAACCTGTTCACCGACCGGATGATGCCCCGCGAGTTTGCGGTGCTGGGATTGAGCCGGAAGTCCCATACCCGCGAGGAGTTCATCGACGACGTCAAGGCGCAAGAAGCGCCCGCAGGTTGCCGGCCATTCGGATCGCGAGCGCGTCAGGCGACTCGCTCCGCAGTCCAGCGATGACGGCGATGATGGCCGGGATGCAATCGGGCCCGACCTGCGCGGCGGGCACGGTGTCCAGGCCGATGGCGGGCGCGTCGGTTTCCGCCAGCAGGCGGTCGGCGGGGACGGCGGCCGCGGCCTGCCGCACGCGCTTCGCGTGCGGGCGGGTGACCGAGCCGGAGAAGGAGATGTAAAATCCCAGCGCCAGCAGCTCGCGCATGGTCTCCCGGCTGCCGGAAAAGGCGTGCATGATGCCGCGGACCGGCGTCTCGCGCAGGCAGGGGAGCAGGCGGTCCCAGCGGCGCCGGCAGTGCACCAGCACGAGTAACTCGTGCTCGGCGGCGAGGGCAAGCTGGGCACGGAAGACCGCTTCCTGCTGCTCCGGATCGTCGTGCTCGATCGCCCCGTCCAGCCCGATCTCCCCGATGGCGATGACCTGCGGTTCCTCCAGCAAAGGCGGCAGCCAGGACAGATCGTCGCTCTCCGTGACGAACCAGGGGTGCAGCCCCACCGCGGCCCGGACGGCGGGAAACTCGGCGGCCAGCGCCACTGCGCGGAGCGAGCTCTCCCGGTCCCACCCCGGCACGATCACCTCCGTCACCCCCGCCTCCGCCGCCCGCGCGAGCACCTCCTCCACTCGCCCGTCGAAGGCGGGATCGTTGAGGTGGCAGTGGGTGTCGGTGAGATGGGCCTTCTTCAAAGGTCGCCTTTATATATATAATCAGTATATCAATATCCGGCCTCTCTTAACCACGGTTAGACCGTGCTTTTAATATTCCGGCAGCTCTATTAATCAGTTCTCTCTTTCTGGAAGAATTGCCTAATCCTCTCTATCCAAGTAAGGTTTCGGGGTGAAGGTGGTGCAGGTGGCTCAGGGAATGAAATAATAGTTGTATTGTAGGCAAAATTATATTTGCAGACCGGACATATTGCGATCAAGTCACCTGAGTTTTCTGGCAATCTCAGCTTTGTTCCATCGCGTGGGCAGATTACCATATTAAACATCTCTGAAGATGGCAATGGAAATATCTTGCTTTTCCGATATAGATAACGTCCAATCGCTTTTGCATGCTGACAATATTCAATAGAGTCGCGTTTTACTGAGTCCAATTCATGATTCATCCGGTCAAGTTCAAATTCTTTCTTTATGGACCGAAGGAAACGCATTACCGGATCAGGTTGATCCTCTTCTGTCATTAATAAGGCCTTTTGTCGTAAAGAGTTGAGTTTACCGTGTCCTTCTTTGTTAAATCTGTTGACAAATTCACAAAGAGCTTTATGGACGTAAGCTATATGTTTGTTCAATTCTGCCATATCGTGTTGAATAGCAATAATTCGTTTATGTAATTCCACCACAGATTCTTGGGTTGTATCGAGCCTGTGAAACCGACTATCATAATAATGTTGAAACGCGGAATCGCAGGCTCGAACGGCATGAATTGCATCTGCATTGAGATCTTGTATATATTCCGACGAAGGGATGTTCCGCATTGCGCAAACAAGGCGATAGACAAAGGCCAGTTGATCCTGTTTAAGGTATCCGGTTGATATCGTTTCTGTAATAGTTCGTGTTCCGTTCTGAATTGCCTCGTGTCGAACGTTCATAACCTTACTTCCGTTTAGCATAATCTTTCCAAGGCCAAGGAACACAGTTGTGATATCGGTTAAGATTTCGTTTTCTATTTCAATGGGTGAAGCAATTCCGTGGTATTGCAACCATTTGTGACATACCTCGTGACACAAAGTGGCACTGATGGCATCGGGGAATTGCATTGTCTGGTTATCAATCTCGATAAAAACTTCGTTTCCAGAGGTTGAAAGGTCAATGTTCCCTCCAACTTTATCTGCTTGTTTGGCTATAGTCACTATGAAGGTTAGATTATTAAGACCAATAAAATGAGCAATTCTTTTAGCAGCGTCCTGAATAGAAATTGTATCGTAGAATGGAACAATCGTCGGTGGCATGAGACGGTAATGTATTTTGACACCAGTATTCTGCTCTAATAAAATCAGCTTATCAACAAAAGCTTCGACGAATTGCTCAGGCATTGCTTAGTAATCCCTTCTATTGACGATCACCAGGATTAAGCTGCGTGAGTGTTTGATTAGCGGAAGTAGATAATAGTTGCATCAAATAAAATGATTCAGGTCGGCAGCACATCCAGGTAATCCTGTATGGTCAGCACGGAATGCGGAGAGCCATTCAGCCGCTCCGCCAACTGTGCGTCTGCGGTGAGCAACGACACGTTGAGCTGTTCTGCCAGAATAACGTAACATGCATCATACGCCGTGATGTCATGCGTGCAGACGATCTCAACTGCCCGTTCCATCAGCTCGCTCGTCGGTGTTGTCGGCAAGGCCAGCAGGCGCAACTGTGCCAGCGATTGGCGCGCGGCGGTGATCGTGTAGGTCTGCTTCCGCGCTTTCGTCCAGAGAATGTTCGCGCACTCGATGTAGATCAGGTCGGGCACGGCCAGCGTCGAAGGGGTGGCTTCATCAAGGTAACACCGGATCAGATATTGCACGTCTGCCGTATGCTCTTCCTGCAGAAACAGCTTGATCAGGACGCTGGCATCGATCACACAGGGAATCAATGCATTCATCGCTGCCGACCCTCACGCAGGATATCAAGGGTATCCTGCTCACTGGATGCGGGTTGGCTCGCTCTGATCCGGTCAATCTCCTCCAGCGCGCTCAACCGCTGTTTCTTAAGGTCGCGCATCTGCACGGCCTTCTCAAGCATATCGATCACCTCGGCATTGATTGAGCGCCGATCCTCCCTGGCCATATCTTTACACCGATCGAACAGGTCATCAGGGATATCCCGAATGGTAATACTCGCCATCAGTCGCCTCCGGCAGCCTGGTGATAACACTATTATGCCACAAAAGGTATAGGTGATTTTACGATGTCATCAGAATTTGCCGAATCATGCGTCAGCACTGCTAAACGGGTCATCTCCTCCTGCGATCAGCGCGCCGACGTCCTGTCGGCGCCGGTAATTTGGTAGGCCTACCTCCCAGGGGTCGCTTCGTGCGACCACTGGCTATTGACTTCCACCCCTTCAGGGTGGGATTCCGCATCCATGCGGAATAGAAAATGCGATTACTTTGTGCGAAAAGTGATGACTCTTCAAAAATTTGGATGAGCTTTCCTCCCCAAGGTTCTTAGTGCTCCATGTGCTGTTTCGGATGAGATGGATTCAACTCAAAACTCAAAATTCAAAACTCAAAACTTACTTCACCGCCAGCTCCACGCTGATAATCCGCGTCTGCCGCACCTGGCGATCCGGGTAGGGGGTGCGGTTTTCGTCAGCGTCGTAGACGATCACCTCGTTGATGCCGTCCTGAATGGCGTCGATGGGCAGGCGATAATTCAGGCCCAGGTATTGCGGCGCGAGGTGGGTGAGCGGGCCGGTGCGGAAGAGCAGGCGGTCGGTCTGTTCAGCTTCGAAGCTCAGCCAGCAGCCGTTGAGGCTGACGCCCAGGTCGGGCGCCTGGTCCGCGCGCTCGACGACCAGTTGCACGATCAGTTCCAGGCCCGCCGCCGGCTCGCGGCACATCGCCAGCTCGAAGCGACGCCAGCCGCCGGTCTCCACGCAGGCGGGTAGTTGCCCGGCATGCTCGAAAAAGGGCATCGACCAGTAGTTGAAGGTGGTCTGGATGGTGTAGTGCTTGGGCCGGCCGCGCAGAGCGGCCAG
>Ga0315284_10015608_pt1 | contig 10795 bp, 12 predicted proteins | sample YL17G09_16_MG_FD_203696 | JGI IMG/M metagenome (GOLD analysis project Ga0315284, IMG submission 203696) | Sediment microbial communities from Yellowstone Lake, YNP, Wyoming, USA - YL17G09_16 | ecosystem: Environmental > Aquatic > Freshwater > Lake > Sediment | place: USA: Wyoming | collected...
CCCCCTCGTCCACCGTGCGTGCGCAGGCGATGTTGTTCTTGATCTCGATAACCTCTTCGCCCCACAGGATCTTGTCGTGGATCCTCGGCGCGCCCGGCTTCATCGCCTCGAACGCGTCCGTGACGACGGGGAGAACCTCGTACTCCACCCTAATCGCACGCAGTGCCTGCTCGGCAAGCTCCTCCGTCTCCGCCGCGACCGCCGCGATCGCGTCGCCCATGCGTCGGGCCTTGTCGTAGAGGACCTGATGGTCTTTGTGGAGCACCGGCGGGATCGTGATGATCCGCTGATTGAACTTCGCTTGCGGAACGTCGGCGAACGTAACCACCGTCGCCCCCAGTGCGACAGCGGCCGACGCGTCAATCGACTTCACCATCGCGTGGGCGTAGGGACTCCCGAGGATTCGGCCGTGCAGCATGCGGGGCAAGTCAACATCAACCGTGTAGCGTTCCGCGCCAGTAACACGAGCAATGGCATCGGACCTTGGAAAGTCATGACCAACAAGGTCAAACTGGCTCGCCACGCTACATCACCTCAGACAGAGGAATGCGAGTGCAGCGAGCATTGCTGCTAGCTACTCCAGAGGAGTAGCCATCCACCGTGTAGCGCTCCTGCCCCGTTACGCGGGCGATCCCGTCTTTGCGGGCAAAGTCGTGCCCAAGGAGTTCGTGCGTCGGTCTGCTCGTCATCATCTCCCCAATCACGATCGGGTTCCCTGCCCTGATTGTGCAGCAACGCGGGCGGGAGGGCGAGTTCTCGCAGCGTGGCGGGGGACTGTTCGCCTGCCTGACCCGCCGCCGGGAAGTCCTTCGGGGCACTGTCGAGTGCCTGTCCGTGTGCGGCCCGGATGGATGCAGCTCGACGCTCGTCCGGACATTCTATGATCATGCTTGTCGCTGTAGTAGTATCCGACTCAGTGGTTATGACTCGGTTATGTGGCACATCCCCGCACGACCACCATTGCCGGGAGGCTCAATGCCGAATAGCGCACTCGACGAGGTCGGTCTCTGGACCGAGATGAAGTTGGACATCATCAGGGACTACTCAGCTGCCTACTCGAAGATCCTCAGCAAGCAAGGCACAAAGATAAGGCACTTCGCGTACATCGACGGGTTCGCAGGTCCTGGGCACCACGTTTCGCGCGCCACGAAGAAGGTAATCGAAGGAAGTCCAGCGATCGCTCTCGGACAGAGATTCGACCACTATCACTTCATCGATCTGGATGGAGAAATGACTAGCCTCCTGACGAACCTGTCCGGAGCCAGGACCAACGTGACCATCTACACTGGAGACTGCAATAATGTTCTGCTGCAGGATGTGTTCCCCCAGTGTCGCTATGAAGACCGACGACGCGCGCTTTGCCTCCTTGACCCGTACGACCTGAACCCTTCATGGGAGGTGGTCCGCACTGCAGCAGCCATGGGCAGCATCGAGGTAGTCGTGAACTTCATGATCATGCACGCAAACCGTGACGTGCTCCTGAAGACTGGATGGGAGAATTCGAAGCCGGCCGAGATCGCCAAGATGGATGCGTTCTGGGGAGACGAATCGTGGCGAGAAGCAGCATATAGGACCGAGCATGACCTCTTTGGCGAGGTCCGAAAGAAGACCCGAAATGAAGATCTCGCAGAGGCGTATCGCTCACGGCTCATGGATGTGGCCGGCTTCAAGTACGTGACAGAACCGTTGCCGATGCGAAACAGCAAGGGCAACATCATGTACTACTTGTACTTCGCAGGCCCCAACGAGGTAGGCTATAGAATCGCGACAAGCATCTTCGACAAGAGAAGGGTGTAGCTGAGATGGCCGATAGATCAGGAATCGAGTGGACCCAGGCAACCTGGAATCCTGTGACCGGATGCTCGAAAGTCAGCCAAGGTTGCCAGAACTGCTATGCTGAGCGCATGGCGCGCCGCCTGTCTGCAATGGGGCACCCTAACTACCGGACTGGATTCAGCGTCGCGCTACACCCCCAGATGCTCGAGGCGCCCCTGCGCTGGAGACAGTCTCGGTTGGTCTTTGTGAATTCCATGAGTGACCTCTTCCACGATGATGTTCCTGTCGCATTTATCCAGCAGGTGTTCGCAACGATGTGCCTCGCCCAGCAGCACACGTTCCAGATTCTGACGAAACGCTCCGACCGTCTTCTCAAGTTGGCGTCCCAAGTCGCATGGCCCGCAAATGTGTGGATGGGCGTCAGCGTCGAGAATCAGGACGCGACACGCCGAATAGACGATCTGCGTCAAGTGCCCGCCGCCATTCGCTTCCTATCGCTCGAGCCCCTTCTTGGCCCACTGGACAATCTTGACCTGAATGGAATCCACTGGGTAATCGCGGGCGGTGAGTCTGGGCCAGGTGCCCGCCCAATGGATCCTGCCTGGGTGGCACGTATTCGGGACCAGTGTGCCTCGCGGGGGGTTCCGTTCTTCTTTAAGCAGTGGGGTGGCGTGTTCAAGAAGCGCAACGGGCGCCAACTCGATGGGCGGACATGGGATGAGCTCCCAGAAGTGGAACGCTCGTGGGGCACCCGACGTGCGCAGACCCTCCATGTGCTGCAGTCTCCGCGTCAGAAGGATCGTAGTGCCCGGAGCATTGCCATCGCGTGACCTGCTCGCTGCTCCCCGGCCCTGCGTAGACCGAGTGCGCTGCCTCAATCACCGAACTGCACTGGCAGGCCAAACTGGAGCACTCTGATCTCCGAATCAGGCAACTCCACGTTGAGTCTTTCCTGCAGCGCACTCGCCGCTTCGGGAGTTCCGGGGACACAATACCGAACGCCGCGTCGGTCGTACTTCGATTAGGTACTGTGTCCCCGGAATCCCTGCAGCGTAGATTGGCGAGCAGCGCCCCGTATAATGGGCGAGCGAAGGCGGGTGACCAGGAATGGCAGTGGAACGTTTCGCCGAGCATGCTCCCGCATGCGAATCTCAGTACAGGCAGTCTCCCTTTGGGATCGAGGTCACGGTCACTCCAGGAACGTGGGATGTCCCAGCCGGGAAGACGGTAAGTGTCACGAGAGTAGATCGGAAGGCAGGCACGGCGGTGTACCCTGCTGGCCGAACGAGCATTGTCACATCACCATGGGAAGCGCGGAGCCAAGCCCCCTAGTTGCACCCACACCGTGCACAGCAGGACTTCGGGGGCGGGTCGTGACTCCTGAATCAGCCGGTTCGTCTCTCGAATCGACCCCGGAAGAAGAGAAAACCAGAACCGCACTGATAGTCGGCACCCGCGGCACGTCGGCGAACGTGACCACCGTCGCGCCCATCGCAATTGCCGCCGAAGCATCGATCGACTTCACGATCGCATGAGCGTAGGGGCTACCGAGGATCCGGCCGTGCAGCATGCGGGGGAGAACGACGTCAACTGCGTAACGTTCCGCGCCGGTGACGCGCGCGATTCCATCCTTCCTGGCGAAATCGCGCGCAAGGAGTTGGAACGCGTGTTTCTCAGCCATTTCCAACTCCTTCCGGGCGCAGACGAGCGAGGGTGCCGCCGAGTCCGTCCCTAGCTGCAGCGCACGAGCCTGTCAGGCGAGGAAGCACGTAGCCGCCGTCCTTTCGCAGGTGGTCATGGTCTACGAACTCATGTGCCGGCTTGCTGGTCATCCTCTCCCTCATCACGGCTGGTTCTCACCGCGCTCTGATTGTGCAGCAAGAGGGGTGGAAGGGCGAGCAGACTTCGTCATTCACCCCGGCTGGCGCCAGCCGCCGGAGCATGGTCATTACTGCATCAGGAGCTTGCTCACCGACTCCCACACATGTTCGCCAGTCTGCTGCACACTGCCTGGTGGGACAACATCAACCTGCAGCGGAAGCAGTGAGTGCCTACACACATCAAGGTACGCCGCGCGATGCTTCGAGAGAAGCTCCAGGCCCTCATATTCGCTGAGTTCTCCTTGCAGTCTGTCTGCTCGCTTCCGCAGTCTCTGGAAAGCCTCCTCAGGAATGGCATCCAGGAGAAAGAGTCGGTCGAGTGGCGGCATGGATCGATGACACAAAGCAACGAACTCCCTGCTGAGCACGCCACTTTCCTGGTACACAAGCGTGCTGATGTACGAACGACTCGAGAGAACGACTGCCCCGCGATCGAGTGCGGGGAGGAGAGTCTCACCCACAAGATGTGTGCGGGTCGCCAAGAGCAAGAACACCTTCTCGTCGGAGGTGGCATCCCGCCCCCCTGTGAGGCTCGCCCACACGCGCCGCAGCGCTCGGTACGGATCAGGAGGCTCAGCCACTTCGACAACATCACGGCCAAGTCCCTCAAGTCTCTCCCTGAGCAGCCGCATCTGCGTGTTCTTGCCTGACCCGCTTATCCCTTCGAAGACAATGTACGCGCCCTGGCGCGCGAGACTCCGGAGTTGTGGAGTCTGACCCAGTTCCTGCAGGAAGAACCGCACATCTGCCATTCGGGTACTGGCATAGCGTCTACTCTCTGGGAAAACGAGGGCCTCCGCGCGCTCGCACATTCCACGCGAGAGACGTCGTGTTGCGCCCTCGACTCCCCCACCGGATTCGCCGGCCCACATGCATGACCGCAGGATCCCCCATGCACCGAAGCCCGCCAGGAAATCCGCGTCCCTCACCACTTCCGCTTCCAGAGAGCGGGGGCTCCTGGAGATGTCATCGTGATCTTCGATCACATCGATCACGCGCTGTGCTGTCTGGTATTCGACCCCGACCTCGTCGAGAATGCGGCGCGCCAGCCTACACGACTCAGTGACGCTTTCTCCGCCATGCTTTGCTGGATCCTGTCGACCCAGGTCATGCAGCCTCACAGCCAGGGTCACGACGAGTTGGTCACCGCCATACCGCAACATGAGTTCCCGCGCGAAACCAAGCACGCGATCTGTGTGGAGACGGTCATGACTCGGGCTCTCGCGGCAGTCCTGTAGCTTGCCAAGCAACTGCCTATCGAGACGTTCCACTTCCTGCGGCAGCTCACGCATGAAACCTCCGACCTGGCGATCCCAGGCTTTCTAGATCGCGGTAAAGCGCGTACTTGAACGTCAGCGCTGTCGCAGGCACAATCGATGCGAAAGGGTCTCTGTTGTAGTCAGCAAGCGTCTTGTACCTGTATTGCCTCCGCTCTTCATCCTTCAGAGGCTGCGTGTCATGTACGGCTACGCTGTCCCAGCTCGACGAGTAGGCTATCGGTGGGTATTGCGCAGGGGCGACGGGGTTGGGTCTTGCAATCACGCATACTTCGTAGTAGTCTGAACCCATGGCTCGCCCGCTTCGCATTGAGTACCCGGGGGCTCTCTACCATGTCACCTGCCGCGGGAACGCACGTGGCAAGGTCTTCCTCATCGATCCCGATCGAGAGTTCTTCCTTCAGGTTCTGGCGCAAGCCGTCGAGAGGTTCAACTGGCTCTGCCATGCGTACTGCTTGATGACGAACCATTACCACCTACTCGTTGAGACGGTTGACCCGACGCTGGCGCGCGGCATGCGGCAACTCAACGGTGTCTACACGCAGGAGTTCAACCGCAGGCACTCGCGAACCGGTCACGTCTTCCAGGGCCGCTACAAAGCCATCCTCGTCGAGCGCGATGCGTACCTGCTGGAGTTGGCAAGGTACGTTGTCCTGAACCCAGTGCGCGCCAAGTTGGTGCGCAGAGCACAGGACTGGCCGTGGTCGAGCTATCGCGCCACGGCTGGATTCGAGCCGGCGCCATCACTGCTCACGACCGACTGGATCCTGGAGCAGTTCGGCTCGTCAGCCAAGAAGGCGCAGGCGACCTACCGCAAGTTCGTGTCAGCAGGCCGAGGCGTGACCGTTTGGGAGAATCTGCGCGGGCAGATCTATCTTGGCAGTGGCGAGTTCATTGAGCAGCACGCGCCGGGCAGCGGCAGCGGCAGCGGCAGCGCCAGCTTACCGGAGATCCCCCGCGTGCAACGCCTGGCCGATCGGCCCACGCTCGACACCGTCGTCACGAGTTCGAAGGACGTAGCAGGCGTCGCCAAAGCGTATCTCGAATACGGCTACACGATGAACGAGATCGCCGCGCACTTGGACGTGCACTACTCAACGGTCAGTCGCCGGCTACGTCAGTACAAGGCCGGGCAGGATCATGTTACTTGCATGATTGCAAGACCTGACCCTCCAGTCTCCCCAATTCACACGGAACGACAAGGCCAATTCCTCGCCTACATCCATCAATACGGCATCTTGAACGGTCGTGCTCCGGCTGAAGCCGACATGCAGCGATTCTTCCAGACCACGCCGCCGAGCGTGCATTCGATGGTGCTCACGCTGGAACGGCGGGGTTTGATTCGGCGTGTGCCCAGGCAGGCGCGCAGCATTACCCTGAGCGTTTCGCCCGAATCATTGCCCCCGTTGAAACCCGCCGCGCCTCGCCCCTCTAGGCCATGACACAGGCGCAACGTGTGGGAGAACCTCCGCGGGCAGATCTGCCTCGGGAGCGATGAGTTCGTCGAAGACCTCGCGCTCGCGAGCGCCTCGATCGCCGAGATCCCACGGGCCCAGCGTCTCGCCGCCCGCCCGCCGCTCTCAGCTCTTGTCACTGACCCGAAGGACGCCGCCGGCTTCGCCCTCGCGTACCTCGCTACACCCAGCAGGAGATCGCCGCCACCTCGACATCTACTACTCAACCATCAGCCGGCGCGTCCGTGCGGTCCGTCCGCAGCGCCTCCGCAACGTGATGCGCGATGGCGCGACCTAGCTCCATCTTCTCTCCCGACTGGGGGTATCATGGCCACATGGATGTGGCCCAAGACTCCATGAGCACTGGCCCCGCGGCCTTCAGTGGATGCCGGAGCCATCCTGCTCCGGCATCGGGATGGTGAGACAGACATGAGTGCGAGCATCGGGATGATCTTCCGTCTCTCTGTCAAACTAGGCAAGAAGATTCGTTTCGATTACGACCAAGCGTTGCCGCCAAGTCCCAACCCGCTCTTGGACTGGTCAGCGGACCTTTTCACCGCGGATCGAACGCAGTACATCCTCGTCACGAACACAGCATCGCTGTACTCCTTGGTGATGTACGGAAAAGGCATGACCGACGAGACGCGATTCCTTGGAGACACCATCGCCGCCATGCGGGACGTCATGAGGGCCGATGGCTTCCTGCCCATCTTCGAGAGCGCGATCGATCCTTCGTTCTACCCGGCGGCACTGGCCAAGCGCGAGAATCGGAGCGTCATCGGCTCGATGAATGACTTCATCTTCCAGGCCCGTCTCCGGCTTGCGCGCCAAGACATCTCACCTTACGGCATCTCATCTTTCCTCAACAGCACACTGATGTCGTACATCGACTACAGGCCCCCTCGGGAGGAGTTCCAGAGCATGGTGCGGGAGTACCTGGCCCGCCGATGAAGATCCAGGGGGCGACGGGGTCTACCATCGGATTCCGTATGGGGGTGACGGGGGCGGCTCAGCGCAATGAGCCGCTTGGCTGTTGCTGCGCAACTGCTGGCCCTTGCTCGACTCTGAAATGCCGCCCCCGTCATCTGTTCCATCCAGGGAAGTCCAAAGGGTGACGGCGGGTTCCTCAGCCTCGGCTTCGAGGCCGCGACGCCTGCGGTAGTGAGCGCCCCTGGGTCACGGTTCCCGCGAGTGAGTTCCGTCTACGCCGGCGCCCCGCCAGGCGGGACGAGGTAGGCGGTCAGGTCGATTCGCGACTCGCCCTTCTTTCTGTGCAGGATGAGCTGTCCATCTTCGCGGTAGATGACAACGTGCCAGTAGAAACGATCCTCTCCTTCGGTGACCCATAGCCCGTCAATCCACGTACGGAACACCGCGAAGGGGATCAGTAGAAGACGCTCGGCGGATCCACAGCCGAAAGCTGCGTAGCCGGACTCGGCGGTCTCGAGGAACTCCTTCTGGTGTGGATGAAACGCAAACCAGTAGTTGGGCTGAGTGTCCGGGTCATGCTCTTTGGACACCGCGCAGTTCACCGCGATCCGCCCGTCGGGGGTGGAGTACTTCGCTCGGGATCGCTTGACGAGGTTGACCGCGAGATGCGCGGTGATCCGATCGAGACAGCCCTCGTGAAACGCCACGGGCACGAACTTCGGCTGCTTGGCGGGAGCTGGTCCCGGCTCTTCTATCTCTGTTGCTTCCTCCTGCTGAACTTCCTCAGCCGTACTGAATAGGACTTCTACGATCTCATCCAAGCGAGTGAACTCGCGCGGAATGAGGATCTGGTGAATCCTCGATACGAGCTGGGGGTCTTCGACCTCCTCTTTGAGTTCGGCAAGGGCAACTAGAGCGTCCACACTGATGATCCGCATGCTCCAAGCATGGCGTGACCCGCGTATCTGGGCCTCGAGATCACCGGTGTCCTGACGCCCTACGACAATCAGAGCCGATGATCTGTCCTCGGACGCGCGTCCTTCGTCGACAAGGGCCTTCCTGTACGCAGCGATCCTCTCCAGATCGATGCGATAGGCATCGGTAGTCTTGACTTCGACGACCAGAGAGTGCCCGCCAGGGAACGTCCACAGTCCGTCGTGACCAATTCGCCCTGCAGTACCTCGGTATCGGCCAGGCTCAACGCGCGCGCCCAAGCGAACGCCGACCTCGTTGATGACATCCTGGAGCGCGAACCCGCTATTTGGAAACGATTCGACCAGGCACTCAGAGGCATACCGCTTCAAGAGCTCCGTTGGAATGTGCGAAAGAAAGGCTCTGAACTCGGACGAGCCAGGGCCGCCATCAAGTAGCTTGCCGTCGCCTGCGAACGCGATGAGCTGTTGGACATGTTTGTCTCCAACCTGTTCACGCGCGTTCAACCAGAGATCAAGGAGGGCCATGGACGGATCGTAGCGTTTCCCCTACTCGCCCGTCTAGCGAGGGCGGCGGCAGGGTCCAACCTTGTCTCTTGATATCGCAGGCTCTTTCCGCCGAGCTACGGCGTCGCGGCTATCCCGTACGGCGTCGGATCGACAAGCTCGGGAGTGCCGTCGCCGTCAGTGTCGGTCCACCCGAGGAAGAGAGCCGGGATCTGAACGGAGCCGCAGCAATCCGACGCATCGACTCGAGTCCCCTCCGTGCAGGGCCAATCGTGCGTACCGGGGTACCCGAAGTGATGGAACACTTCGTGGGCGAGGAGCGTGGTGAGGAGTCGGCTGTCGTCACCGAAGAGCTGGGAGCGGTCATCGATCCCGACCCAGATGTCGACGCCGGGGTCTGCACAGGGGCAGCAACCGGAAGCGAGGCCGAAAGTGTCGAAGCCGTCGCGCGTCACGTACGCGTGCCGCGCGGTGTTGGCTGCATCGAGGTCGACGATGGTTACGAGCTGGTAGCCGGCGGGATCGAGCCCGGTCAGCGCGCGGATCGTGGACGGCGAAAGGAAGAGGTCGTCTCGCCCCGCAGGAGGCTGGATCACGACGCCGCGCGTTTCCATCTGCAGAATGGGCTCTGTGGAATTGGGACCTCGCGTGTAGCCGGCGTAGATCTCGTTCAGCCTGCGGGTCGCGGCGTCGAACGCGGCGAGCGCGTCGGCCGCCGTCACGCCGAGGTTCCCGTAGTCGATGAACACAGCGAGGAGCGTGAGAACCCCCTCGGGGCGGCAGATCGGAAGGGTCTGCGTCTTCGTATCGGCTGCACGCCCGACCGGGGCGGACCACGACTCATCGTGGCCGTCGGGGAAGAGGTCGATCTGGTAGAACTGCGAGCCGATCCATGCCGTGCTGACCCACGGGTCGGTGAAGACTCCGTAGCGTTCCTTCCGCGCGAGGGCGGGCGCCGCGAGCGCGATCCCGAACCGCTCCTGATACAGAGCGACGATCCGCGCCGCCGCTTCGTCGCGGGAGGGAGGCGCCGCCGGCCGCGGCAGGGCCGGGACGCCATCGACCGTGATCGCGATGCGCGCCGAGGCGTAGCCCGATTTATCGGCGGTCGTGGCGCCGGCGTCGAGCACGTAGGCTCCGGCGCCCCACGCCGGGACCCAGGGCACGACGACTTCGAACGGGGTCTCGCCCGCCAGATTGTCGATCGACGCCACAGAAAGCTCGTCCGCGGAGAGGCCGATTCCGAGAGAGACCGGACCGGTCACCCGAATGCGAACGGAAATGGGGAGCGGTTGTCCGGATGAATCGAGGCTGCCCGCGATCACGTCGCCATCCGCAAGCCCGACGAACGCGATCTCCATGCCGCCAGCGCTCTCCGCAACGCATCCGCCCGCGACGGCGAGGACAAGAAACCCCACTGCTACGGCAAGTCTCCCGCGCATAGACCTCCCTCTTGCGGCTCGTCGGCCGCAGCGAATCGCCCCAGTCTCCCAGGAACGTTCGATCTTGTGCCCGACAACCGCGAACGAACCCGCCGCCTTCTAGCAGTGTAGCTCCTCCGACTCCGCAGGGATGGCTCCTGACGGGCGGCGGGGTCAGGGATGGTTTGCACGGGCGGCGGGGTCTACCATCGAATTCTGTGCAGTGACGGGGACACCCCCGGCGCGGTAGACTGACCTCGACGGGGGTTCGTGTCTGGCTGCTTGCGACACAAGCAGGTTGGGGGTCCGCGGGCTCTTCGGAGACACCGCTCGATTCTGAAATGCCGCCCCCGTCATCTGTGCCATCCAGGAAAGTCCGAAGGGTGATGGTGGGCTACTCAGCCTCGGCTGAGTAGCTTGGGAGTTGCTGCGCAACTCCTTGACCGATGTGGCTCTTTGTGCCGGGACCACATCCCGTGTGCGGACAACTGCTAGCAGCCTGTTGATTTTCACTTCCTGCCCCGACCCTGGTAGGCTGTCGCGGACCAGAGGGGGAGCTGACGATGTCGATGGGACGGCGCGGAGCGAGTCAAGGGTCGATGTGGATTGCCCAGAACG
>Ga0315284_10015610_pt1 | contig 10795 bp, 15 predicted proteins | sample YL17G09_16_MG_FD_203696 | JGI IMG/M metagenome (GOLD analysis project Ga0315284, IMG submission 203696) | Sediment microbial communities from Yellowstone Lake, YNP, Wyoming, USA - YL17G09_16 | ecosystem: Environmental > Aquatic > Freshwater > Lake > Sediment | place: USA: Wyoming | collected...
GCTTTGCAGATCGTATTCCATCGCGACGCGGTTCCAGGTGCTCGCGGTGAGCGCGCCGGGAGACGCCGAGACGGAGTTACTCGACCCGCTACGGTCCATGACGATCGTCCAGAAATCGCCGATGCAGTTGGCGTCTGGGTAGATCGACATCACGCAGATGAAGCGCCGCCGCGGCATCACGATGATGTTGTACTCGGTCATCTTGTGGCGCCAGAAGCGAACGCCCATCAGCGCCTGACCCGATACCCCGGTAATCCGCAGCGAGCGCGTGCCGACTTGCGCTTGCGCGGTGCTGATGTGCAGCCCCGTTTGATTCACCGGGTTTTCATAAAACCAGTTCAGGTCGCTGTGCTCGAAGTCGCTCATCCACGCCGGCAGCAGGTTGGGCAGCATCGGAGCTCCGACAGTGCCCGCTTGCACCGTCATGAACGTATCGTCAGCGTAGATCGTGCCGACCGTGGTGCCGATGGTGTAGATGTAGAACTGCACCCACTGCGTCCCGGTCGGCGCGATGGCAACACGTGAGTTGATTTGCTTCCACGTCGTACTCGCCGCCGTGATGGCCTTAGTCGATACGCTGATCTCTGCGCCAGCACTATCGAGCCACGACACACCGAACCCGATGCCGCCCGTGAGTGATGCGCTGGTTTTGTACCAACCGCCGAACGTGACCGCGTCGGCCGCGTCGCATGGATACTTCACATAGTTCGTGACGCGCGACGCAGTCGGCGTCACCGCCACGAGTACATAACTGCCTTGGTGCGCGTTCGTCGAGTCGAGCGTGATCACCCACGACGACCCGCTCACAGTCCAATACCAATTGCCAATTTCAAAGTTGGCGTTCTGAATCGTGATCTCGCCCGCAGCACCGCCCGCCGTCGGTGTCGGTATATCAATCGTCCCGGGCGTCACGATTCCCTGCGCTGATCGTGTCGAGTAGTTCGCAACCGCTGGATCCGCCCACGCTGCAGAGTCGTCCTCGATCAGCATCACAGTGACCGGAGAATCTCCGCCGAGCTTCCACCCGGCACAGCGAAAGACTTTCGCCGACCAACCGAATTTAGAATACGTAAGCGATACGCGCGTGCCGATGGCAATCTGTAGCCCAGTCCAGCGCAATGGCACGGAACAAGTGATCTGTCGATCAGACTGCAATAGCTTCTTGTATGCAATTCTCTGCGCCTGGTACTCGCTGTTGGTCAGCGGCAGCATCAAGGTCTTGACGAGCGTCGTACCACCATCTCGGGTGACATACCCGGCATCTGTCAGCGGTAGCGCATCAACCTCGATGCCATAATCTGTGACCGATGCGTAGATGCTCTTGACCGTGTTGTATCGGTCCTCACGCCGCACGCTTCCGCTCATCACGATATCGCCAACGATATCAACCTCGGAGATCGACACATCGGCCGCAACATACGCACCAGCAGTGGGGCGCCACTTCCCGCTGACCTTCGGGCATGACCCGGCACACGACGACAGGATCTGTTCGAGATTGTCGCCGTGCGTATTTCCCAACGAGATGACACCGTTGCAGGTGTAGCGGCTCTGATAGGTCGCAGGAGAAACCGGCGGGATCAACACTTGCACGTCACAGATGTCAGCCTGTGCGCGTATCCAATCCCAATCCATGCGTGCAAAGGCGATCGACATATACTGCGTCATGTAGTCCGTGGCGCAGAGGATCGGATTCTCTGACCATGTCCATGTCGACGGTGTTGCGAACCGCTGCGCCCCAGTACCGCCATTCGTGCCATCGAGCCGCGGGTCGTATACCTTCGCGCCCTTGATCTTCGCGCGGATGTTCTGCGGCACTCCGGAGTAGAAAATACCCTCGGGAGTTTTTGCCGTATAGCTGAAATACGTGAACATGTGGACGGTGTAACAAATGCCGCGAGCGCGATAAACGCCACCGGCTCCCCCCGGGTAGTCTGTCGCGGATATCGTCGAGAGCAAAGGCGACTGCGTCTGTGCAGCGGTGCCTAGATACTTCTCCAGCTTCACCGCCCATGTGCCACCCTGACCCAGCCCGTATTTGCCGGCGTCAATAATCCCACCGCCCCAATCAATGTGGGCGGCGTCGGTCACCAGGTCGTTGTCATAATACAGATCGGTGATCGATTCACATTCGCGCGCACAATGGGCGATGGCTTTGATGACCTGGAAGTTGTCATGTGCGCCAGGCTCGCTACGGCTGTTGGCGTACATGATGACGCCACCGCAGAACGATTCACCATAGACAATCTGCTGCGGCGCTTTCGCCGATGCGATCACCATATCGCGCGCGAATGTCTGGTGCTTTTCTGCTTCCTTCTCGGCGGCTCGTGTGGATGCCACCTGAAGCCCATAAATGGCAGCAACCTCTGCGGCCGCCACTATCCATCCCGAAACATATGTCCCGAGCCATGCCCCTACCGCCTGCGGCATGTCAGACGCTCCACGCCACAGCAATAGCCCTCAACGGGATTCGCACGAGTCCATCGTCCGGATGTATCCCCCATACGTAATTACCATTGGTAACACCAAGCGTCTGTACAAGCTCGTCGAGTTTGACCGCCAGAGTACAAAGCACCAGATCCCCCGGATTCGCTGTTACTTTAGGCTCACCCAGGTATCGGGCGATGAGATTCTGTATCCCGCCATGCTCTGCGAGGATTCGCGCGGCGCCTAGTTTGCCGTCGTAATTGAAGTCGATCGCGTGATCGATCCCAGTACGCTCAGCCACATACGCCGATGCGAACTGACAACAATCGCGCACGCCCCACTTGAGCGGCTGATTGATGTAGTCCTTGCAGACCTTGCGCAGCGCCTCGTCCCAGTTCATACCAACGTGTCGCTCTTCGTCGGATTCGCAAACGACACCAGATCCTTCGCGCCAACTGTGATTCGTGCGTTAACCATGTCGGTCAGATAACGGAAGCCGAGATCCCCGGAATAGTTGCGCTGCAGCTCGGTATCCGAGAAATATCGCATCAACGACCTTTCCATCTCGATCATCTCCGACTCGACCGCGATCTCGATGACGGACGTTGTCGACGTGCCGGTGAGAATCCGCATCTGATCCATGCGTCCAACAAATAACTCGAACGGAGTCGTCACCATCGCTCCCGTAGCAATATCCCTGACGCCGAGATAGATGGTTACGGCGCGCTCGAAATAGTTGTAGATCAGCGCCTCGTTGAGCAGCGTCGTATCTACACCCGATAGACGCAGCATGATGCCGGTCGGCGATCCGTCATCGCGCTCCTCTATCCCTTCGATTGATCCAAGATCGCCAACACCCAGATAAGTGTTTCCACCGAACGCGATATCGCCCAAGTCGGTGTGCACGTACAGCACCCCTTCGTCGAACGCCAGCGACACGAACAGCACCGGGATGATGAGCGGGTCATCAAGTGTCGCGACCAGACCGGCATCGAGTGTGCGACTCATGCGAGGACATCTTCTTCAAGTGAGATCACCAATGACTCATTCAACCGATCGGACGGGTGCGGCATGCCGCTGATCGAGATCGGACTCGACAACAGATAGACGCCGAACGGCGCCGTGATATCCACGGGAGCGTTGTCGGCATAGTTAGCGTGTAACTCAGGCCAGATGTTTATCGTTGTCGCCCCGGCGACCGTGGTGCAATTCTGCGTGACGATCTTCAGCTCGTTTCCGATGGTTAGAAAATCGCCACCCTTAAGCCAATTCGTCACGGCAGCAGTCGCCCCGTCAATAACCAGCGTCACCCCACCGGCTGTATGTCCACCATTCAACAATGGCGTTCCACCCCCCGCACCGCTACGCGTATACCCCAAATTCGACATCAATACTTTGAGACGATTACGGCGACCCTTCAACTCAAAGGCATGCCCGTCCATCGTCAATCGTCGAGTGCCGGTCAGGTTTAAATACGTCAACACCAAGCGCCACCGACTACCCGTGCGCCCCTGAGTTTGCACGCTGCCCGTGACTGAAACGAACATCTCATCGTTGATGATCTGCTCGAGCGTCCAATGACTCGGCCCCAACGTCAGAGTTTGGGTGCTCATTGACCGCGCCTTTTTTTGTCGATCAACTCAGCCTGCGCCGCGTTCTTTGCAACCCTCATCGCTGCGGCCACTTCGGCTCTCGATGCGCCCGCCCCAACGGTCACATTCTGATTGATAACCACGCCACCACCGTTGGGGACAATCGACCCCGATGACGACGGCATGAATAGTTCAGGGCCGCGCTCACCGACAAGAAACGCGCGCCCCGGTGATACCGGACCGCCCTCCGCTCTGGCACCGCCATACATCCCAGCCACTGCACCGAACGCTGTCCCAACCCAGCCGCCACTGCCCGCCAATCCCTTGAACAGTTGTATGGCCGCCGCCTTCAGTACCATCTGCTCCAGTGTCAATATCCATGACTTCAAGACGGCATCGAATCCACCATCCGCCGCTTGAATGAGATTGTCGGCAAACAGTTCGCCAAACGCTTCGGCTTGGTCATTCATCTTCTGAAATCTCTGGAGGTCTTGCTCGCCCAGCATCTGGGTCAGCGCTTCTTCTTCTTCGACACGCTTTTTATTCGTCTCTTCAAATACGCGCTCTTCGTTCGCGGCACGTGTTGCGATCACGCCGGCGTTGTATTCGGCAAGATTATCAGCCGCCCTCTGCTCCGTCTCGATCCGGCTCTTTACCAAATCTTCGTTGTATTGTGCCAAGTCATCTGCGGCTTTCTTTGCAGCCGATAATGCGGCCGCTGGCTCTTCGATGATGGGCGGCGGCGCACCCCTTCCTTGAATCACCCCAGAGAATTCATGACTCTGCGGAGTGAATGCAGAGCCGAACGATTTCTCGTTGAACAAGCTCTGCCCAATTCCCTTGCCAGTCTTGTTTAAGAAGTCGAGGACACCACCGGAGAACTGCAGAACCAACGCCAGCGCATGCGCCAACTCCCCCCACGCGGACGCATTCTCTAGTACCGCAGACGCAAGCTCTTTGGTCATAATTCCTTGGAGCTTTTCAAACTGATCGTTCAGGTCGCTGGCTTTCTTGACCTGCTCGTCGGTGAAGACTCCGGTCGCGGCCGCGCGCATTTTCTCCAGCGCAACAGTGCCGTCTTTCAGTGCGCCGGCGAACTTGGGCCCTACTCGTACACCAAATGCATCAGACGCATCCGCCGCACGCTTCGCCCCGTCCGAGTATTTCGCTAATCCGGAAAATGCCTGCTCGAGCGCAACGTCCGTCGTGCTGGTGATATCAACGCCCATCCGGGCGAAGGCTTTCTGGAGTTTCTCTGAACCACCCCGCGCCTCGCCGAGGTTCTTGTTGAACGTCTGCAAACCTTGATTGATTTGTCCCTTGGTCGCCTGCGTCAGAGACTGAAACGCGAACTCAAGCCGCTGTAGCTGTTCAGCACCAATTCCTGCCTGGTCGGCGACTTCGCCAATCGCGTCAACCGTCTCGACCTGGCTCTTGATGAAACGCGCCGCACTGTTGATGGCATACAAACCACCCAGCGCCACAAACGCGCTTTTGATGCTGCCAACGATGCGTGTCTGTGAGCGGTGGAAACTTTCGAGCTTGTTGTTGGCGTTCGCCAGTGACTGCTGGTACTGCGCCGTCTGCGCCTCCAGACGCACGACGTACTTAGCAAGGTCACTCGTTGCCATTAGTTTGCCTTCTGCTCGATGAACGACAGGAACTCAGCATCCTTACGACGCCGGGCCTCTATCGGATCTTCATACATGAAATCGGACATGTGGATCGGGGGGGAGTTTGGATTGCGATTCGCATTGGCGGCAATCGTGGCGAGGATCGCGGAATGCCAGTTGTCGCGCCACTGACCGAATGGCTCGATCTTGTAGTACGCAGACCATTCGCGAAAATGCTTAGACGGCATTGCCTCCGCCTCAGCAATGGAGATTTTTAAGTGCGCCGCGAGCCGAAGGAGGAAACGGCGCTCGGGGCGCTCTCTAAGTTTTTTTCCTCGTCCTCATCGAATCCGGATAGCTTATAAATCCGCTGGGCGATCTCGTTGATCACCTTCATCGGCATGCTGCTCGATATATCTTCGACCGTGCTGTCAGACCAACCGACAACCCCATGCTTGCACGCTATGAATGCAGCATCGAAAGATTTCTCCTTACGATATGCCTCCGCGATCTCAATCTGGGCGCGAGCGGACAGTTCCTTGATCTCGATTGACCCCACGAGATCAATCGTGACCGTCTCGCGCTTGAGGATATCTTTAATCATGTGCGTGTGATTGCACCGCTGATCTTGAACCCGAAACGGAGTGCGTTGCGCTCAGTCGGGGACGGCACGACCGAATAGCTCAGACAAACGGCGCTGAATGAAAACCTCTTGATCGGCGAACTGATCGTGTATTCAAGCCGACAGAGCCGGGTGGACCCAGCCTCAACCGCGACCATCGCCACCAACTGAACCGGCGCAGTCGCCGCTTTGGGAATGTAGTTACACTCGACAGTGATCTCGTCCCCTTCGGCGAGTCCCGCAATATATTCCTTGGTCCCTACCGGAGAGTCGAAGTTCGTCACCTCGACGAGCTGGTTGGTACGCCCGACGTTCGTCACGCTGTAGACCTCTTCGATCGCAGCCAGCACCTGAGGAGACGCTGTCGATCCCAAATAGAACTTCCAGCCGCTAATGTTTGCCGCTGTCGTCATCTCTCATCTCCTAGGTATATGCAATGAAAAACTGAAGGGCAACTCGGTGCAGTTCCGTGTCAGCCTCGTACAACTCGATCTCGCGCTCTTTTCTAATCCGATCAACCGTGCTCGCCCCGAACGCCCCGACGTAGCCAATCAATTCCAACTTCACCGCATCTGCCAACGCATGAGCGGTGATGTAGCTTCCATCCCAACAATCGACAACCATCAACGCCTCGCGCATTCCGCCGACGCTGCCATCCAGCAGCTGCTGATCCTGGTCATCATCGAGCGCGAATGTCAGCGCCGGAAATCCAGGATGCTGCTGTGGAAGGAATTGTGGATAGATGGAACTGGTAAGCGCAGTGATACCCGCCCGTCCAGAGACGAACGTATAAAAGTCCTTCGAAATCATTTCTTAACTGCGGCCTTGGCGATGAGTTCCTTCAGGCGCTCTTCAAGTCTCGCATTAATCGCCGGGATGCTCGCTTTGAACGCGGGCTCAATGAAAGGTCGACGCGGGATCTTGGATGTCCCGAACTCCAGAAACTTACCGTAAAACGCCTCGGACTTCGGACCAATCAATACGACCGCCGCCGTTCTGTCTTTCGACAAGAAAGATTTGCGCGCAATGTTGCGTCGCAGGAACCCGGGAGACACCAGACGCCCCTTATAAGTGCGGTGCATCCGATCCCCTTCGGGAGCCGCAGCCTGGATGGCACGCACCACGGGCAGCGCCGCAGACATAGCTGCAGACCGTAATGACTTGCCGCCCACCGATGCACCCATCGCGCTTAATTGCGCAGACAACTCTCTGAACCCGGTGATGTTATCCATCGGTCGTGTGGACGTTTTCGATACACATCAGCAACCACTCCCTGCCGTCATCGTTCAAGTCGAGCACAGATTTCACGTCGAATATTCTAGTACCCACATAGACGCGATCTCTGGGGGTTAACGCTATATCCGTCCGTGCCCGCATCCTGATCTCGTGAGTCACGTCCGCCTTCTCTCCAGATGCCGCGAAGTATTCTCGGCCACGCACTGGATCGATTGCCGCCATCTGTGTGCCGAGTTTCGTCCAGGTGCGCGTCTGCTGCCCCGCGGTGTCTTGCGTCAATGACATCCGCTTCAGCGTAGTGAAGGAATTCATCCGGCCGGATTTCAGTACCATCGCGTCAGCGTCCAACTGCTGAGAAGTATTTCCTTCGCACACAGATTGGTGTTCGCGCCAAGATCGCCAGCGCCCGTGATATCAAGCGCATCGCTGACATACTGCGTGATCGCCGCCTTGATATCGCCAGGAACAGAAGCCGTCGCCCATCCGGCCGTGAACGTAATCGTGATCGGCGCCGGCACGTCGTAATCAACCGCAGGCCATGCGCCGTTGCGTAGCGGCATCAGTATCCCGCCGTCATTCCCGCGTAAGGCTTCTTGGTATTGCGTCCCGATTGGGCTGCCTGAAGTCGGACCGCGCAGCGTCGTTGTCGACCCGCCCGATACATACGCGACGCTCGAGATCGAGATCGTCTTGCCACGCGGGAGCCGGATCGGCCCATTCGGAAATTCGTCGATCACCCAGCGATGTACCTTCGACAATATTGAGCGGCGCATAATCCCCTCCGCCCAATTCACGGCGCCGGGGAGATGCACGTCGGTGATCAGATCGTCGAACTCATCGTGCGGAATGCGTAATTGAGCCTTCACCTTCGATAGAGAGATCGGGAACTCGTCATCCGCATCCCAATCGAGCGACAGCGGCGTCACTTTGCGACGCTCTTCATCTGCAATATCGGCATCACCTTCACGGCGATGCCTTTTATCAGCGCAGTTCTGGCTGCAGCCTCCGGCATCTCAACGGGCACCCGGTAGACACCCCTCGGATAGCTGGCTTTTGGAGTGTCCCAATCACGACGCAACTTGATCGAATAGGTGGGCAATTGGTTTCCCTGTTCTGATTTCTTCATGGTGCCATTGTGTCCAAGCTAACCAGTGCATCAGTTGTTCTCGACTCGACCAGCCGTACGCCATTCCACCGGCGTCGTCCACCGTGACGTGACGCCCGAGAATCAATGCCTCGATCGCCACGCTGCTGTTGAGCGTGATGACTGTACCGGCATCGGTGAAGGTATCCGCCAGGGGTAAGCGCCAAACCTCGCCGGCCGGATGGCGGCGAAAGTGCGTGGCCTCAGAGTGGCTCGCGTACCAGTCCTCGATATGATCCCACGTCGGCGAGTACGTCTCTGTCTGCCCGCAGAGGACCGCTCTTTCGCCATACCTCCACGGCATCAATGCAACACCATGCAGCGCCCAGCGCGAGGCGTCATGGCCTTCCGGAACGCAATGATCGCCGCGTTTGCCGTGACCGTTCCATACTAGGCTGACGTACTGGTTCGTATCGCCGAACGAACAGCGATCAACCAGCAGATACGGCGGCGTTTCAATCGCGCGCCAGAAAGTCGTCCCGAGCAAAATCGGGAAGCCTTCGTCCAATCGCCCGCGGCTGTTCGTGATCCGACTGTCGATGCCGATCGCGCGCAATCCGTCCGCCAACTTCGCCGCGAACGGCCGCTGCCAGGCAACCTGCGGCTCGCAGTGAATTACACCCAGCACTTGAGCAGCTCAGGATCTCTGATCTGGTGATTCTTCGGCTCACCGTGCATCACAGTGATATCGCCCCATCCCAGCCCACGCAGCACGTGATATTTGTACGACTTGACCGACTCCTTCGGCCACAAGCCAATCCCGTCCGGCCAGAACATCGCGCTGATGACGTTCTGATCACCGTGCATGTCGGCAACCATACCGGCAGCGCCGCTCATATCCCGTTTGCCAGACCACATCATCACGCTCGAATTGCAGCATCCGGGCCCACCCAATTGCCGGCGCGTGTAGGCATCCAGATCAGCCCGCGGATTAACAATCGAGTAACTGAAATCATCGCGCATCCAGATCCGTGTCGGGTCCGTGCGCGCTAGCCTCACCAGATGATCAATGTTCGCTCCGATCACCAGATCGAGATCGAGATACAGCACCTCACCGTCGAACATCTCCAGCAGCGTGAGTTTGTTCCACCAGCCACGCTTGCCTTCGGGCAGATCGTCTTCCGTCAAGCAAACGAATTCGTATGGCAGCGTAAGATTTCGTCTCACCATGTTTTCGAGCTTGCCGACATACTCCGCGCCGCGGCCGAGATAGTTGTTCCAATTGAGACAGACAACCTTCACCGCGTCGCATCCGCGTTGTAGTGAATCAGCCCTTCTGGCATCACGAACGGCCTATCCTCAATGCGCACCGCACGACAGAACACCATTTTTCGCTTCAGTTCGCCGACAGTGAATAGCCGCTCAATTGAAAGCCCATTCAGTTCGGCCAACTTCTCGTAAAACTCTGGGTGCGGATGGTGCCATCCGTGGTGAAACCAGTTACCCGGCTTCGGCGTGGTCGAAAGCAGCACCGACCCTACGCGCATTGCCTCGCAGACATTGCGCCAGACAGAGTGCTGTTCATCAACGTGTTCGGTGGTGCCGATGTTGGTCACCATATCGAAGGTTCCCAGGCCCAACGGCTGACGTAGATCGCGCTTCAGCGATCCGTCCTCACCATTCCAGTCGACGCTGACGTGTCTGTACCCAACGCTTTCGAAATAGTCTTTGTAGGTCAACCCTGCCTTCGTGTTCTTCTTGTTCCCCAGCTCGAGCATCGACTTGCCAACGAGCGGCTGATACAGCGCCCATTCGTCCGGTCGATCCGCTAACGGATTTCCCACAGAGCTAATTTGCATTCCCCTTCATTGCCATCTTGAACCGAGTCAATGTAATCGCCGAAGTACAATCGCAGGTCCAACCGCTGAAACTGAATCGTTCGGCTCGGCGCATCGTCGAATTGCGTAGCGATGAGATATTTCGCAGCCGATCTTTTGATCAGGTCAGTCGTCTCGACAATGCGTTCCTGCAAATGATTCAGGACCATCCGACAGAGAATCGCATCGCACGGCGGAATGATCTCCCGCGTAATATCAAGCTTCGCAACTTCCGGCAGACGCGGGATCAGGTCGAATGGTTGGTAATCTACATCCCATTCAACCTTGCGAATCCACGCCATATCGCCAGCGCCAGCATCGTTCAGCGTGCGAATCTGGTATCTCTG
>Ga0315284_10015611_pt1 | contig 10795 bp, 10 predicted proteins | sample YL17G09_16_MG_FD_203696 | JGI IMG/M metagenome (GOLD analysis project Ga0315284, IMG submission 203696) | Sediment microbial communities from Yellowstone Lake, YNP, Wyoming, USA - YL17G09_16 | ecosystem: Environmental > Aquatic > Freshwater > Lake > Sediment | place: USA: Wyoming | collected...
GCGAAAAAGTACAAGGACGTCAAGCGCTACCTCTACCTGGGGCGAGGCGCGCACTACTGCTCGGCGATGGAGGGCGCGCTCAAGCTCAAGGAGATCGCTTACCTCGACGCGGAGGGCTACGCGGCCGGCGAGATGAAGCACGGGCCGCTGGCGCTGGTCACCGACGAGGTGGCGGTGCTCTCGGTGATCGTCCCCGGCGCGCACTATGAGAAATCGCTGGGCAACCTCCAGGAGATTCGCGCCCGCGCTGGCAAGGTTATCGCGGTCGCCAGCGAGGACGATAGCGAGATTGCGAAGTACGCGGACGACGTGATCCGCATCCCGCGAACCGAGGAAGTGCTCTCCCCGGTGCTGGCTGGCATCCCGATGCAGCTCTACGCCTACTACGTCGCCGACATCTGGAACCGCGAGATAGACCAGCCGCGCAATCTAGCCAAGAGCGTGACGGTGGAGTAGTCTGCGAAACAGGCGACCGGCCCGCGGCGGGCGGGCCGGTCGAATGGGCTCGCGGTCGGGCTGGATAGCTGGCTGCCGCGCCAATCACCGCATCACCGCTGTGGCGGCAGGAGGGGCCTTTTGGAGAGCGCGCAACATCGCGACGCGGGGACTACGAAGCTCCGCAGCGGCCGCCTCGCGCGAGCGGCGCTCATCTGGCTGGTGTTTTCGTGCGGCGTTGCAGTGATGGGCCTGGAGATGTGCGCCTCCAGGCTTATCGCGCCCTACTTCGGCAGCACCTTGTCGGTCTGGACCAGCCTCATCGGCCTCGTGCTCATCTTCCTCACCGCCGGCTACTACCTCGGCGGCGCGCTCGCTGACCGGTTCGCGTCGCGGTTGGTGCTAGGGGCCATAGTCATCGCGGCCGGGGCGGTGGTCCTGGCCGTTCCGCTCCTCAGCCAGCGAATCCTAAGCGCCGCCTGGGGGCTTACGCCCAGCGCAGGCATTCTGGCGTCATCGCTGGTGGGAACCTTCGCTCTCTTCTCACTGCCGATGGTGCTGCTTGGCTGCGTCTGCCCGTTCGCGATGAAACTCTGTATCAGCGACCTCGGCCGCACCGGTCGCACGGCCGGTCATGTCTATGCCGTGTCGGCGCTCGGCAGCGTGGTCGGCACTTTCCTGCCTGCGCTGTTCATGATTGACGCCTGGGGTGTCCGCCATTCGATCATGGCGTTCGGGGCGCTGCTCATCCTGGCCGGCCTGCTGCTCGCCGGCCGCCTGCGGTTCGCTCCCGCGGCTGCGCCCGTGCTGCTCTTCCTCGCGCCGCTGCCAGCCATGCTCCCGGCGAACGGAGCGATCGTTCAGGAAGAGTCTCCCTACAACTACCTCCAGGTGGTCGGCATGGGCGATGCCCGCATCCTGGTGGCGGATTGGGGCGGCTATTCCATGTACCTGCCCGGCCGGTTCCGAACGCACCAATACTTCGACTACTTGCTGCTCGCCCCGCTGCTGCGTCCCAGTCCCCCTAGCGAGTGGCTCCGGGAGGTGGTCATAGTCGGGCTTGGCGCCGGCACCGCCGCCAAGCAGATCACTCAGGCCTACGGGCCGCTGCCCATTGACGGCGTCGAGATAGACCCGGACGTGGTGGCCCTGGGACGGCGGCACTTCGCCATGAACGAGCCCAATCTCCGCGTCCACGTCACCGATGGCCGCGCCTTCCTGGGGACGAGCGCCGGGCGGTACGACTGGGCGATCGTGGACGCTTACCAGGGATCGGACATACCGTTCCACCTCGTGACTGCCGAGTTCTTCCGGCAGATTCGCGACCATCTGCGGCCGGGCGGCGTGCTCGCCATCAACATCGCCTGGTGGACGCCTGCCGACCCCGAGCTGCTCGAGCGAATCGTTGCCAGCGTGCGCACCGCCTTCCCTTCGGTCTACACGGTGACCGGCATCTCGGAGCAGTCCGGCGCAGTTCTCCTCGCCGGGGGCGACGATGCTTCCCCGGACAACCTGGCACCCAACGCCCATGCGGTCGGCCACGCCGGCCTGGCCGAGATCGTGCATGAGGTAACCGGCGGCGGCCCGGCCGAACTGGCGGAGGCCGCAGGCAGCGGCCGACCCCTGACCGACGACTGCGCCCCGGTCGGCCGAATCGCCGACCGCTGCTACCGTCGCCTCCGCCAGCAGGCCTACGCCCGCGAGCGCCAGGCCGTCTCGCTGAAGCCCTAGGAACAGCGAACCGCAGAGGCGCGGAGACGCAGAGAGGACTTCCTGGTTCGGGCGCTTCAGCGCCGAGGCTCTTGGCATACCGTCCGACTCTCGACTCCTCGACTCCTGGGCCCCCTCCCGATTAGAACGTCCCTTACCTATGAGGTAACCTAGCCCTGACAGGGCGGCAGGCGCCGCCCAGCAGCTATCTTCCTATCTTCGGGGCGAGGCGTATGGCAGGGGGCCGTGATCTGAGCCGGCGCTCACCGCGCTGGCTGAATGGGCTGATCTGGTCGTCGGGCATCGGCGCGGCGGCCTATCTGCTCTGGCGACTGCTGTACTGCGATGGCGAGGCGAACTGCCTCCCCCTCGGCCTTCCGCTCGTTCTCAGCCGCTTCCTCGCCGTCCTCACCCTCCCAGTCCTGCTTATGTCCACCCTCCTCGCCCGCGCCGTGAGGTGGGTGCTGGAGTAGCTGGCGGCCGACAGGGGCAGCGTCGGAGCTGCATTGGTAGCCCAAAGGGGGCGGCTACGGTGACCCGAGCTGTCCCGCACCTCCAGAGGATCGGTGCCTGCCGCGAGCGCGGCGACCCCTACCACACCGTCTACCACGTCTCGGGGCGGTAGAGCCGCGATCCCATACCGTCGGCGGAGGTCGCCGGGCAACGCGAGCAAGACTGCGTTGAGAAGGCTCTCGACTGGACAGAGAGTCCTATAGAGAGCACTACGGTGGGCAAATGCCTTGACGGCGACCTGCGGGGGTCTCCAGAACATGGAACAAGGTGGCCAGTCAGGTACATGCCAGGCTGTCCGTTGGGAGCTGAGGAGACAGTTGAGCCTGGGGCGAAACCGCGTCCCAGTCCGAAGAGAGCGGACCATGACACAGGCTACTGCGGAGCGCCAGGGGACAACCGTGGGGGGAGTCCCCACTGTCTTGATCGTTGACGACGAGCCGAGCGCGCGCAAGCTGCTGAGAGCCATACTGGAGCAGCTAGGCGGCCCGATCCGGATCGAAGAGGCTGCCGACGGTGATTCGGCCATGGAGATAGCGCGGCGCACGCGCCCTGACCTGGTGCTGTTGGACATCGTGCTGGCCGACTCGCGTGCTTCCGGCGTGATCCTGTGCCGGGTGCTCTGCCAGGACCCCCGGACTCAGGTTGTCATAGTGAGCGGGAATGCGAGCGAAACGATCCTTCGGACCTGTCTGTCCATGGGTGCCCTGGAGTGCGTGCGTAAGCCGTTCAGCGTCGAGCAAATGCGCTCGAATCTCGCACGGTGGCTTGGGGTCCCGGCTGCCGCGCTTGCTTCGACCTGAGACCTCCTTAGCCTTGCTCTGAGTCCACCGTCTGCTGTGTCTGGGGCTTCCATTTCACCGCAGGATGAACCCGGGTGGAGGCCTCGGGGTCTCAACTCCTCTCATATGACCTGCCCCCCCTGACCGTCCTCACCCTCCCCCTCCTGCTCATGTCCACCCTCCTCGCCCGCGCCGTGAGGTGGGTGTTGGAGTAAGGGGGACGACGCGGGAAGAACCCGAGCTACATGGGGAGCTCAAACGCCCTCGCCACATAGACCGCCATTTGGTCGCGGGGAGGCAGGCAACGAGGGCGGTGGTGTAAGAGACGCCTGACGTCCGGGGAAGACGACACGCCGCGCTCACGTGTGCGGCGCGTCTCCTCTCCTGGTCGCGATAACGTGGTTAGAAGCCTGCGGCGGTGTCCGCCTGGCCGTGGCGGCTGCCTAGGGCCCTGCTCCATAGGGGTGGTAGGTACGACGGATGTGTGTGGTGTGGCCTGAGAGTCTGGCCACGATGCTGTTAGGAAGAGTCTCCAGCAGCGCCACCTTGCCGCCTCTGCCAGCGTCGTTCTGGCCCGCGACGGTCGTTACGCCGTTGGGCACTAAGAATGGCTCTTCAAAGAAGATCCTTATGGGCCGGGGGTTGTTGAGAAGAACCTCCGTCAGTACCCCAGGGTCGCTCGGATCGCCAGGCATCGGTGTCGGCTTCAGCACGTCCGACTGCGCCTTGTGCGCGTACTTGACGGCTTCCGCGATCACGGTATTCCCGTTCTCGCCTGCCAAAGGTCCCTCCGCTGAGTCGGGTAGGGATCCGCCAGGGTCTACCAGGTAATGCGCTTCGCTGTGCACCTTGGGCAACTGCCGGTTCAGGAACATGCTGATGGCGGCTGCCGTGTCTCCGTCGACCTTGCCCTGATCCACGGCCTTTCTCATTCTCTGGAGAACCAGCGCATCGTCGAAGGACCAGAACCATGGAGTGCGCATTTGCTCCTGGAGTGCTTCCCATGTGGGCAGGAGTCCGGCTTCTATGAGTCTCTTCGCGATCGAGCATAGAATGCCCTCCAGAACATGACGCGTCTTCTGGTAGAGAATGCAGAGGTAGTAGAAGTACTTGGCAAGGACATAGTGTTCCACTACGTGGAGACCTCTCACATGAACGCAGAGCACGGGAATACCCTCCACGCGGACCACCTCGAGACACTCGAGCAAGTAGTCGAGGTCGTATTGACCGTAGCTGGAACCTGTTGCCTTCGCGTCTCTGAGGAGGTAATCGAGTTGGTCAACGTCCAGATCTGAGTTTACGATCTGGTTCAGGAGCAAGCTCTCGTGCTTCGCGATCACCGTAAGAGCGATTCTGGCAGGGTCCAGCTCGGCCTCTGCCCCCGGCGCTTTCTGTGCGAGGATTGTCGCAATTCCCTGCGCGTCGGTTGTCTCAGAGATGACGCGTTGGCCGAATAGCTCGTGGAACTGTGGAGGCTCGTCAGAGGGCGTTTCCTCTGGAGGACTAGGGCCGCCAGCTACCTCGCCGTTCGCCCATGCCCCCACGTTGGGCAGCGTTGGTCTCGCATACTCAGCATAGACCTTCTCGAGGGTGTGGGAGAAGGGGAAGTGCCCCACGTCGTGCAGGAGAGCCGCGGCGCGCAACTCCTCTTCGTGCTCCTTGAGCGTGGACGGAAACTGCCTGGCTATACGACCAGAAAGGTGGCACACACCGATGGAGTGGGCGAACCGCGTGTGTTCCGCTCCCGGGAAGACCATGTTGGCCACACCGAGCTGGTGGATTCTTCGAAGCCGCTGGAACCACGGCGAGTCGATGACCCTCCGCTCTCGTGGATTGAGGTGGACCGTGCCATGAAGGTCGTCGTAGATGTCGAGTTCTTGTGCCATCTACGAAAACCTGTATTGGCACGCGCCGGGAATCACACCATCTCCAGGTGCCTGAGTCTTGACAGAGCCTGGTCAAACTCGGCTGAGAGGGCCGGCTTGTTCGTTTCCAGCCACTGACGCGCTTTGTCTTCTCTCTGCCGCGGGTCGCTCAGATACCCGAAAGTGTCGTGCATAAGGAAGTGCGCTGTTGCCGCCAGCTCGAGCATCTCATGGTCAAGGGAGCCACTTGGCTGGGCGAACTCCGCCCGGACCTTCTCGATGTCGCGCTTGCAGTCGTCTTTGAGGGTCATGTGCTGGCGTACTTGCTCCCACTGGCCGGGGTTCTGAAGCAACGTGTATCCTGCGTTCGCGAGTGCGGGTGAGTAAGGGCCCTTGATGTAAAGGTTGTAGCGGAAACCGAAGTCGCGTTTGAAGGGTCCCTGCTGAAGCAGGTAGATCGCCTTCTGCATCCTCTTGCGCCCGTCGAAACTGCTGAGGTCCGTGGCCACAATGCCGAGCGCGTCGAGGAACATCGCCAGCACCTCATCCCGCGTGTCCATACCTCTCCTCTCCCCCCACTACTTGCTGCGCTATCATATCGCATCCCGGCCTGTAGCGCAAACATTTTTTTGCTACGGCGGCCAGGAGATCCGCCAGCTGGCCTTGGCTCCAACTATCACCCAGCAGCTCGCGCATATCCCCCGCGTTCTCCGCCGCCTGCCCTGCCCGTAGGAGCGACATTCCTGTCGCGACCGTACCCCTCACCCTCCCCCCAGCAACCCCTCCATGTCCCCCGCGTTCTTCGCTGCCTGGCCCCCGAAGCAGTTGTTCATGAACACGTAGACGATGTCGGTGTCCTGCTCCAGCTTCCTGATCTTGGGCACCCATTCCTCAAGCTCTTCCCGCTTGTAGAGGTAGTCGTACCGCTGCTTGCTGTCGCCCGACCACCACTTCTGGTAGTTCCGCCCGTGAAACCGCACGTACCCAATCGGCGAGGTGGCGATGGCGATGGGCGGCATGAGCGACTTGAACTGCGGCTCGTCCACCGCGCACCAGCCGACCTGGTGTAACCGCAGGTAGTCGAACACCTCGTCTCTCGCCCACTCCCGATTGCGGAACTCGATCACCAGCGGATGGTTCCCGAAGTGCTCGAAGAACTTCCCCAAGTACTGCCGGTTGCCGGGGGTGTTGTGGAACGAGTTCGGGAACTGCGCCAGCACGCAGCCGAACTTCTCCGCCTCGATCAGCGGCTGGAGCGACTCGATGAAGGTGCGGAAGTCGGCCTCGTTCTCCGTACCCGGCTCATGCGTGAGCGAGCGGTACGTCTTGACGGTGAAGCGGAAGCCGTCAGGCACCTTGTTCGCCATGTGGAAGAACGTCGCCGGATGGAGGAGCCTGTAGTAGGTCGAGTTCACCTCGAGGCAGTTGAAGCGCTGGCCGTAGTAGGTCAACCAGTCCTTCTCCTTGATATCCTCCGGGTAGAACGTGCCCTTCCAGTCATCGAACTTGAACCCCGACGTCCCGATGCAGATCATGGCAGTTCACCAACCGCCGAGGCGCAAAGGCGCAGAGGAGACAGGGGCTCCTTGCTCTCCATCGGCGCAGACTGCGCCGATGGAACAGACACAGGGCCTCAGCGTCTCCGCGTCTCTGCGGTTCGGTCCTATCTCTGGCATTTCGGGCACCAGTGCATCCCCCTGCCGCTAGCGATTCTTGCGCGCTTGATCGGCGTGCCGCAGACGCGGCAGGGCTGGCCCGTCCGCTGGTAGACCATCATGCGATCCTGGAAGCGACCGGGGATACCGTAGATGTCCCGGTAGGTCTCGTCCTTCGCTGACGAGCCGCGCGATTCGATCCCCACCGACAGCACCTCGCGACTCGCGCGCCAGAGCCGCTCCCTCATCGGCCCGGTCAGGCTCGACGCTTTGCGGCCCGGCCGCACGCCGGCGCGGAAGCAGATCTCGTCCGAATAGATCTTGCCGATGCCGGCGACTATCTGCTGGTTCATCAGCACATCAACCAGCTTCGCGCTGCGCCGGGAGAGCTGGTCCTTCAGGTAGTCGAGGGTGAACTCCTCCGAGAACGGCTCCGGGCCGTAGTGCGCGAACTCGGGAGTGCTGTCAACGTCATGGGTGGGAAAGGCGACGAGCTCGCCGAACAGCCGTTGGTCGTAGAACCGGATGTTCCGCCCTCCGCTCAGCACGAGGACCGCTACCGGCGGCTTCTCCGATGGCTCGCCCTTCTTCATCACGCGGATGACACCGGTCATCCCCAGTCGAAAGATCAGGACGCTCGGCCGTTTCGTATTCAGCAGCAGATACGGCGCCTTGCCGCGCCTTCCCACTCTCACGATCCGGCGGCCCTCAACCAGGGAGGTCAGCTCCTCCGGTGACCGATGTGCGCGCCAGGCGCGCGGGTGAAGCAGCTCCAGGCGTCGGATGGTGCTTCCCGTGACCTCGGCTTCAAGCTGGCGGCGGATCGTCTCCGCCTCGGGCAGCTCCGGCATTGGCCCGCTTGCCTCCCGGGGTCACGGATTCCACGGCGCCGCAGCCCGCCCCTGCGCTGGCACCGGCGGGGCTGTCTCTAGATCCGCAGCATCTTGATCCCCAGCCCGATCAACACCGCGCCGCCGAGCACCTCCGCCTTCCGGCCGAGGTGCTTCCGCGCCGCCGTGCCAAGCCCCGCGCCCACATAGGTCAGGACCGCGCACACGATCCCGATGACCGGGCTCGCCACCCAGAAGTTCGCCCCAACCATCCTCATGCCCACGCCGGCCCCGAAGGCGTCAATGCTCGTGGCGATGCTCAAGCTCAGCAAAGCCAGCCCGCGCGACGGATCGGCGGAGCCACCTGCAGCGTCCTGCCCTTCGCCTCCCCGGAAGGCCTCGATGATCATCTTCGCCCCCACCAGCTCCAGCACGCCGAACGCGACCCAGTGGTCGTAGGCCCGGACGTAGACCAGCAGATAGGCTCCCGCCAGAGCCCCAAGCAGAGGCATCCCGGCCTGGAAGATACCAAACGAGCCGGCCATGCGAAGCGGCCCCCACTTCGGCGGCGCCTTCGGGCCGGCCGAAGCCGCCACCGAGAACGCATCAATGGCGAGCGCGACCGCGAGCGCGGCGATCTCGAGGTTGCTCAACTGGGCCCGCTTCCTTCGGGCGACGCACCCACACTCCCGCGCGCCTCTCGGCCGATTCCGCTCACCACCGCTCGTACTCCCTGCCTGTCTCCGGGTTCTGCGCGCACCCGATGGGGATCCCCTGCTCGAGGTTGCCGAAGCACAGCTCGTTGCACTTCACGCACCCGATGATCTCGGCGAAGCGTCCCTCCAGTATCTTCCGCGGAAGGTCCGGGTCAGCGATCAGCGCCCGGCCAATCGCGACGAGGTCGGCCTTCCCCTGCTTCCGCACCTCCTCCGCCGCCAAGGGATCCTCCATTCCGCCGACTGCTATCAGCGGGATACGCACTCTTGCCTTGACCGCGCCCGCCAGGTCCGCGTGCTCCGCACCCTCTTCGCTCGTGCTCGGGGAGATGTCGAGGATGTCCACGCCGGCCTTCTCGAGCTCCTTCGCGAACGCGAGGTCTTCCTCCAAGGGACATCCCAGCATCGTCGTGTGGCGGTACAGAACCAGGAAGCCGTCGCCGCACTCGGCCCGCACGGCTCTCGCGCACTCAAGGCCGAAGCGCATGCGACGCTCCAGGTTCCCGCCATACCCGTCCGTGCGGCGATTCCATCGTGGCGAGAAGAACCTGTTGAGCAGAAAGTCGTGCGCGCCGTGGATCTCCACTCCGTCGAAACCGGCTTCGCACGCCATCGCCGTGGCGCCGGCGAAGCGAACGACGATCTCCTTGATCTCCTCGCTCGTGACTGCCCTGGCGTCCTCGGTCGCGGACGGCTCGACCCGCTCGCCGTTGAGCCGACCGGACTGGATGAGCTGGATGGCGGCGACCGCGCCGCCCTCGTGTACTACGTCCGCCAACCGGCGGAGCGCGTCGCCAAAGCGCGGGTCCTCGAACTGCTCCAGCGGCGTCGCCTCCACGATGACAAGCCCAACGCCTCCCGCTGCCCGCGCGCGGTAGTACGCTACTGCCTGCCGGTCGGCGAGGTCCATGTTCGTCTTCATCGGCGGCAGCACGATCCGGTTGCGAAGCCGCACTGCCCGCACGTGAAGCGGCGAGAAGAGAAGGCTCTCTGACCACGAGCCCGTCTCACCTGTCATGCCATTGCCTCCTTCGGCCTGAACTCGAACCCGCGCACGACCACCTCGATCTGCTCGCCGTCGCTCGGCGGCCGTCCCTGGAACAGCCATAGGTTGATCCTCGCCTGCTCGTTCCCATGAGGCGGCACGTCGGGACCACCATACTGCCAGCGCGCGATCATGCTGCCCGACTCCGCTCGGCTGCTGAAGCGCACCTCGTTCGCGCGCCAGTCAAACCTGTGGCTCGACTCCATCCCGTCGAGCAGGATGGAGAACCTGTGCAGCTTCCCCGGCGCGTCATAGGGCTGGACCACATACTGCCCATTCGCGTTCTGCGGGTCTCCCCAGCGCGCGATCTCGATATCCAGCTCGCGATTGTGAAAGGCGGGATCGGTGTCCCACGTGAAAAGGCCGAGCACCGCGTTTTCGTTGATGGCCTCGGCACCGCCGCCCAGATGGAACACGTGCTCGCCGTACCCGAAGCTCTCCCGCGATACCACCTCGGCGCACTGCCACGCGCTGCCCTCCCGACCGATTCGCAGATGGAGCTGGCCCGCTTCGTCCACCCACACAAAGCGCTGGTCATCGGAGAACCAGTTCGGCCCCGGGCCGACCGGCTCGTCCGATCCCTTCACCAGCCACTCATAGCCGGAGAACGATATGCTTCGCCGAAGCCATTCCGCCATTCTCGTCTCCTCTCACCTCAACCGGCAACGCCATAGGCCCGCAAGATGGACATGAGCAGAACCCAGGCCGCTTCGCTCATGAAGTCACCGGCGATGAGCCCGATCGCCAGTGGCACCGTTCGCCTGAACAGCGCGAGCCCACCGTACCTGATAACCAGGAACTTGCACACCCACCCCGCGAAGAACGCTTGCGAGAACCAGTGCATCCCCCAGCAGTTCGCCGCCAGGTAGCCGATCGGATGAAACGGCCACCACCAGAACCGCAGCCGCAGCAGGCCGAGCCCAATCGTAACAACGGCGCCGGCAGCCATCGCGATAACGCCATTGGTGTCCGACCGCGACGGGGTGGTCAAGGTGGTGAGAATCTGGCTCCCGTTCGAACGCATCTGTCCCGTCAGCCATCCCGACCAAGCGGCCCTCGTCCGAAGGAAGCCATAATGGTACTCGCCCAGCAGCACCACCACCACCCCAACCGCGAGCGCCACCACGAATCCGAGTACGATGGCCGCCAGCAGCCGCCGCGACAATAGCCGGCCCGACTCGGCCACCTTGAACGCCTCCAGGCTGCTGCCCGTGCACACCTCAAACGACTCTCCAAAGCCGGGGAAG
>Ga0315284_10015612_pt1 | contig 10795 bp, 5 predicted proteins | sample YL17G09_16_MG_FD_203696 | JGI IMG/M metagenome (GOLD analysis project Ga0315284, IMG submission 203696) | Sediment microbial communities from Yellowstone Lake, YNP, Wyoming, USA - YL17G09_16 | ecosystem: Environmental > Aquatic > Freshwater > Lake > Sediment | place: USA: Wyoming | collected...
TAAAATTTTTAGTGATTATGATTGTTTAGATGAATATGTTGAAAAAATTTCACTTCCTCACTCTGATACTACAACGTCTATTATTAATTCATTTTCAGATCAATTAAATCAAAAATTTAATAATACAAAAATTATTACAAATCATGATGGAAGTGAATCTATAGATTTAGAACTACCAGATCGAATTGTAACGATTGTAGTGGATCAAAGTGGTAGTATGACATGGAATGATGCTAATAATTTTAGATATACAATAGCTAAAGAATTAATTGAGAAAATAGATGAAAATTATCATGGAGACGTAAAATATAATTTAATTTCTTTTGGTGGGACATTGATTAATGTTTTATTTTTTGGCATGATTGAGGAAGCGGGGGTAGATGTAACTGATTTAAATTCTGTGGCTCAGGTAATTTTAGCTGACAGTGATGCTAATTTTGCCGGGATCAGAGTAATGAAAAGTACAACGGATTATCCGTGTGATTATGGTGGGACAGATGGAGACGAAGTAGCTGACGGATTTATTAAAAACGTAATTGATACGAATGTATTAGAAGGGGTTGCTTATTATTATAAGGTGTTTACCTATGATAAAAATCTAAAAATGAGTAAGGGAGTTGGGGTTAAGGTAACTCCTAGAGAAAGGGTGATCCCGAGAGGCGTTTCTGTTTTTAAAACGCCTGTATCATCAGATGATATATCTATTGGAAGTCCTTATATAGGATACGGTGTTAATCGTGATGACAACACAATTGGTATATGGCACATGAATGAAGGTTCTGGTAGGTATATATATGATTTTAGCGATAGTAATATAGTATTAGAACATTCTAATGAACTTCCAGTGTGGATAGATCCCATTCATGCTGTTTGTGGTACATCTGGATTATTATTAGATGGAATTGATGACTATGTCATAGCGCTTGATTCTGATAATAAATCGTTAGTTACCTTTAGCGCATCAGATTTGGATTTGACGATTATGGCATGGGTGTGTCCTTATGCTCATAGTAGTTCTTTAACAATTATTCATAGAGGAACAAATAGCGCTACAAATTATTTGTTTGGGATTGATACAAATAATAAATTATTTTTTACCGATCCTGCCGCAACAACTATTACGACTTCTTCTTTAACATTAAAAAATTATGAATGGCAACATGTGGCGTTTGTCAGAAACGGGAGTGATGTGACATTTTATCTGGGCGGAGTCTCAGAAACTTCTTCTCTTGTTTTGGGTGCTTATAGCTCATCTGATACAGACCATATATCAGTTGCGGCCAATGTTAATGGCTCCAATCTATTTATTGGGAAGATGTCAGAAGTTAGTGTTCATAATACAGATAGGGATTCTACCTATGTCTCTAAACAACTTGTTGAAGAATTTATTTATGATCAAGATAATGATAAAATAGGTACAGAATATATTGGAATAAAAGAGGACAATGGAGATAGATTAGTTGTTTTAAAATATGAAATTCCGGATGATTATAATTTTATAAATGGTTCTGTTCGAATTGTAAAAAATAGAAAAAGAATTCCTTCTTGGGAAGAAGATGGATCTATTATTCACGACATATCGGCTTCTCCTGGTGTTCATTATATATCGGATCCTGATGATTTTGTTTTAGGAGAAAAATATTATTATCGTATTTTTTCAAAAAATGTGGATGGGAATTTTAGTTTTATATCTGATTCTCCCGCTTTAACAATAACAATACCTACATCTTCTACAAATGATTATTTTTCTCCTTTAGGGGGGATTATTGAACCTCCAACAATTCCTAGTGGAAGTGTTTCTTCTATTATTGCTGGTAATAAAAAAATATATCTTCGGTGGAGAAATCAGTTTACTTCTGATCTTAGAATTAAAAGAGCTAAAATTTATTATTCTACTATTAATTATCCTGTTGTTAATTTTTATGGAATTTCTGGAGATGAATTAGCCCATACATCTTTTTCTGATGAAAGTGTTAATACGGCAGCCGAATTTATTGAAACAGGTTTTGTTCATAGAAACCTTTTAAATAATCAAACTTATTATTATACTATTATATTTATTGATAAATATGGAAGAGCATCAGGATATAATGGAGTAAATGATCAACAGGCAGATTTTTATCGATTATCCGCTACTCCGTCTTTAGATGCAGATGAATCCGTAATTCCTCTTAGTGAAGTAGAAAATTTAAAATATGAAATTATTAAAGAAGATGCCGTAAGTATACAGTGGGATCAAACGCAAAGAAATCCTGTTGATATTAATACTTATTTTGATCAAACTGTTTTACTTTATTCTTCATTAACCGATAATTTTGGTGTTCCTATTTCTTCTGATACCATTATTAAGATGAGCATACAATCCAATATTTTAAAAGAAGATCAATCTGAAAACGTGTTTGGAGGAACTTCTACTAAGTCGTTTGTAGACAAGGATGCTTACGAATTTTTTGTAGATAAAAATGATGATGGAGTTATTAAAGCAACATTAAAAATGACTTCTGATTTAGACATTATGTCGCAAATTAAAGAAGCTTCTTTTATTGTCAGCCTTAAAGCTTATTTGCCAAAAGAAAATGTAGAAAGTATAACAACAACGTCAACTGGATCTTCTATTCAATCATTAGAAAATTATGAAAAAGATGTTGAATCAATGATAGAAGAAATTGAAGGGGCCACGACCACAACAACCTTTAGTAAAAATATTTTTGAATATTATTCTAGTTCTATTGTTGTAAAATTTACAAATCCGTGGGAGGTTGAATTAATCGAGATAATAGAAAAGTTTTTGAAATATGCTATCAACAGGAGACTGATCCAGAAACGAAAGAAAAATATTTAGTAGAAAAAGAAATTCCGTTTAATGGAATTTATATGAAGGCAGACGCACCTTTTATTGCTCGATGTAAGGTGAAATATAAGGGACTTTCGGTTGATAGCGGAACAGTTAGTGTAGCTATATGGGACGCCGATTTTAGTAATCTATGTGAAGGAGAAGGTAAAAAAATATCTATAAGTACTACTATTCTTCCTCCTTCTAATCAAATTCAAATAAAAACGGGTTCTGAACAAACCATAAATTCTTTAGGAGAAACAGTATCAATATTGATTTCTTATACAGACATTCCTCTTTATGCTCCTGATAAACCATATGCGGTTCAATTATTTGTTAAGGCGAGTAAGGCTGGATATTCATCTATAAAAAGTATGTATGTTCTTTTTCAAAGTATTTTAAAAGTGAGTCAGCATTTCCAGTCTCCGAAGATAGACGGAAAAGATGTAGAAGAGATGAAATCTTTAGTGTTTTTAATTAATCCTAATTATCCCAATTATAAAACTAATCAATATGATTCTTCTTTAGTGACTTATCCTGTTGATAATACAATAGTGGAATGGAAAATAACGACTATTGCAGGGAATAAAAATAGACAAATTTATTCTATTGATAAGGTTCCAAAAATAAATGGAATTTTTTCTTACACTAGAAAAGGAGTGGCTCGAAATGTATTTTTAGGTCCTATAGAAGCAGGAATAGATAGTATTGACGAAACTCATGAAATTGTTTCTTCTGTCGTTTATCAAGGATTAACAGCAATTGTTAAAAGATATATTTATTTAGAATATAGTCTAGAAGAATCAAAACAATATGAAAGTAAATTTTTAATGGAGGTAGATGGAGGATATGGCTCTAATGGAGTATGGAAAGCATTGGACTGGTCTTCTGCGGGAGGATTTCCATTATGGTCAGACGGACAAGATTTCAGAAGAGTTAAAATTAGCAGGAATCCCGCTACCTCTTCATTTGATAGTGCTTCTTGTTTTATGGACTGTGCTGAAAAAAATGGTTTATCTGTATTGAAACTAAGTTCTGGGCAGATTATTCATATTACCACTGGAGATAATAATATAGAAATTGTACATGGAGAAATAACAGAAGAAGTTGACCCCCATACTGGAGAATATTTTCTAGTTGTTGGCGAAGATGGGGTTATTGATAAAGGAGAGGCTTATATTGAACTAGAAGATTCTTCCGTATCTGATACAACTTATTTTTATATTCGATCTACTTCTTTCGTGGTTCAAAATGGATATATTTTTTCTGATACGATAATTCCAGACGAAACCCCTATTAATAGTTGTTTATGCCTAAAACCACGTGATGGTTTATTTAAAAGAGATTTGCCAACATGGTCTCCTATTATATACCTTAATGGTACAACAACTGTTTTTGTGGATAATCGTCCATTAATTCTCTATGGTGGAGGAAATTTTTATAGAGGTATTCCTCCTTGCCCCATATCTCTTCAAGAACCATTAAGTATTAATACAGTATGGAGAAAAGTTATTCATTATTATTATCTAGATGCTAATCCCTCTGTTCTGGTAAGTCAAGAAATAGAAATTGGAGATAATAATTTTTTAGATAATGATTTTAATAGCTATATTAGATATAATTCAGATGTAGTGATAAGAGTTAAGGTAATGTGGAGAGGATCCCCATCTCCTGAAGGTACTCCAGTTTATGTGTCGATTGGGAATAATAATATTTCGACATTATTTATGGCGGATAGGAGTATATATTATACATCTCTCGACGTAGAAGAAAATTATAGTTATATAGACGTTACGATCCGTGCAACAAGGGTCACAACATCTTCCATAACTGAAACAGTTGAAATTTATACGACTTACGATAAAAACGAACAAACAGATCGACGAAAGAGTCAATTTTATTATCTAACGATGGATAATATAAGTTCCCCTGTGGTTGAAACAGAACCAGGTGTTATCCCAGACGATTCTGGTTTTGTTCTTGAACCAGAAACCCCTTATTCTAAAATAATGGATCGATATAATATTCTCACGGATACATGGGATACTGTTTCGAATATGTCTGAGAGAAAAGGAAATATGTTTTCTGGGGTTGTAAATAATACTATTTATATTATGGGGGGAGTTAAAGATAACAGTCTGAATATATCCAATAAAACAGAAAGTTATAATTCTATATCTGAGAAATGGGATACTTATACCAATATGGTAACACCTCGATTTGGTGGGATGACGGTAGTATATGATGATAAAATATATACAATAGGTGGAATAGGGATAGACTCTTATAATAGAACAATGGGGGTTAGTAATAGCGTTGAAGTATATAATCCTTCTAGTAACCCATCAATTAATCTGTTGAGTGATTCTTGGGAAGAATTATCCCACATGCCTATTGTTGATGAGGGAAAATCTTTTGAAAAAAGTTTAGGAGTTGCTTTTGGATCCGCGTCTCTAGTGTTTATTAATTCTAAACCCTATATTTATGTTGTAGGAGGAATTAACCAGGTTATTATTGAAGGAAGTTATTTTAGTATTAAAAAATATAATGACAGAGTTTTAAGGTATTCAATTAAAGATGATTTGTGGGAGTATAGTGCTGTTTTAAGGAGTGATGAACTTCTTTATTATAGGAGAATTAGTCCTTTATCTATTACGTATAATAATCAATTAATTATTTTTGGAGGAGCGGTAGAGGGAAGTAGTGAATTTATATTATATCCAGAATCATTTTATATTGATATAGAAGAAGATTTTACAAAAGAAGTGTCGGAAAGGTGGATTACAATAGGAAATCAATATATTACTAATTTTCCAATACCTAAATTTCAATCAGCAATGGTAGGATATGGAATTAATCCTTCTATCAATGATGAAATTGGTACTTATTATATTCTAGGGGGAGCAGATAAAAATATGGGTAGTTTAGATGTAATAGAAAAAATTTCTACTGGTGGAAGTGTCTTTATATATGAGTATAGTTATGGGGAAGATATTTCTCAGTCCTTATCTCCATTGCCAACAGCTAAGCACGGAGCTTCTGCTGTTTTGTCCTATTCTTCAGATTATACGACTCCTTATATTTATTTAATTGGAGGATATACTGAAGCTAAAGATATTGATTATGTGGATATTGGATTTGATATTTAAAAAATGAAAAATGAATATAAGACAATTAAATGTAGATTAGACGGGAAGCAATCCGTTTCTATCCCTATTGAAATTAAAAAAAATGGATATAGGATAAAAGATCCTGTTGATATTATGGTCAAGGGATATTTGAAATTTTCTGATACTACGTCAACTTCTAATACAGTTAATGGAGCCGGATCTTATCAAAACACAACATCTAATATGTTAGTTAATAAAACTGCCGTTTATCCAGTATTATTTACTACAGATAGAATTTCTGTTTCTAATGGACATTGTATTATTACCCTATTGCCTCGTTCTGAAGATCTTTTTTCTTCTATATCTGTTATTAATGAATCAACCAGTATAACGATTTCTAGGTCTTCTATTGTATCTAACGGGGGGGTTCTAGCAGACGAACAACTAACAAACACAGAACAAGAGCCACTATTAATAAAAATTGAACATGGAGTTATTCGTACTCCTTATAAGGTGTCTATTGAGGTGACTATTTTTTCAGATGATGATAGTATTTATAGTAAAACAGAAGATAGAGGAACTAGTCCTCAAATAGAAGAATATAGTCTTGTTTCATTATTATTTCAGAAGTATAAAAAAAGAGTTCCTAGTAATTTTATAATTGAATATTATAATGATGAGGAATGGGTTCCAACGATTACGAGTCATTTGGATTCTAATAATTCTTCTAGAACAGAAATTATAGAATCACTTAATGATTTAGAACATAGTACTTCATTTGGTTTATCGACCCTGTATGACGCTATTCATTCTGCGACAAAGATTTTATCGGATGACAGTGTTCATGAAATTCCTAAAATTATATATGTATTTACGGATAATGAATCGAATACATCTATTCATACTGTTGATGAGATTATTGATGAAGTGAATGCTATCAGTGGTATTCAAAAAACACCTGTTATGATTGGGAATATAAATACCGTACAACCAGAAACATTATCTACTAAAGATAATAGCTCAGATACTAAAAATCTTAATAAACTATCGTATCTTACGGGTGGACAGAGTGTTACAGTTGTTTCTGAAAATTATCTAAATGATATTGTTGCTATTTTTTATGGAGAAACAGTAGGATCACTAGGATACGGGACTTATGAATTTACGATAGATCTTGGAGAAGAATCTTTATTAAATCAAATTTCTCCTTTTTTTAATATTCCTGTTGATAATGGAAATGCTACCTGGAGACTAGAAACAAGTATTGATGGATATAATTTTATTCCTACGAATGAGATTTATGGATATTCTGATGTCGTTAATTTGGAAAATTTATATGCTAGGTATATTAAATTTAAAATAATATTAATTACTGGGTTTCTTATTTAAAAATATTTAATATGAAATATTAAAGTCAATGGGCAACAAATCGTATATAGATTTAGGAATAGAATTTTATAATGATGCTGGAGCATTTCAAGCAAAAGAAACGGCAAGTAGTAGCTCTAGCTCAAATTCTAGTTCAAGTTCTAGGAGCAGTTCTTCTAGTTCTAGTAGAAGTAGTTCTTCTAGTTCCAGTAGGAGTAGTTCTTCTAGCTCAAGTAAAAGTTCTTCCTCTAGTTCTAGTAGAAGTTCTTCTTCTAGCTCAAGTAAAAGTTCTTCCTCTAGTTCTAGTAGAAGTTCTTCCTCTAGTTCCAGTAGGAGTAGTTCTTCTAGCTCAAGTAAAAGTTCTTCCTCTAGTTCTAGTAGAAGTTCTTCTTCTAGTTCCAGTAGGAGTAGTTCTTCTAGCTCAAGTAAAAGTTCTTCCTCTAGTTCTAGTAGAAGTTCTTCTTCTAGCTCAAGTAGAAGTTCTTCTTCTAGCTCAAGTAGAAGTTCTTCTTCTAGCTCAAGTAAAAGTTCTTCTTCTAGCTCAAGTAAAAGTTCTTCCTCTAGTTCTAGTAGAAGTTCTTCCTCTAGTTTAAGGAGTAGCTCTTCTAGTTCAAGAAGTAGCTCTAGTTCTAAAAGCAGTAGTAGTTCTAGTCATTGGAGCAGCAGTAGTTCAAGTAAAAGTTCTTCTAGTAGTTCTAGTTCCAGGTCCTCTAGTAGTTCTAGCTCTTCTAGCTCTCGTAGTTCCAGTTCTTCTAGCTATCGCAGTTCTAGTTCTTCTAGTTCTTGTAGCTCTAGCTCTTCTAGCTCTCGTAGCTCTAGTTCTTCAAGATCTAGTAGTAGTTCTAGTAATAAGAGTAGCGCCAGTTCTGGGTCTTCTATGTATCCATCTTCTCCTGTTTTTAATGGATTTCAAATAATTCATAATAAACCCAAAACATCTTATTTATATTTAAAAGAAGAAGAAAAGGAAACAAGACCCAATCATATTACGTTAGCTGTTGATGCTAACAGCGTAGACCCAGATCAAATTGTTGTTGGTGTTGCCACATCCAATGCTATCAATTGGGATGATTATCAAAGTGACTGTCAACCCTCTATTAATCAAAATGGAAAGGTTGTTATTCCTATTCGTTTTTCTCAATATACAGAAGAATTTCAAAATGAGCCTTTAAATAAAATAGATAATTTTGTATTAAAAGCAGAACATGGGAGATGGGATTATTTTTCAACGGCTATTTTATATGATAAAAATGGAGATATTATAGAGTCCAATAAATATTCATTAAATTCACGAGAGGGTCTTATTATTTTAAATTATTCTCTTCCTGTAAATTATAGTGATGGAGATTATACAATAGGTATTTTGAATAGTGAAAAATATAAAATAGGACTTAAATTAACAAATAAATCAAAAGATACTTTTTTAGATATTTATGGTATTGGCTATATGTATTCGACTAGTAAAGACTTATTGCCACCTGTGTCTAAAGCTTCTCCTGAAGCTCAAAATGTTATTATTGTAAATGAAGCTCCTCATCGATTTAGTATTATTATGTGTGATTATACTTATTATGATAGTAATTTTGACACAGAAGATACTACAAGGCGAAAAATTATATGGTATATTAACGGAAGCCCTGTAAAATATTTAGATAATTTGGTAACATGGAATGATTTAAATAATACAAAAGATTCCTTATATGTCCAAACATCCCTTATCTATCCGCCGACAGAAGATTTGGCTGGAGATACAATTGAGACCTGGGCTAAGAAACAAACGGATTCTATCTTAAATTCTGGAGATACGTTATATTGTGAAATTCAAGTTTCTGATGGTAATTTATATAGTATCAAAACAAAATCTACTGTTGTATCTATTATTGAATCGACTCCGGTAATGGGGACGATTCTAGTAAAGGGATGGGATTTTGTAGAGAATAAAATAGTGGATCGTATCACCACTGAAAATAAGGCTGTTTTATATCCTCCCTTATCACAAGCGTTTTATTCAGATAGTGATATTAATAATTCGGATATTATATGGTATGTCAATGATGAAGTGTTTAAGAGTGGAAGATATGGAGAAGCTCCTGGAGCTGATAAATCTGTAATTCACGAAATAGCGATTAATGAAGTTGGAAAGGCAAATTATATAGATTATGCTATGAGAATTGGAAATAATATATTTTGTCAAATAACCCCTAGAACTGGAACTACTGTAGGCGAGACAATTACTACTCCTGTTGTTACTGTTAATAATTCTCTACCAAAAATTTCTAATTTAAATTGGGTAGGAACAAGTTATAAAAAGGGAAATAATTTAGTTTTAGCATGGAACTTTTTTGATTTTGAAATATTTACATTGAAAGATGTTGATGAAACACAACAAAACGACCAGACTATGATAAAAATTTATAGAAAAAATCCTGGAACTAATACACAATTTGAGCTAGTATATATTTATAATGATCATTCTAAATCTCCCTCTGTAAAAGAAACGTATCTACAATCATCTTATCAAAATAAAATAGCGACTAAATTCGCAACATTTAGCTCCGCAGCAACAATGAGTTCAAATATCACAATTGACGGTTCAATTTTACAAGTAGTAGGGCAGCAATGGTATGCAGAAGTATCTCCTCATGATTCAATAGATTATGGGAGTATGGTAATTAGTAAAATAGTTGAAATTACAGCTGCAGTAAATTAAAATATGCCGAAAATTGATATTATAATTTTAACATACAATAATCTAATTGCTACTGAACAGTGTATTAAAAATTTGTGTTTATACACTCAAGATTTTAGATTAATTATATTTGATAATGGTTCTACAGACAATACCTCACTATTTCTTAAAAACCTATCGAAAGAAAAAGATAATGTCGATTTTTATCTATCGAGAGAAAATCTAGGAATTATTTGCGGTAGGAATAGTGCTTATGAATTTTTAAAAAATAATTATCCAGTGTCGAATTATATTTGTTTTTTAGATAATGATCAATTAGTTTTAGAGGGGTGGCAAAATTCTTATTTTAATTTTTTTGAAAAAGGATACGATATGGTTGGTACGGAAGCATGGTCTATGAGAAATGACTTTTATCCCTATTATCGGTGTAAAAATAAAGAAGATAATTTCAGCTACGTAGGGGCCGGCGGAATAGCTATTAAAAAAGAAGTAATTGATAAAATAGGATTATTCAATGAGGGCTATCATTTTTGCTACTTCGAAGATCCTGACCTGATTTTTAGAGCGTATAATAATGGATTTAAAATTGGGTGGAATTATGAAAATAAAATATTTCACGACCATAAGGGTCCCTTATTAAATGCTGAAAGAAAAAAATATTTTATGAGTAATTGGAAAAAATTTAAAGAAAATTGGAAGGGGTATAAATTGCCTGTTTTTAATATGAGAGATATATGAAAATTTGTATATTGTCTAATTTTGGTCCCGGTTTTGGTTTAATGGGCACAGGGACAG
>Ga0315284_10015614_pt1 | contig 10794 bp, 7 predicted proteins | sample YL17G09_16_MG_FD_203696 | JGI IMG/M metagenome (GOLD analysis project Ga0315284, IMG submission 203696) | Sediment microbial communities from Yellowstone Lake, YNP, Wyoming, USA - YL17G09_16 | ecosystem: Environmental > Aquatic > Freshwater > Lake > Sediment | place: USA: Wyoming | collected...
CTTCAATGTGGCCACAGCCTTTCAGCTGTGGAAATGCGCTGACGGCCTGGGAGGTACAGCTGCTATGACCCTGCCTTCAATGTGGCCACAGCCTTTCAGCTGTGGAAATGCCCTAAACAAGAATGGGGATGTTATCGCATTGGGCATCCTTCAATGTGGCCACAGCCTTTCAGCTGTGGAAATCAGTTCCAGCCGGCTCCGCTTCGCCTCTCCTATGTGTCCTTCAATGTGGCCACAGCCTTTCAGCTGTGGAAATAATACAAAGGTGAATATGCGAGATTAAACTTTGAAGATCCTTCAATGTGGCCACAGCCTTTCAGCTGTGGAAATGGCCGCCCATCGGCGGCTTCTGCAGATATCGATGAATTTGCCTTTTTCGAGAGGTCCCTGAATATGGCTTTTCAATTGGTTTTGCCATCCCAATTATTTGCCTCTATTTGGAGATGCTGCTATCGGTTCGAGCGGCTCCCGGTGGTTCCGTCATCACCTAACCGCTCGAAATTATCCATCCGTCTGGTCGGATGGCCCCTGCCGATCCATTGGGGGGCGTGTTCCAGAGTTGAATGATTAGGATATCAGATTGGCGAACGCAGAACCGCACGGCCACCTTGGCCAGTCTCCGATCGAATCGATCGGTATATCGCAGCTACTCCGCGTCTATAGAGCGATGCTTCATCGTCTGAGGTCATAAGCAACGTCTTCAGTGTATCTAGGCCTATAGGAGCGGTCCATACTGGCCAGACCAGCATCGTGGCTTTGTCTTTTGTAAAACCAGTGGTAGCCAATTTTCCATGCACTGCTGCTGTAGGAAATAGTGGAAGAGCTTCAATAGCGAGCCAGACGGCACCCCGCACGCATACCACATCTTTACCGGCCGAAGGAGACTTCGCGCGTAATGCATGTAGGCGCTCGGTTGAGGGGTCCCAGCCGAGCGAATGAAATTTATCCGCATACTTCCATGGCCCAAATAAAGCCTCTTCAAATGCTTCTTTGGATTCGGACTGCATTGAGGCACCCAATTTGCGAACCCCATCAAGAAACTTCTGCCGCCCTGATACCATGTAGAATGCTGTGGGTTTCACTAGGTGCTTCGAACCATCCAGAACGATCTCCGAGCCGAAAGCTGCAAAATAGTCCACCCACAAGCGATCGTGAAGCGCTGCCCTCTTGGCATGCTCATCCAATTTCTCTCGATACTCCCCTGTTGGGACCCGAATATCATTAGCAAAATTGAATATACTGAGAGGCCGTTTTTCCTGACGCTCTGCCAGTATTTTGATTAGTAATTGCTTATTATTGACTTCGTGGGGTACCCTCAAAACCGCAATCCAGTCATGTTCCTGAGTCCAGTAGAGGCGCGCACTTGATAGAGCGGTGCAGTCGTTGCACACTCTAAGTAAGCCAAAAGCCGCCAAGGCGCCCAATGGATTGCTGCCGATTAGGCCTGGAAGGGGGATGTCATTATACTTCATCTACTATCTCCTCTTCTTGAGCGGATTGACTCTGATCGGCCAGCCGCATCAACGTCTCAAGGTATGCAAGCCCCCAGTAACCATACTGGTGACAGAAGGACCAGAACCAGTCCGACCAGCCGCTTTCCAGCCGTTCTAGGTTATGCTGTCCGCTGAAATTGAATTGTCTGCCCTCTAGTTCATATTTGATTGAAGTCCCATCATCATCGATCGCAGGCACAAACGGTCTACCGCGACCGTGGTGGGTTCCGATGAGGTATAGTACCAAGTCTTTGTCAGTAGCGTCATCCAAGACCCGGTTATTGCGAATCATGGCAACCGAGTAGCACTCATGACGTCCACCCGCCGGATAGCCAGCCAGGTCCCGGTACAGTCTTATCGTTCTCCAATCAGCATTCTTTATCGATTTAGCCAATAGTTTGTTAGCTCTCAACATAGCCATTTTGTCAGCGTTATAGAGCCACAATTGGAAACGCGGATCGGCCTTCCCGATGTCATGTAACTTGGCTGCTATCACCAGATTTCGGGCAAGCTCTCCAGGTAGGTTTTGGGCAAAGTAGCGTGTTAACTCAGTCACCTTTTTACTATGGCTCTCCAAGAGAATCTCTCGTGATAGTGCGGGTTTAACCTCAGCTAATTTCTCTAGCAAAATCCCGTCGGAGTAGATAAACTCATCTCGATCCGACTTCAAGTTGATTAGGTTTTCTCGGACCGGCTCCTTTAGGGGTAGTCCGAGTAACTTTTCAAGCAGATCGGAGCAGAGTTCCGATAGGTCCACCTCTTCTTCTTCATTGTATCGTCGTAGTGTCTCCTTTAGCCAACCAATGGCTCTTGAAGCGTCCTCCGAGTTGTCAAACCATTGGGGTATCAGGCTCTCGTGAATCCTTAGCAGTAGCCTACCTCGCTGCTTGATAAAAGACTCATCGCCCCTGTCACTTACTGGTTGCTTCCATGATGGGTTCCAGCCAAATCGATCAAGACCACCATAGAATGACGGCACTAGCAGGCGATCCCCAGGGGCAACTTCTCTAGGATCATAGACAACTTTGATGTCATCCGCACCTCTCCACCGAACAGCATAACGCTCGTTTGTTCCCCGTATGGTTGTCTCCACTACGCCTTGGCCCTCCACATCAGACACGTAGACGTCTTCCTGTTGGGGCCCTGCAAGAAGAGCGCGTGCTGCTCGAACCGGAATGGCCAGGACTTCGAGCTGAGTTGGTGGCAGAACAGAAACTACCTCTATAGCTATGGCATCATTTTCCAAAGCGATAGGCAAGTCAGCACGCCAAACCAATTGCACGTCCTCAGGTTCTGTTTTTGGTCCGTGAAGATAAGGCGCAACCTCGGGTTCAAGCGCAGGCGCAGGATTGGTCTGCACAAACATATCCAGGTGAGCTGGCATGAGCACAGGGGCGGTCTTCTTAGGCGTCAGCATGCTCGTAAGGTCGTCAGGTAGCACGGTTTTCATGGCCTGGATGCCGAAATCAATCGTCTTGCGTTTCTGACCATGCTTTCTTTTGGCGATGCTGCTCATCCATTTCCAAGTTTCAACTAATGCCGTCCCGTAGATCGGATCTGGCTTGGCGTTTCTGCCATAGTCCACATATACTATTGCAGCGTTAGCATGATCGCGTTTTCCGAACCGATTGAGCCTGCCGAACCTCTGGCGTAGGGCATCGAGTGCTGCAACCTCAGTAACAAGGGCATCAAAATCTATGTCTGCACCCACCTCGACCGTCTGTGTGGCCACGACATATAGTGGTTGTGGATTGTCTTCCTTCTCGCGACCTGCTCTCATGCGAGGCAGAAAGTCTTTGATCACTTCTTCCCGGTCCAGGGGACGAGTACGACCAATTAGCAAGACGGTGTCATTCCCTTCGGCGTGCAGTCTATCAAATACCTGCCTTGCCGTAGCTACACGGTTAACTACAATCCCAACAACAGGCGACCCGCCTATACCGTTCATTAGGTACCTAGCTTCGCTGGCTAATGTTTCAACTAACAGTTGGCGCGTTGCATCTAGGTTCTCGCTATCGCCCTTAATGGAGACGAAATCAGCCAGCTTGGAGCAAGTCAGCCGTGGCCGGAGTATTTCATCCTGCCAATCGGCGTCTGTTAGCGAAAACACACCTTCGCTTTCGCCTGATGGTGTAGCAGTCATGCGTACCGTAACTACAGGTTTGCCGACTGGAGGCTTATTGGCCCACCCAGTACCCTGATAATGCTTGACCCATCCTAATGTTTCCTCAAACGGCCTCGAAAGATGCGCTTCGTCGAGGATGATAATGCTGTCTATGCCTACGAGAGCAGCGTGGATAGGTCGCATGCTGTCACTTATGCCATAGCCTCTGAAGAGCAATCGAGATCCAACTTGGTCTACGGTTGACAGCACTATCGTTGGCTGCATAGGATTCTGGATGAAGACCCGTTCATGGGGCAGACCGCCTCGTAGCCGGATTACCTCCAGTGGGGTTTTTGATGATGCCAATTTCGACAGTCTCTGGGCAACTTCTGCCAATATGCCTTCTTTGGTTTCGGCCAGCCGTTTTTGGATGCGACACGCACGAGCATAGGAATCATCCACCACCAGACGTCGGTCTATGACAAAGAAGATCCTCACAGGGGCTTGTCGTTTTTCTGGTGGCTTATCTACTTCCAGGGCCAGATGGAACAGAGCTATATCGATGGTCGCCGTCTTGCCAGCCGATGTAGGTAGATCTAAGGTTGGTGGCCAACCTTGTTCTGCAACTTGTTTCATTAGCTTGTTCTGCCATGGAAATGGTTTGTACTCCCATAATGCCTCAAAGAAACGCCCAAAGTCATCCGCATTCATGAAAGCCCCCATGGCCTGCAAAAACCAAAACCAACAAATTGCCCAGCACCTATTAGCACTGGACCGTGGACTGGCGTGTCAAACCTGAGCCATACATGCGATCTAAGACGAGTTGCGAACTTTTCAGGGGGAATAAACTCAGACGCTTTCGGAACCCCATTAAATGCACTTACTGAGCCGAGTCGGACCTCATTGGGTCTAGGCAAACCTACGCGTTCGCATAATTCAGCAAACACCTTTCCGCCATCTTTGCCGGGGCCGATCTGAGTCCTTTTAGGGTATTTGCCAAATATTACGGGTGTTACACTACCCCAGATATCATGATCTCTGGTATAGGTGTCTGATCTCAATCCCCTTGTTCGTATCGTCGTGCCAGGGGGGACATACTGAACATCCCAGCGGCCAAGCCGTCCCATTTTGAGTGAATCTAATTTGGCAAGTGCTGTCTCTAAAGACAGAATAACATCAAGCGAGACGTCCTGTGGCAACCAAAGGGCAAATCCCATGACATGACCATCGGCATACCGGTGACCTGCATCCAATAATGGGGTAATTGCGATGTGGGGCTTCTTTAAGGGTTCACTCAGCTGATCATGCCCGGAGATGACCTCCGGTATCGGCTCTGGGTATAGGTCCAGAATTGCTTTCCGAACTGTTCCTACGAGCTTGGCAACATTCTCTGTGGGAAAGTCTGTCCCCTTCATGAGTCGATAGACGTAGGCGCTTCGGAATATGCTGGTAGGAAGTGGCTCCGGGTTTTTGCTCACTGACCTATAAGACGTCATACGGCCTACGGATGGTTGCCTGATAGTATTTTTCTTGCGCAGCTCATGTACTTCTTCAAGGTGCTTCAGTCGTCCTTTTCCAGGCGTTCTTAATCTAAATGTCCCTGCCGGATCTGGAACTAGCGTCGGTTCAGGAGGTGAATAGCTAACCCTGACCCTAACTGGCGACATGGAGTCACCCAAGTAGGTCACATTCTCAGCAATGCGTTGAAGCACGGCTGCATGGCCATCAGGATCTTCGTGCCAGATATACCACACAATGGGGTCCGAGGGGGCAAAGGTCGGAAAATAGCGGCCTCTACGAATCCGGCGTTCAGGGAGTTGGTTGGAATCGTTCACAGGAACAAATACTTCATGCACATCCCGGACTAAACCACTATGGTCCGGGGGCTGGGCATAGATTCCAGGAGGGTCAGGTAGAGCTTCTAGCCACTCTAATGCAGCTCTGGCTTCGCCACCCATGTCACATTCTTCGTAAGCTGCCACCAGTGCGGAGAACAGTTTGGCTGGATGAGGGGGCCATTCTACTGTCCTTCGATCGTGATAAGTAGCCGCAAAAACTCTACCTGTGAGATATTCCACTTCAAATGCCCACATTTTACTCCTCTTCAACGGACTCCTCTTCAACGGCCTTAGCCTCACGACCTCTACGTGCCGCTTCCACTAAATTTTCTCCAGGCACCAAAGTTATTGGTTCGTCATGCCATGGCAGACCCAGTTGCTTCGCTTTAGTGACTGCTTGTGCAAAAATTTCGTCTGCGGTCCTAGCATTCAACTCAAATGTATTGACTGTGCCATCATTGGCAATCAGTTCGAATGGGTTATTCCCCTGTGGAATTAGGAGACAACGCGACCTGAGGTCGTATCCCTGTTCTTGCATATGGCAAATTCCCGCCAACGCCAATGATGCAAGCACCGTGCGTGCGGCGTTGTTTAGTTCTGGCGAATCTGCTCCATTGATAGGGAACCGCAGACGGCGAAGTGCGGGCAAAGACAGCACCGTGGTCTGGATTGCATAATCAAGAGTCACTCCACCCGGCAGAACCTCCCCTACTCCGATCTCTTCATACATCGTTCTAAGTGATCGCCTATTCTTCGGAGTATAGCGGACCAAATCCGGCGTAACATTGCCGAGGTTTAACTCGGATAATTTCTTACCGTATCTTATAGGTTGGTTTTCATCGTCTTTTTTTGCTTCTTCTGGATTGGCCGTCCAATCACCATTCGTCGTCTGGTAGATCGGTCGATTGGAACGAATCAGCGGATCTATACGAGACGATGTCCGTACACCCCGTTCAGCCTGGATGCCCACGATCTCTGAAACGACAGCGCGTTGGAACTTGTTTCCCTGGCCGCCTCCAGCCCCTGTGGAATCCCAGACACCAAAGATTAAGGCATGAGGACAATACTCGAATAATCCAGTGGCGTTACGGTTTGTTGAGGCGATAAATTTCATCCCCACATCGGATTCACGAAACTTTGCTTCCCCAATCAGACTCTCTCTGAAGATGGCGTCTGCAATTCGATGCGGGGCATCAAGTGTAGTGATGACGCCCGTGTCAGGAAAATCATCGGTAAAGTCTATCTGCAATAGAGGGAGCTTCAATCTTCCAGCACGATGCGCTTCTAGAAGTGCCTGTTCCATTCGATTGGCCTGAGATTGTACTGAATCAAGTAGCACTGTAGGAACTATTTTGTCTTCAGCTATGCGCCTCTTTTCCCAGGCATACACTCCGCCAGAATGCGTCGGCGGAAAGACCTTGCTGCCTTGGCCGCCAGCAGGCAGGAGACGAACAATATGTCGTATCGCTGCGGCGTTACCAGCAACTGCGCTCTGCAATTGCCTAAAATCCATTTGAGTCATGATTATCCAGCATAGTTCCGCAGCTTAAACAATCTTTGCATAAAGTAAAGAAGTGGAGATATTGCCTGCATGTATTATCATTGTGGCTGATAGCATGCAGAACAATATGTCTGCTCCTGTGACCGGGATCTAGGGGTCGTGTGGGCCGCATTTTCATCGGGTAGGGTATTTTCTAAACACTGCAACACTACACGTGGTATCAAGGTAGTTTGACGGATCGAGGGCGATGAAGCTGCTGCTGCTTAAGTGCTTCGATCCCATGCCAAGCTGTGAAATGGGCTCTGAGCATGACTCCCTGAACGTGCGAGCAATATTTTCTTCGCTTGCACGCAGGGGTCAGGGAGGACGGAGCTTTCGCCCCACTTGTGGATGGCAAAAGCGGAGTCCGACCCCCTTGAAGATAAAGAACATCGCTGCACCGATAAAGAGCGAATCTGTTCAAATATATTTGTAAGTTTGATTATCTTTATTGTTATTTAACATCCATTCTGTTTTGAAGTGTCTTCCTGAATACCCGCATTACCCGCAAACGCTATGCAGTGGCAGGTTAGTCTACCCGCACACTACCAGCGCACTACCGCTCTTCTACAGCCCATGTCTTCTGACCCTCATGGGCATCCTCTCCCTTGATGAGCCTCATGCCATTGGAGTACTGTCACCTCGCGCGATTGCTCTACTTTCGCTCGTTGTGTGGCCTTCCGATTGGTTGGGTACCACGATTCAAAAAATGGAGGTCTTTTTTTGCATGGTTGTTCCTCCCCGGCTGCCGCGTTGGTCAAACATTCAACGCCGGTAGGTCCCAAACCACACTTAAACGTTTTTTCCTCCAGTCGAAATATGCTTGCGGCGGTTCGTATTTCCAGCTATCCGCTGGCAATTCTCGCTCGCTTTCTTCTACATCAATGTAATGCGGCTCGGAATTGAATAAATTTTCATAACATTCTTTGCATAAATATAATCCCGAATACTTGTGCTTTCGGCTTGACTTTTGAACAGGCGGGCGAATACCATTGGGATCGACAGGATCATTTTTTTCATCTTGAATGTACTCAAAACGATCGTCTTTCTGGACAACTTCAACGCAAGGCAACTTGAATTCTGGCGTTCCTTCCTTAAATCCACAAGCTATCGACCAAATCAGTTTTTCAAATTGTTTTCCTGTCTTTTCCCACTCAGCATCACTAACATACCACAGTGGAAAATATCTGTCACAGAATCTACAGCAATAAATGTTACTTATGTACTGCTCCCGCTCTTCCTTGCTCAAATTCGGCAGCATCTTTTTCAAATATCTTTTCTTGTTCTTTTCACTCGCTGTAGAATGTAGATACTTGTCCGCAAAGTGCTTGAGATCTTTACGCTGGGCGTATTTTCTATACTCCAGCTTGAATAGATCGAATGCTTTCGTTGTATTCGGATACTCTTCTTCTAATCCCCCTAATTCCTTCCAAGTAGTGTTGGGGGTCATCGCAGTGTTACTAGTCAATGGCAAAATAGATTCGGTCATCTAACATCACCTCCCATGGCTGGATCGCATTATTTTGCACTCCTTCTTTGACAATGAATTTCTGACCAATCCTCATTTCTCGTTCCACCAACTTAATCTACCACATGGCGCAAAAAGTGCGCTTTAACTAATGTGATTCTTCTTATATAAAACTTTCGCTAGGTTAAAATAAAACGTAATTTGGCTATATATAAGAATATCTCAATTTGCTACAAAAATTTTGCCTATAGTTATCGGAGGATTGTGTTTTTGCAAGAATATTTTGACCCTATTTCGACATAGCTGCTATTCGATTCTTTTGGGCATCTTTATGGCAAAAAATTTGCGGTTAGAATTGGCATTATATTTTGACCACCTCGCGATATTGCCTTTATTGGACCGATCGCTTTAGGGGATTTCCGATGAGAGATCTCTTCGTTGCTGTGATGTGTGTGTGGATGGAAACCTTCCAGGTGGACAAGCACCATCCCTGCAATGATAGATAGCCAGCTACTCTGGAAATCCAATCCCTCTTTTCTCCAAAAGCACGTATAATATATAACGTGGTTTTGGGGTTTTTAGGGATTCGATTTCCAAGCAGATGCCAACCTCATGGAATCCGGCATTGTTTCCTCCGCGGGCCTGTCCGATCCAGAGAAGTAGCTATGGAGTTCTTCAGAATCTGGACGTACTTGGCGAATCTGACGAGCTAGATCATGTAGCCCTGCAGTGTAATCTTTGAATCTCAACATCTCGGGATATTACAACACGAGGAATTTTTCATATTTCGCCCTCTTGACCTGGTCTGAAAGATGCATATATCTGGCGGTTGTCATTAAATTTTTATGCCTGAGTAAATCTTTTATTGTCAATAGATCACAACCATTCTTTACTAATATGCTGGCAGGCGAATGCCTGGAAAAGACATGAAGTCCGCCAGGTTTGGAGATACCGGCTTTGGTCTTGTATCCAATAAACATCCTGTACACATCACGCCTTTCCCATCTGTGAAAGTAGTCTGTAGGGAAAAGCGGAACGCTGCCGTCCTCTAATACCACCTTTGGGCGTATTTCCAAATATTCGCGCAAGATTTCCGCGCACCCGGCAGAAATGGGCACCATGGCGGATCTACCACGCTTTCCATCCCTAATGCGCAGATCCAAGGATTTCAAGTCGACATCCGAGTCATCCAGATGGCATAGTTCGGATGCCCTCAGTAGCGAAAAGAATGCAATAGATAACATGGCATAATGCTTCAAATTTGTGCAAACATTAAATATATTGAGCACATCTTGCTCATCAAAATAATATGGGATCTTGTTATTTACAGGAAGCATGGGGAGGTTGACTTCTTTGCCCTGCATCTTATGGAATTGCATAATGGCAGCTGAATAATTATTAACCGTGCTTCGCGAGAGATTAGATTCTATTAGCGCTTCACGAAATCGTGTTGCGTCCTCGGAAGTGGGATAGATGCTTCCAACTCGATTAAGGTATCTTTTTGCGGAGTTTATATACCCCTCAATGCTGGATTCTCTGTATCCACGATCTCTGAGGAATCTCTCGTATTTTTTCAGAATCGGGTTTAACTCAAACTTGACCTGTGATCTGCTCCAATCTATTTCGATTGTCCGTCGCGCCATTTCTTCCACCCTGAACTTGCGCACAAAGTTATTCCTGCGCCGCACCAGGTGAAAGAATCCAAGAGCTGCTAATATGTATCAGTTAATATAATAAATTCTTCTCCATCCCCGCTACCACACCTTCAGATCAATCGCCTCTATCCTCACCCGTTCTCCCTCAGAGTGCACCACCACCCCGGAGTGCACCTTCTGCATCATGCAGTGCTCGGGCAGGAACCTCACCGTCTCCCCCACCTCAGGCCTTCTGCCCCTGCTCACCACTCCCTCAAAGGCGGCCACAAGGCAGATCCCAATATCTCTGGGCACGGGCGTTGCGTCTAAAAGATGCAAAGGGCCGACCAGGTGCACAGTGGCCATCCCCTGCTCATACTCGAGGACTCTGGCGAAGTGGGTGATGGGACAGCCCAGCGGCCTGTACCTCAAGACCTCTCCGGCCTTGGGCAGGGCTTCAGGGTTGAAAGGGTGAAGGTCCTCCCGGCAGGAGGGCTCGCCTGGCAGCGGCGCCAGGGCAAAATCGGCCCTCAGGCCGTCCAGGCCGAGTATCTCCTCCTCTTTGGCGGGAGAGGATAGTAGCTTCTCAATCCGGCTGGCCTTATCTGCAAACCTCTCCTGCCCCAGGAAGGGACAGCGCCCGAGACCCTGGAGATCCACCAGCGCTGCGGCAAACTCCCGGCAGCTTAATAGGCCGCACTCACCGCAGTTGAAGCC
>Ga0315284_10015615_pt1 | contig 10794 bp, 7 predicted proteins | sample YL17G09_16_MG_FD_203696 | JGI IMG/M metagenome (GOLD analysis project Ga0315284, IMG submission 203696) | Sediment microbial communities from Yellowstone Lake, YNP, Wyoming, USA - YL17G09_16 | ecosystem: Environmental > Aquatic > Freshwater > Lake > Sediment | place: USA: Wyoming | collected...
ATGCGCGTTTTTCAAGCGGGCCAACGAAAAGCTGAAATTTAAATTAAAGGACGGGATGAAGGTGATAGCGTTCGGCTCTATAAGCGTCTACGAGGCGCGGGGCGATTACCAGCTTATAGTTGAGGAGGTAGAGCCGAAAGGCATAGGCGCGCTGCAGCTGCAGTTCCAGCAATTAAAGGAAAAGCTGCAGAAAGAGGGGCTGTTTGACGAAAAATATAAGGTGCCGATACCGTTTCTTCCGACGAGGATCGGCGTTGTCACGAGCCCTACCGGAGCGGCGATACAGGATATATTGAACATAGCGCGCCGCAGGTTTTCGAATGTTGAAATAATAATAAACCCGGTAAAGGTGCAGGGCGCGGACGCGAAAGACGAAATAGCGGCAGCGATACGGCAGTTTAACAAACTGAAGAATATAGATGTGATGATAGTGGGGCGCGGCGGCGGCAGCCTAGAAGACCTGTGGCCCTTCAACGAGGAGGTGGTCGCGCGCGCCATATTTGATTCGGATATACCTATTATAAGCGCCGTCGGCCACGAGATAGACTTTACGATATCGGATTTCGTCGCGGACTTCCGCGCGCCGACACCATCGGCCGCGGCAGAGCTCGTTATCCCGAAAAAAGAAGACCTCGCAAAGCTGATAAATACGGCAACGACGCGCCTTAATAACGCCATATTCGGAATACTTGAGGCGTTAAAAGAAGGGCTTCGTAATTTAAGAGAAACATATGTCCTGCGTCAGCCGTTAAATTATATAATCCAGCAGGAACAGCGCATAGACGATCTGGCAAAAGGTATATTTGTAAGGATCGGTCATGTCATTGATATTTTCACGGAAAGGCACAGCCATATCAATAGTAAACTGGAGGCGTTTAATCCCACTGCCATACTGAAGAGGGGCTACAGCATAACTACGCGGCTTGCGGACCAAGCGATAGTCAAGGATTCCGCCCTATTAAAGAAAGATGATCTGGTAGAAACGCGTCTCGGGAAGGGGAAATTTAAAAGCAGGGTGGAAGAAATAGAATAATTTTTACTATGTACTAAGTACTAACGACTAACGACAAGATAGTCTATAACTGGGAGGATATATGGCGGAGATTAAATTTGAAGATGCGCTGAAAAAATTGGAGAAGATAGTGGATGACCTGGAGGGCGGAAATCTGTTTCTGGATGACGCGCTCGGGAAATATGAGGAAGGGATAAAATTGTCAAAATTATGCGCTAAGAGGCTGGAGGTCGCGAAGAAGAAGGTGGAGATTTTGATGAAGTCCGAGGACGGAACCGTCGATCTAAAGCCGTTCGACGAATCGATGGCGGAAGAGAAAGCGGAAGGAAGAAAGTCCCGAAAAACAGCTTTATAGCTGACCGGACTTTTTTAAAGGTGTTTTTCGGGATCCCGAACGATACCTTTAAGAAACATTTAGAATACTATAAAGCTATCGTTCGGGAAAGGGCCAGAAATAGTTGAAGATCGCGGGAATCGAGAGAAATTTAAAGAAATACCTGCCGAAGGGCGACGATACAATAAGCAAGGCGATGCGGTACAGCGTCTTTTCAGGCGGAAAGCGCATACGGCCTGCTCTTGTGTTAGAATCGTGTAGGGCATGCGGCGGAACGATTAAGGACGCGATGCCGGTCGCATGCGCGATAGAGTTTATTCATACATATTCATTGATACATGACGACCTTCCGGCGATGGACGATGATGATTTTCGCAGGGGCAAACCCAGCTGCCATAAGGTATTCGGCGAGGCAAACGCTATCCTCGCCGGGGACGCGCTTCTTACGCTCGCCTTCAGTGTTATAGCAGGCGCGGAACCGAAAAAGGGCCTGGATATTATAAAAGAATTATCACATGCAATAGGCGCTGAAGGCATGGTCGGAGGCCAGGCCCTGGATCTGAAACTTCAGGATAAGAAAAAAAATAAAAACGTCTTAAAAAAGATAAACCTCCTTAAGACGGCGCGGCTTTTTGAGGTGTCGGCAAAGGCAGGGGCTTATGTATCCGGCGCAAGCCCAAAAAAACTAAACTCGCTTCAGAGGTTTGGCCTCTATTTCGGGTTATCCTTTCAGGCAGTCGACGATTGTTTGGACGGCGAGGGCGATAATCGTAAAGGAGCCGCGCGCTTAATGGAAAGAGCAAAGAAAGAACTTGAGATATTCGGTAAGAAAGGGGACGCGTTGCGCCAGATAGCGGAAGCCGTAGGGCACCCTTAAGGGTGCCCTACGACATACGACAAAATACGGCAAACGAATTCAGCGAAACCATGCAAAGACTTATTGAAACAATAAATAATCCGGCGGACCTGCGCAAACTTAAACTTACGGACCTGCCCATATTGGCGAAAGAGATACGCGAAGAGATAGTGACAGCAGTATCAAGAAACGGCGGCCACCTCTCATCCAGCCTTGGCGCCGTGGAACTCGCCATAGCGATACATTACACGTTTGATACGCCGCGCGATATAGTCTTATGGGACGTGGGCCATCAGGCATACGGGCACAAGATGCTGACGGGCCGCCTCAAATCTTTTTCAACATTAAGGCAACTCGGCGGCTTAAGCGGCTTTCCCAATAAAGACGAAGCGCCGGATTACGATATAGTCACATGCGGCCACAGTTCCACGTCAATATCAACGGCACTGGGGCTGGTGTTGGCTAAAAGCCTGGAAAAGGAAAAGGGAAAGGCGGTTGTCGTTATAGGCGACGCCGCGCTCGCGGGCGGCATGGCGTTTGAGGCGCTCAATCACGCCGGCCAAATGAAGAAGAACCTGATCGTTATCCTTAATGATAACGAGCTCTCTATATCCAAGAGCGTGGGTGCATTAAGCAGGTACCTCAACAGGATAATAACAAATCCCGCTTATAATAAAATACGCGTTGATGTTGAGAGGGTATTAAAAAGGATTCCGCGGTTCGGTTTCAGGGCGTACAGGGCCGCAAGAAAACTTGAGGAAGGATTAAAAAACCTGCTTATACCTGGGATGTTATTTGAAGAGATGGGCTTCAGGTATTTCGGCCCGATAGACGGGCACAACACGGCGCAGCTCATAAATGTTTTCAGGAATGTAATGGAGCTGGACGAACCGCTTCTGATACATGTGGTGACGAAGAAAGGGAAAGGATACAAGCCGGCAGAGGATAGCCCGAGCGCTTTTCATTCAACGGGCCCGTTTGATATAGCCACGGGTATACCGGTAAAAAAGTGCGCAAGAGAGACATTTACCGAGGCATTCAGCTCAAAGATGATTGAGCTCGCCCAGAATAATCCGAAGATAGTGGGTGTAAGCGCCGCAATGATAGACGGCACCGGCTTCAATGAGTTCGCGCGCGCTTTCCCGGAGCGGTTTTTTGACGTGGGCATAGCCGAGGAGCACGCTGTGGGCTTAAGCGCGGGCTTAGCGAGAGGCGGTTTCAGGCCGGTCACAGCCATATATTCAACGTTCTTACAGCGTTCTTACGACCAGATCGTTCATGACGTCTGCCTGCAGAATCTTCCTGTCGTGTTTTGTTTGGACAGGGCTGGCATCGTCGGAGAAGACGGCCCGACGCACCACGGCATCTTTGACATAGCATACTTAAGGCATATCCCCAACTTAACGGTAATGGCGCCTAAAGACACGGATGAATTAAAGGCGATGCTGGATTATGCTTTAAAACTGCCGCACCCCGCGGCAATAAGGTATCCGCGCGGCTCAATGCCGATATTGTCCAATGAGGCGCAGCTTATTCTGGCAAGGCATGCCGTCGGCAGGGAAGGCATAGAGACCGGCAAAGCCGAGACGATAAAAAAAGGCAGGGACCTCGCCATTATTGCTATTGGTTCAATGGTTTTTACGGCGCTTGAGGTAGCGGCGCTGCTCATGAAGAAGGGCATAGACGCTTCGGTCATCAACGCAAGATTTGTAGTTCCTTTGGACGGCGAGGCGATAGAAGAGATTTGCCGTGGCACGAAGAAGATAGTTACGATTGAGGAAGGCGTTTTAGAGGGAGGATTCGGCAGCGCTGTCCTGGAATTTCTTGAGAGGGAGAATCTAATCGGGATGAAGGTGAAAAGAATAGGCCTGCCGCGCAGGTTTATTGAACATGGTAAGCGAGAGGAGCTTTTTCAGAAGTATAACTTGACACCCGGCGGTATTTGCGATGTAATTATTAGAGAAATATGGGAAAGATAAAGATAAATAAAGATAGATGCAAGGGATGCTACCTCTGTGTTGTAAATTGCCCGAATAATCTGATAAAGGTTTCGGATAAATTGAATGTAAAGGGCGTAAAACCGGCGGTTTTTTCGGGCGGTAAATGTTCGGGCTGTGGAATGTGCGCTCTAATTTGTCCCGAATGTATTATTGAAGTTTATAGATGAGCTTGTACATAGTACATAGTCCTTAGTACATAGTTAATTATCATACCATGTACTAAGTACTAACGACTAACGACAAGATAGTTGAGAAAGTTGATTTATGGCAAAAAAGGTGCTCATGTGCGGGAATGATGCGTGCGGCGAAGGGGCGATAATAGCCGGCTGCAAATTTTATGCCGGGTATCCGATCACGCCGCAGAACGAACTAACCGCTTATATGGCCAAGCGGATGGGCGAAACCGGCGGCGTCTTCATCCAGGCCGAATCGGAACTTGCGGCGATAAATATGGTATTCGGCGCGGCCGTTACGGGCGCCAGGGCGATGACTTCGTCGTCGAGCCCCGGTATAAGTTTGAAACAGGAAGGCATATCATATCTCGTCGGATGCGAACTGCCGGCCGTCATAGTGAATATGCAAAGGGGCGGACCCGGCCTCGGCAATATCGCGCCCGCACAGGGCGACTATTTCCAGGCGGTAAAAGGCGGCGGTCACGGTGATTACAAGATGATAGTGCTTGCGCCCGCGTCGGCGCAGGAACTGATGGACCACGCATCTATGGCATTCGATCTCGCGGATAAATACACCAATCCGGTCATGATTTTAGGCGACGGGCTTTTAGGACAGATGATGGAGCCGGTACAGGTACGAACGACGAACGACCCCGCCAGCTTCGCTATCGGCGGGGCAGGCGAACGACAAATGACGAATAAGCCATGGGCCCTTACCGGATGCAAGGGTAGAAAACCGCGCTTTATCAGGTCATTATTACTTGGCGAAGGCGAACTGGAAGAGCATAATAAAAAATTGCAGGAGAAGTTCGGCGATATCAAAAAAACGGAAGTTCGTTACGAAACGTTTAATATCAAGGATAGCAATATAGTCCTCGTCGCGTACGGCTCTGTAGCTAGAACGGCAAAGGCGTCCATGGAGGCGGCGCGCGAAAAAGGGTTAAAGGCCGGCCTTATAAGGCCCATAACGTTATGGCCGTTCCCGTCAGAGACGATTAATGAGGCGGCTTCAAGGGCAAAGAAATTTCTTGTGGTTGAGATGAGCGCGGGCCAGATGGTCGAAGATGTCATGCTTGCCGTAAATGGCAAGGCGGAAGTGGATTTCTACGGCAGGATGGGCGGCGGGATCCCGACGGAAGAAGAGATTTTAGCGAAGATAGAAGGATTGGTATGAGGCGAGCCAAAAAGAAGGTTAGCCGGTTAAAACCAGCCAACCAGCCAACCAGCAAACCAGCAAACTTAGTCTTCTCCAGGCCGAAGAGCATGTGCGATGTGGAGATGCATTATTGCGCAGGGTGCGGCCACAGCATCGTCCACCGCCTTGTCTGCGAGGCGGTAGACGAATTTGGCATACGCGACCGCGTGATAGGCATAGCGCCTGTCGGGTGCGCCGTCATAGCGTACGACTACTGGGATTTCGACGTTACCGAAGCCGCGCACGGAAGGACGCCCGCAGTCGCGACGGGAATAAAGAGGATGCTTCCCGATAATATCGTCTTCACCTATCAGGGCGACGGAGACCTGGCCGCGATAGGCACAGCGGAAATAATACATGCGGCAAACCGCGGGGAGAATATCACCGTGATATTCGTCAATAACGGCGTATACGGCATGACGGGCGGGCAGATGGCCCCGACTACGCTTGCCGGGCAGAAGACCGCGACAACAATGGCGGGGAGGACATTAAAGAACGACGGGTATCCTATAAAGATACTGGATATGCTGAGTGTCCTACCCGGAGCGAAATACCTGGAGCGCGTCTCCGTCCATTCATCGCAGGAAGTCTTAAGGGCGAAGAAAGCTATAACGAAGGCGTTCAAGACACAGATCGACAATAAGGGTTTTTCGATGGTCGAAATACTTTCGATGTGCCCGACATACTGGGGTATGACGTCGGTCCAGTCGGCCGAGCGCATAAAGAATGAGGTCTCAATCTTCTATCCGATAGGCGTTATCAAGTCGTATTAAATATTATGAAGAATAAAAACAGGACCACGGAAATATTGTTTGCGGGTTTCGGCGGCCAGGGCATCATGTTCATGGGTAAGCTCCTGGCCCAGGTGGGGTTAGATTCCAAAAAGAATGTAACATGGATGCCTTCCTACGGCGCGGAGGTGCGTGGCGGCACCGCGTATTCAATGACGAAGATCTCCGATAAACAGATCGCGAGCCCCATTGTCACGCGTCCGGACATACTGGTAGTGATGAATGAGCCCTCCCTGATCAAATATGCGGATAAATTAAAGCCGAAGGGCATACTTATAATAAATAAATCGCTTGTAGCGTCAAAGCCGCACAGAAGGGACATCTCGATTGTTTCGATACCGATGACCGACCTTGCATTGAAGTTGGGCTCGGCGCGCTCGGCAAATATGGTGGCAGTCGGAGCGCTTTTGAAACGCTCGAAACTTTTCCCGATCAGAACGGTGTTGGAAGCCCTTAAAGAGATGCTTGGCGGCAAAGAGGATGCGTATCCGGTCAATAAGAAGGCGATAGAGAAAGGGTATAGTTGTAATAAATAGATAAGCGCGTCGTTCGTTTTTCGTGGTTCGTGATTCGTAAAAATAACGAACCACGAACGACTAACGACGAACGACACAAGAGGCAATTATGGGTCAAACAAGAGTGCGATTCGCGCCCAGCCCTACGGGTTATCTGCATATAGGAAGCGCAAGGACCGCGTTATTTAACTGGTTATACGCGCGCCACAATAAAGGCAAATTTATATTAAGGATAGAGGATACGGATAAAGAGCGCTCTAAGGAAGAATTCTTAGATGAGATATTGGGATCGCTAAAATGGCTCTTCATGGACTGGGACGAGGAGCCTGCCTTTCAGTCAAAACGTTTTGAGATATACAAAAAATACGCGCAAAAACTGCTGGAAAAAAATCTGGCGTACATGGAAGGGCCCGCGATAATATTTAAGGTTGAAAAAGCAAAGAAGGTTTCATTTGACGATATGATACGCGGCAAAGTGGAGTTTTCCACCGACGAGATAAAGGACCAGGTCCTGATAAAGTCGGACTCTACGCCGACGTATAATTTCGCGTGCGTTGTGGATGATTACGAAATGAAGATAAGCCACGTTATCCGCGGGGACGACCACATATCAAATACGCCGAAACAGGTTTTGTTGTATGAGGCGCTAAAGCTTCCCATCCCTAAATTCGCGCATATCCCGTTAATTTTAAGCAAGGACGGCGGCCGTTTATCAAAACGCCACGGCGCGACGAGCATATCTGAGTATAAAAATATGGGATTTTTACCCGAGGCGCTGGTAAATTACCTGACGCTCATGGGATGGGCGCCCGGTAATGATGTTGAGATACTTCCTCTGGAAGAAACGATAAAATTATTTGATGTGAAAGACGTCAATAAGACCGGCGCGACTTTTGACATGGATAAACTTTGCTGGATGAACAGCCAGTATATCAAGGATATGGATCTTGATAAACTTGAAGAGCGCGCAGAAGAGTTCCTAATGCTTAAAAATATATTGGACGCGAAATTTAACCGCGGCCAATGGAAGAAGATACTGCTGGCATACAAAGAGAGGACGAGGACGCTTGAGGACCTGATAAGCGTCTATAAGATATTTTTCTCCGACGATATAGAATATGACGAGAAGGCAGTGGAAAAATATTTAAAGAAGCCGAATTCAAAAGATATAATAACCAGATGTAGGACTGCTGTTGAAGAATGCGCTAGATTTGACAAGGTATCCGTAGAGGAAGCTTACAGAAGATTGGCGGATGAGCTTAAAGTGAAGGCCGCCGAATTGATACATCCGACACGCGTCGCGATAAGCGGTAAGACTGTCGGCGCGGGGCTATTTGATATGATGGAATTATTCGGCCGCGAAAAGGTGTTAAAGCGGCTTGCGAGGTTTTGCTAGAAGTAGAGGCACTTCGGCAGCTACAATGCTCCTTATAGTCGCATTGCTTAACGCTGCCTCAGTGTCAATTTTACTTCGTAAAATTGGTGCCCGGTGGTGTAATGGTAGCACAGCAGATTCTGGATCTGCTTGTTTAGGTTCGAATCCTAACTGGGCAACCATCCTACTTCGCTCAAAGCTTTTCAGCTTTGAGCTTCGTAGAGATAGGTTCTACGAAGCACCGAGTCTATTGATAGTTGATTGCGAAGTACCTGAGTTTGACGATCAGCAGTAGGGCACCCTTAAGGGTGCCCTACTGATTAATTAATCCCGCCTCAAAATTAAATAACAAAAAAGTTAGAATTAATGACTTGACTATTATTATTTGTATGTTAAACTAACAGCAAGTATGTTTCACTATCTATCAAAATTATGTCAAAAAACATTACATACAATTCTAATTTTAATACAGGAATAAGAGTAATATCATTACTTTTATCCCTTACTTTTCTATCCCAGGACATTGCCTGGCCATATCCTCAACGCGCAGGCGGCACTAATACGCTTGCCCAAGAGACCCTTATTACAAACCAGGGCAGGATTGCCTCTTTCCAGAGCGCCTGCCTTGCAATGCTCAATAGTACAATCCATGATAACCCGAAATCCACTCTTGCCGACGTAAAAAGGATCATTGAAGAGATACGGCGCGCAGCCCTAAAGGGCGGCAAGGCCGGTGCCATGCCGGAAGTGATAGATAATATCTATAGCGGCTCCATAAGGATAATCTTCCGTAGCGGAGAAGAGCTCCATTTCTATAGCCCAAAACTAATAGGTGCAAAGACAGATATTACGGGTACGCCTCAAGGAAAATATCTTGTTTCAGAAGAAGAGATTAATGGATACCTTCGCATACAATTTTTTGTAGTGGTGCCTGACTCAGAAACCGTAGAGGCCGCTGACTCTGACCAGGGCCCTGCGATTACAACAGTGAAACGATTTGGAAAAGTCAAGAATGCGAAACTGCGCAGGCAGGGGTACAGATATTACATGGTGCAGAAAGGAAAAACAAAATATTTCTATTACAGATGGAATATCTTCGCCTCGCTGGACGAGCAGATAATGGGAAATATAGAAGAGCGGAAGTGGATACAGATAGCTTTAAAAAATATCAAAGCCGTTCAGGAAGCGCTGAAGAAGGCAAAAGGGGTTAAAATAGATATTACGCCGCAAGATGACGCTGCGATCATTCAGACACTAACGGATATTTCCCGCGTTATCGGTTCGTCGCGCATAATCTTAAGAGACAAGCAGCGCGCAGCCGGCTATATAAAGGCGGCTAAGGCAAGTTATGATTTGGCAAGTTTAAAGGACTTGAGAAGCATGTACGCGGACCTTAATAATGCGGCCAAGGACCTTAAGGGCCGCGGCAGGACGATAGAGCGGATATACAAAAGACTGAGAGAAACACTTGCCATGGCAAGAATGTGGGCGGAAGAAAATAATAAGTACATGGCCGGCATTGCCGTCGCAAAAAATCCAACTAAACTCATTACACTCGCCAATAGAGATGAGATTAAATCGCCCGATAATGAACCGGAATTTGCGGGCCTGGAGCCGCTTATAAGAGAGGCGAGGCGGCTTTTAATAGAATCAAAAGAGAAGAGCGATCTTAAGATAGAGGAGAACCTGCGCAGGGTCCAAGATCAGATTAATAGCGCCGAGTTATTGAACAGATTTGTGGCAGAAGTAAAAGATAAATATTATGACGTGCGATATGCAGGCGCTGACAAATCTTATGAACAGCAGGTATTTAGCAAAACCTGGCTCAGATATTTGAAGGATAACAAGGCGGTAGCAGATCAAGGCGCTTACTGGTACGCGAGATTCTATCAGGCAGTGTTTACGCATCGCACAGTGCCTAACCCGGAGAAAAAGTCTGAGCGTATCGCAAACCCCGTCTTTGACGCCATGACGGAATTTATCACTGCCTTTGTCAGGCAAAAAAAGGATGAGGGGCCGATAACTGCGCTATCCGCACAGAAGAAGCGCGAATTTGTCCGCGCCATAGCCGATAAACATAAGCTCGGCCGTAAAGGCCTTATCCAGTTAAACAAATGCGCCGAGGAATTCTTTAAAAAATCCGTTGCCGCGCCCACCACGCCGCCTAAGGAGCCCGGAGCCGCGAATATGGCGAAGGAGACCAAGCCGGGCGGCGGGTATAAAGGCGATCTGACACCGGCGTCTGCCGCGCCAACAGTTGAGCGGTTAATTGCAGATTGGAAAAAAACCGAATCAGATCTTCAAATCATTCAAGAGTTATCCGCAAGAGCCAATCTATCCGTTAAACCTACGACTGCGACTTTGGAAGACGTGGTCTCGTCTTTAAATCAAACCGGCCTTGCTACAGCCCGAGCCCTAGAGCTAGAACGATTACACGGCCTAATGCAATCTAGTCCCGCCTATTTAACATTATTGGAATCCTTGATCGCGTCTTCGAAAGATACAAAAACGCATATCGATCAATCCATAGTGCAACTAATTGG
>Ga0315284_10015616_pt1 | contig 10793 bp, 7 predicted proteins | sample YL17G09_16_MG_FD_203696 | JGI IMG/M metagenome (GOLD analysis project Ga0315284, IMG submission 203696) | Sediment microbial communities from Yellowstone Lake, YNP, Wyoming, USA - YL17G09_16 | ecosystem: Environmental > Aquatic > Freshwater > Lake > Sediment | place: USA: Wyoming | collected...
TGACGCCGACTGCGTGGTGATTGACAAACTATGGCGCGGAGCGCGGGCCGAACGCCTGGATGTTCTGCCGCTGGTGGTCGATTTCACCCGGCCCACTCCTGCCATCGGCTGGCGCAATCAGGAATGCCCTTCTTTCCTCGATCGGGCCCGCGGCACCTTCGATGCGGTTTTGATGCTCGCCGTCATCCATCATATGCTGGTGAGCGAGCGCATCCCGCTGCCGGAGATTCTGGCCTTGACCGCGGAACTGACCAGCGATATCGCGGTGGTGGAATTCGTCGGGCCGCAAGACCCGATGTTTCGCCGCATCGCGCGCGGGCGGGACCCTCTGTTCGCCGATTTCAGCGTTTCGTTTTTCGAATCGGAATGCCGCCGGCATTTCCGCATTATTGGTAGCAGGCGCCTGGCCGATGGCAATCGCGGGCTCTACCTGCTCCGGAAAGAAAAGGGTTGCTGAATTGCGCCGGGACCTGGTCTTCTCACTGTCTTTAGCGAACCTATGTTTCCTGGGCGGCTGGAGTGCTCTTATCGAGCCCTCCGCCGGTTACTGGAGATACGCTGCCACCCCAAACGAGTACCTGGCGCTGATGCTGGATGTGCTGCTGCTGGCAGCGGCGTTTCTCTTCATCTTGACTCTGGTCCGTCGTCTGGACCGACCCTTCATGGGGAAGGTAGTTCGCGCCGGCCTGGGCCTGCTGCTTCTCATTCCACTGAATATCTTGCGTACGCAAGTGCGCAACCTGAGGGTGCCCAGCCTGTTTGACCGGTTTGGGCCTTCGGCGCTGCGTGTCTCACTGATCGCGCTTGGGTTGGTCTTCGTGTTTGTCCTGGTTCGGCGGGCGGAGCTTTTCGGTCGCGCTGCCGGCTTTGTGGTGTTGCTGCTTTCGCCGCTGGTTCCGATGCTGTTTGCGAGTGCCATCTGGCTGATGCTCCATCCCCAAGCGGACAACAGCAGCCGGCATGCTCGTCCACTTGCCGCCACGGACACCTCACGGCCCCGGGTTCTGTGGCTCATATTCGACGAACTCGATCAGCGCCTGGCTTTTGGCGAACGCGCCGCATCGGTGCGGCTTCCGGAGATGGACCGCATTCGAAGTCAGGCCATTTACGCCTCCAATGCCTTCCCGCCGGCAGGTTGGACCGTGTTGTCCCTGCCGTCGTTGATTAACGGAAAGGTGGCGTCGGACGCCAAACCGGCGGGTGCGAATGAACTGATGATTACTTACGCCGGTCCCGGCGGCCCCGTACCGTGGAGTACCCAGCCGACGGTGTTCTCGCGCGCTCGCGACGCGGGATTCAATACCGCGCTGGTCGGGTGGTGTCACCCTTATTGCCGGGTGCTCGGCAGCAGCCTGACGTTCTGTTCTCAAACTTTTGCGGAGGCCAGCGAGCAGGACAGTGCTCTCCCCGTGCTGCTCGCGGATGGGTTTCGCGGGATCGTGGGCACCTTCCCTATTGTCCGGCGTCTGCCTGTCTTTGCGAGCGTCTATCTCCAGGCGCAAGAGATGTATCTTCGGATGCTGCACGACACCAAGAAAGTCGCGGTCGATCCGAACTTTGGACTGGTGTTCATCCACTGGCCGGTGCCGCATTCTCCCTTCATCTACAACCGCTCCCGCAGCGACTTTGCCCTGGATGGAAGCGGCACCTATTTAGATAACCTGGTTCTGGCCGATCGAACGCTGGGCGAGGTGCGCCGGACCATGGAAAGCGACGGGACGTGGGAAAACACCACGGTTCTGATCTCCTCCGATCACGCGTTGAGGGCCTACATTGAAGACCTGCTGCCAGCCTGGGGCGCCCACGGAGGAACCGACCACCGTGTGCCTTTCTTAATGAAATTACCTCATCAAAGACAGGCCATCGCCTACGATACTCCGTTCAATACCGTGGTGTCGTCCCACCTGGTGCTTGCCTTGCTTCGCGGGGAAGTTTCCACTGCTGCGGATGTGATCAACTGGATGGATCAACGGCGGATGCCTGGCGGCGGTGACAAGTAGTTTCCCTAGAAAGCGCCAACGCCGCGAATGGCAAAGATCAGGGTGTGCAACAGGATCACCAGGTCCAGTAACAGCGAACGGTTCCGAATGTAGTACAAGTCGTAATCGATGTTCTCGTGAATTTCGAAGGCGCGGTCGGCGCTGATCTGCCACAGTCCGGTGATGCCTGGCTTGGCCAGGAGTCGTTCCCGCTGAGCAGGCGTGTATCGCGCGACGATGAAGGGCATCTCCGGTCGGGGCCCTACCAGCGACATTTCGCCGCGGAGCACGTTCAGCAACTGAGGTAGCTCATCCAGGCTGGTGCGGCGAAGAAAACGGCCCACCGGGGTGATTCGCGGGTCGGCGGGGTCCTTCGGCGTCGGAGCGTAGGCAGGAACGTTCCGGTACATGCTGCGGAACTTGAACATGCGGAACGTCCTGCCGGATTGCCCCATCCGCTCTTGCCTGAAGATAGCCGGGCGGCCGTCAGTGAGCCAGATGACCACGACAATAACGGCCATTACGGGCCCTGCCACCAACAGCGCCAGGCCACCCAGCATCAAGTCCATCAGGCGCTTGACAATCCTGTATCCGGTCCGTTCCCGGATCGGCACGGCCTCCGCCAGCACGACTCCGTCCAAGTTGCGGTAATCCAACTGGTGTTGATTCAGGTGATACTGCAACGGTACGAAGGAAAGGTGCACTCCGTGTCTCGTGCACAGATGGGAAAGTTCCTGAAACTGCGCGTCCACCGAAACGCCGTCGGCCAGGATGATACGGGTGATGCGCAGGCGGGAGACGATTTCTTCTATCTCCTGGCCAGTTCCAACAACGGGGAGCGACTTGCGGTGCGTATAGGCGCTTTCATGCACCCGCGATCCGCGAAGAGACGGATTATCGTCCACGAAGGCCACCGGTACCAAGCCCGCGCGCGGCGACTGCGTCAGCTTGCGAAATACCTGGACACCTGCTTCCGAGCAGCCGTAGATCAGGACGCGGTCAACTCCATAACCTTTGAGGTGCAGCCGGCGGAGGAGGGCGTAACAGACAACACGCTCGGTGATAACCAGGACCAGGACGAAGAAGAAGGCCAACACCAGGATCCAGCGCGAGGGGGTGAACTTCAGCAACAGCCAGCCTGCAACAGAAACGGTAGCGGTCGACCAGCACGTCGCTTTGAGAATGCCTTCTGTCTCGCGAATATGCAGGAGGCTATTACTAGGACGGTAGAGTTCGTAGTGGTTCAACAACAACACGAACCCTAGCGCAATGGCCGCCGACGCGAGCAGATACAGGTCGCGTGGATAATAGACATGCTGGCCGAGCCCCAGCAGGCGATAGCCTTTGTAAGCCACTGCCAGGGCGGCCATCACCGAGAGGAAATCCAGGGCCACCTGGAGGGCCATCGAGAGGGCGCTGAAACGGCGGGCAAGCCAGAACGACCTCACCGGAGACTCGGCGAGTACCTCCTCCAGTAACTTTTCCTGGCTCAGCGCGGGCTGTGCGGCTGCAGATTCCATGGCTTTAAGAAGTCAGTGTCTATTAATCCGAACTTCTCTGCCGTGCCTTCGTAATGGACCGACAGTGGCACCTTTCAGGAGACCCACCCACGAGGGACTCTGCGGTTTCCTCGCCCCCGAACACAGACACTGGAAATCGGCGCGCCGGGGAGCTCTCAACCACGTTCGGAACGACGAAATCTCAGCTTCCGACCGGGTAATCAAAACTTCTTCAATCGAAGGGCCTCCAGTATAACATAGCCGACGAATTTCGGACCGCCGATCAGGTAGCGCCGGGCCAGCCTGCCGGGTTCCTGAAGCAGACGAAAAAACCACTCCAGGCCGTGCTCGCGCATCCAGGGCGGCGCCTGGCGTACGCGGCCGGTGTTCAGGTCGAATGCGGCCCCCACCCCCACCAGGACCGGCACATTCAGGCGCGCGCGGTACCGGTGCATCCAGATCTCCTGCTTCGGGGTGCTCAAACCCACCCAGAGAACATCGGCCCGCGCGCTATTGATCAGGTCCAACATTTGCTTCTCTTCCTCGGCATTGAGCGGCCGGAAGGGCGGCGAGTAGGTCCCAGCAATCTCTAAACCGGCGAAGCGGCTGGTGAGCGTCCCCGCGAGCTGTTCCGGCACACCGGATGCGCCGCCATAGAGAAAATGGCGGTAGCCGCATTGGGCCGTTTGCGCGCAAAACGTCAGCATGAGTTCCGGTCCATAAACCCGCCGCTTCAGCGGGTGGCCTCGCAGCCGGGCGAGCCACACCAGAGGCATTCCGTCCGGCACCACGAGGTCAGCCGCGTTCAGCACCGCCTTGAAGGATGGGTCGTTCTGAGCTTCAGTGACGCCGTGCATTCCCGTGACCGCGATAAAATGGCTTGCTCCTCTTTCCTGAATCCAGCTTTGCATCTGTCGGACGACGTCCGGGATCTGAACCAGATCCACCCGGATTCCGAGCATGCAAATGCTTGCAGTTCGGCCCTCGCGGCGGGAGCTTTCGGCTGTGGCAAATTGGCTCATGCCGTGCCCATTCTAATAGAACCGTTCCCGAACAAGATACAGCATGCGGTGCAAAAAGCCGGCCAGCGGAGATCGGTATGCCCAGTAAGCGGCCACCCTGGACCAGAAGGCCACCAATCCCGGATAATCGGTCCAGTCCCGCCGCAAATAGAATCGGTGCGTCCTGAACTTCCTGTAATCCTGATTGAACAGGATGTCCTGCTCGGAAGGCAGCCCGTATGTCTTCTCGAGGTACCGCAGATGTGGCGCCTTGCGCGGGTCCATCTGCATGATCCAGCAGCACACCACGTCCGCGGCGTAGATGTCGTCGGTAACCATCAACCAGTTCAGTTCCACCGCGTCTCCCCGCATGGGGCCGTTGCGATTCAGCCCGTAGCGGCCATCCACCACCGCAAGGGCGGTGCGCAGCGCCTTGTTCACCTCGTAAATGACCTGGGGAAAATAGGGGTGCAGTTCCAGACGGGCGCTGGGCTGAGGTATGCAGCCCCACTGGTTTTTTACCGCCAGGCTGACCAGCGCATTACAGTGGACCTTCGGCACCGGGACTGTGATGAAGAAATCGCAATCATCCAGCAGCATACAGGGAAGCGGAACCTCGAGTTGCCGACCGCGGCTGGCTACCAGAATGCTGCGGGTGGGCCGGTCGGAAAGATTTACCACGCCGACGCCGTACCGCTTCGCCAGGGCATTCAGCCCGATCTTTTCGAAAACGTCATCGATGCGAAACGGGTTATATCCGCCAGAGTCCGCCTCCACGATGGTAATCCTGTCGGTGTAATCGCGCAGGGCAATGATGAGGGCTTCCAGGCATTCCGGATTGGTCATTACCCCGGGGCGGAAGCTGGGGAACGTCAGATTCGGCTTGATGCAAACGTGGTCGCCGGGACGCAGAAGACTGCCAACCGCCAGCCATTCGAAGCCGTTCCGGATTGCTTCCTGATATCCTGATTCCCCTAATCGTTCGATGAAAATGCTGCTCATATTTTATACAGGATCCATTCTGTGGCTCAGTTCTCGTGCACGCGTCCGCTGCCCTTCCGCCGTTGCCCATCTAGGTTGCCTTATGGCCCCGCTCAGATCAGGACCCGGAGCAAATGGAATGACCAGCTCGGCAACGGCATAAGAAAGGTTCTCCGTGACAAAAGGTGCCGCATTGATCTCGGCGCCATAGTCGAGTGAGTACGCCGGCTCATCTTTGTCCCCGCCGTCAGGATCGGAGTTGCGTGTCCAACCAGACCTTTCGGGAGATCAAGTGGGAGCCTTGGCTACCACTCTCTGTAGTTGTTTAGGCCACGGAATCGATTCTCGTCGCTCCAGTAGCTCGCCCGGATTGACGGTGGCAGTGCCCACCTTGCCAACAACCACGCTTGCCGCCGCATTTGCTAACACCGCAGCTTCCAACACGGAGGCGCCGGCTGACATGGCGAGAGCGACCGTAGCCATTGCTGTATCGCCGGCCCCTGTGACGTCGTATACCTCCCGCGCAAGAGAAGGAATGTGTAATGGCGCCTTCTTTCGCTGAATAATGGACATGCCCTCTGCGCCTCGAGTTAAAAGGACATACTGGCACTGGTTCATCTCTAAAATTCCCTGGCCAACCATCTCTGCATCCCGGTCCGTCTTGATCTCGATTCCCGACATTCGCTCCGCTTCAGCATGACCAGCCTTAATGAGGCTGACCCGGGGGAAAAGTTTTATCGCTCCCCCCTTCGGATCCACAAAACATGGGACGCCGCGCTTCTCGACAATCGCAAGGATCTGTCCAAGAGAATCTCCCGCGAGCACGCCTTTGTCGTAGTCCGAGATGACAACGGCGTCAGCCCTGGTCACCGCCTCTTTGAAGCCGTCCAGGAGCCCGTCCCGGCTCTTCGGGCTAAGCGGTTCACGCGTCTCGATATCGGTACGTACGACTTGCTGGTTGTTAGCAACTACGCGCGTCTTCAGCGTCGTAGGACGAGCGTCGTTAGCCTGCAGAACAAATCGTGTGTAGATATGGTTGTCTTCTAAAACCTGAAGGAACTGTGTTCCAGCGGAGTCGCGGCCGATAACGCCAACGAGCAAGGGGACCCCTCCCAGAGCGTGTAGGTTCGCGCCCACATTCGCTGCCCCGCCGGGCCGGTAGGTTCTGCTTTGGATGCGCACTACAGGTATCGGGGCCTCTGGTGAGATTCGCTCCGCCGAGCCGCGGAGGTATTCATCAAGAATCAGATCGCCGATAACGACGATCTTCCGTCCCTTCATCCTTGCCAGCAGGGACGGCAACCAACTGATGTTTCGCATAAAGTTCCCGATTCAGCCAGCGCGGCCTACCCACGTGTTCTCTGGGCCAGCACCTCCATTGCGGCGCCTGCCACTTCGTCCACTGAAATCAAATGGGTGCACGGATTCTCCGGACAGACGCAAACGAGCTGGGCGCAAGGCGAACAGTCAACGCGCTTGTAGAAAACGCGGTGCCGACTTCCTATTGGCCTTGCTGCTGCCGGAGTGTCGGGCCCGAGCAGAGCCACGCAGGGAGTGCCAGCCGCACTGGCGATGTGCAGCGGCCCTGAAGCGGCGCCTATAAACACGCCGGCCAACTGGATCAAAGCAGCGAGTTCATGCAGGTCTCCGCCCGCTACCACGTTGGCGGGACAACCCGCATCTGCAACCAGTTGGTCCAGGAATGCCCTTTCGCTGTTGGCCCCCACTAAAAAAATCTGAAGCGCGGGGTTGATCTCGTACAGGCGCTTCAGGAGATCCTTGAACCGCGCCGGCGCCCAAGTACGATAGGACCAGCTTGCGGTCGTATGGATGACGACTGCTGGCCGATCTGCGGTGTCGTGGAAGTATTCCTGAGCCACTCGCAGCCGCACTTCCTCCGGTATGTGCAGCTCCAGGTTGGGTAGCTCCTGCCCGTCCTCCATCTGTCGACGAGCAGTGGCCGTCGCTTCCAATCCCGGCGCGCTCGTCAGCCACAAGGCCTTAACCACATCCAAAGCCCGGTCGGCCAAATGCTGTCCCCGGTACGCGAAGCTCGGGAGCACCCGCAAACCGATTCCACTCACCGGAATTGGGCGGCGGCTGCCCTCCTGGCTCCGAAAGCGCTCGAAATAGCCGATTTTTACCGGGGCCCGGGCCAGCCAAGTCAAAATCGCGTTCCGAGCCGCGGGGCTGCAATTCAACGCAACATCGTAGGCCTCCGCCCGCACCTGTCGGATCCCAGCCCAAAGCCCCCTCAATGAATCCGACTTCTGCAACACGGCGACCCGCCCCACGTTCGGATTATGCCGCAGCACATCTGCGGCAGCGCCCTCCGCCACGTAAGTGATGTCCGCGTCAGGATAACAGCTCTTCAGCAACCGAAGTGCCGGTGTAGTCAGCAATACATCGCCGATCCGCGTAGTCTCCACTACGAGGATCTTCTTGGGTGCCGCGGATCCGCCTCGCGCAAGCAATCGGCTCACCCAAGAGCTGACACGAAACACGCTCCGAAACGCGAACTCCACAAGTCTAATCAGCATCGTCTGGTATGGCCCGCGCATAGACAGTGAGAACGTCGTCTAACTTAAAGCAAGTGCGAAATCGTTTGTACGCCCTGCGAACCCAGATGAGATACTTTAGGTTCCTGACAATTAATTTTCTGGTTGCGGCTAACCCCAACTTTTTCGTGAATCCAAGCATCTCCGTCAAAGTGGTCGTTTCTACGCCAACAATATCGAAGCCGGAGAGCGCCAAAGCCTTTGCCAGGCTTCCCTCGCAAAAGTACGAGATGTGTTCAGGCGGAATGCAGTATTTCCAACTGCTGCCAAGTCGCCGGGCGCGGCGCGATGAGAAATCCGGACATTCCACCACGAGAAGCGCACCAGCATCAACCAGCGACCGGATGTGGCGCAGCGTTTGAATGGGGTCAGTCAGGTGCTCGATTACGTGGTACATTGCGACCACGTCGAATCCCGGCTCCAGTTGTTGTTTGACGGATTCCAGTGAACCGGTAAGCACCTCCAGGCCGAGCTCTTGCCGTGCATATTCTGACGCGAAATGAGATAGCTCGACGCCTTTGACGCTCCAACCAGCATCTCGTGCGGCCTGTAAGAGGTAACCGACGGCGCACCCAATTTCGAGAAACCTGCCAGGAGCTTTGTCCCGGTAGCGACTGATCCTCTCCAGCCGTCCACGCGCGACGGAGCGGAGCTGAGGTCCGGCTTCAAGAAAGTCAACGCCCGAACCGTCTTCCGACTGGAAGTAGGGCTGAGAGTAAATGTCACTTACGCACAGGGCCTTGGCAGAGGACACGAACACGTGCCCACAGTCGAGGCACTCAAAGAGCGGACAGCGGTTTTTCTCTAGAACGAAGCGTGTGCGGCTAGATTCGCAGCACAAACAAACGCTTTCCTCTCCGGGCCGTTGGATGGGAGGTTCCGTCTGCATTCTGGTCGACTAGTCAAACAAATCGCCGGTCTCGCACCAAGGTAGCCGCGTCACAATTGAAACCGCCCCGGGGTCCCGGGGGAATTCACATGGTGCATCATATGTCTCGGCCGACAGCCGGTCAAGCGTAAGAGCTTTACGGGATGCAGACAAAAGCCTCCTTAACTCAGTCGGCCAAGACCGTCAAGCCTTTGGGGACCGAAAAAAAGGAGAGTGTGTTCTCGCCGCATTCAGCATCCAGCGTCTCTCGTGCTGACCAAAAACCCAGAACCATGCAAGCGCTGCCAGAGATGCCGTTCCCACGAGAGCGCCGAAACCGCCTCTCCAAGCGCTCAGCGTTTTCGTCAAGCCTAGCACCGCCAATAAGAAGACGGCAAAAAGCGCGAGAGCGGCAGGTTTTAAAAGAAAGTCGGCGCAATAGCGCGACCAACCGATGGCCAGCCAGCGATTGGTGATCCATGGCATCGGCAGGGCCTGGCCCAAAATGCTGGCCAGAAAGAAACCCGCGCAGAGTCCCCGGAGTGGGTCCCCTGGCATCCACCATCGGGCGCCCAAGAAGCCCAGCACGAAGCTGAGAACGGCATAACCGCCCATGACCGCAGACAGTCCTTTATGACGGTTCAGCGCCAGCATGAAATTAGTCGTAGACAAGAACAACACCTCGATTAAGAACGACCCAATCAAGAAGGCCAGAGGTCCGTAACCGAGGAACAGTCCCGGGCCAAGCCACCACTTCAACCCGGCCTCAGTGAATTGGTAAATCAGAACGGAATAAACAGTAGCGAAAGCAAAAGTAAATCCCGTGCAGAGTTTGGCAAAAAACAACATCCGGTCCCGCCGGCCCTGCACCGTAAACATGATCATGTAAGGCTGGAGCGACCTGGAGACGATATCGGCAAGCGACCAGCCCCCCACACGAATGAGGACCAGAAGCACAAACATCTCCGGCACCTGCTTCAGGGACGCGACTTTCCCGGCCAGAATGTTGCCTGCGATCTTCTGAAAAAACAGGCCGAGTCCGAAGAGCAGGAAGAAGGAAGAATTTGCTAGCAGAAACGAGACTCGCCCAGGGGCCCAGAAGCGTCTGGCCAGAACCACCCGGGGATGGCGAAGCAGAATCAGCGGATAGTTCAGTGCCGGAATCAAAATAAGCCCCAGGTTGGTCACCAGGATCAGGGCCAGCAGTTTTCCGCCAAGTGCCAGGGTAAGGACTGTTCCCGCCAGAAGGAACAGGGCAAGCCCGCATTCCACTACCTGGCGCAGGCTAGTCTCCCTCAAACCGACGAGCGAAGCCGGGAAGATATTGACCGGCACTCTCAGCAGGGTCAAAGTGGCGAAGAGAAACAGACAAGGTTTGAGCAGATGGGCTACTACGCCGCTGGAATCCTTGAGCAACCAAGCCTGCACCGGCTGAGTGAGAAGGACCACCGAGGATAACAGCCAAATGGGGATGATGAGACACCAGTAAAGTCCAAAGCCTGTGGTCATTAACCGGTTCACCTCGTCGTAGTCCTCCCGCGCATAGGCAACGCCCTGGGAATTCGCTATCGTTTGCCCAAGCCCAATGTCGGAAAAGACCAGGTAGGTGCCGATGCTCTGCAGGATAATCCAGAGGCCGTATTCCTCACGCCCCAGGGATTTCAGGGCAATCGGAATGACCGCAACATTACTGGCAATTTTGACGCAGAGCGTGAGAGCCGAGAGCGCGCTGGCACTCAAGGAGCGTCGAGTGGGGGACTCTGTGCCCGGGGTATCGAAGGAGGCCCGGGTCGCCGAAGCGTACGCCGAGGTTTTATCTTGTGTGGCCATACGGCTCACTCGGCCTTTTTGTCCTGGTTGCGCCTGGTAGCCATGTCTGCCGGCGACTTGGCACTCCGAAAAGGCCG
>Ga0315284_10015617_pt1 | contig 10793 bp, 8 predicted proteins | sample YL17G09_16_MG_FD_203696 | JGI IMG/M metagenome (GOLD analysis project Ga0315284, IMG submission 203696) | Sediment microbial communities from Yellowstone Lake, YNP, Wyoming, USA - YL17G09_16 | ecosystem: Environmental > Aquatic > Freshwater > Lake > Sediment | place: USA: Wyoming | collected...
AGCAAACGGCGGGAAATTCGAAAGAATGCGGATCTTTGCGCCTCGTTTTTTCGAACGTCCTCTTGGACGCGATCCGCACCTGCTGGTCGGACACGAGATGACTCACGGCTTCGACGACCAGGGCGCTCAATTCGACGCTGAGGGCAACCTTAAGAACTGGTGGTCGGAAGAGGATTTGAAGAAGTTCAAGGCGAGCGCCGCCTGCGTCGAGAAGCAGTTCGACGGGTTTGAGGTTGAGAAAGACCTGCACATGAACGGCAAGCTGGTCGAAGGAGAGAGCATCGCCGACCTCGGCGGTCTGACCATCGCCTTCGCCGCTTACCAAAAATCCCTGGAAGGCAAGCCTCGGCCGAATGACATCGACGGCTTCACGCCCGAGCAGCGCTTTTTCCTCGGCTTCGCGCAGGTCTGGGCTACGAACATGCGGGCGGAATACGCGCGTTTGCTGGCCAACACTGACCCGCACCCGCTGCCGCGCTTCCGGCTAAACGGCACGCTCTCGAACATGCCGGCTTTCGCCAAGGCTTTTTCCTGCAAGCAGGGCGAGCCCATGGTCAGGCCCGAAAGCGACCGGTGCGTGATCTGGTGAGGTTTGGGGGCGCATCGCCGTGCGCCCCTACGGTGCCTTGGCGCCAATCTCGACAGCCTTCTCTTTTTCCGCGACGGTAAACAGCGCCTCGATATCTTCAAGTGTTACTTTACCGTAGTACCACTCGCCGGCCGAAAGCGCCTCGGCGCGGACGATGCGATAAATATCGAGGACAGACCTCTTGCTGTCCACGAAGTTCAACGCCTCCCAAGTCATCAGGCCATGAAGCCCCTTGGGTTCATCCACTTCCGCCTTGTGACGCAGGTACTCGCCGGGCGAGCCCAGGTTGTGCGGAACCTTCGCGGCCAGGGTTTTCTCTCGCTCGGTCAACGTGGGCGGCCCTTTCTTGCCGCCCAGCGAGAGATACCACTCTTCGATCCGCCCGCGGTGATTGTTTTCGGTCAGCTTGAAGTCGGCGAGGATGCCGTCAAGGAGCTTCCGGCTGGGAACGTCGGAGAATCGGCGCAGCGATTCGAGTCCAGCGGTCTCCCGCGCGATGGCTTGGGTAAGGAGGTTGACTGCATCTTCATAGGCCGCGCGCCGCTGCTCGGCGGGCGCCTGGGGAATTTGCGAGAGGCCCGTTGCCAGGTCATGCGAAATGCGCTCGCGCGCTTCGCCGGCCATCACGGCCATCAGTGTGGGGACGTCCGATTCGCTGAGGTTCGCGAGATAGAGTGCCGTCGCCGTCACCGCCACGGCGTTGCGCTGGAGTTGCGTGCGGTCGATTTGCCACAGGTCATCGTCGGAAGAATGGATATATTCATCGGGCCAGTTGGTGAAGGTCACCCCCGGGATTCCCACAGCGGATTCATTAAACACCATATGGTCGGTCGAATCGAAGTAGGGAACCACGACGGCGTTGTAAGGTTCTCGGGTGCCCAGGTGGGAGAAGATGGCCCTCGAGTAGGGCGCTGGATTCTTGTTTTGCCAGGAGGGAAGGTAGGCGTTGTTGCCGCGCACGAGGCTCATGACGATGCTCTCGACGACGTCGTTCAGAAAACTCCAGCGCGACCACGGCGTGCGGCTGATCTGCTGGACGCGCCCTCCCAAGGACTGCTTGGCGCCGACCATGTCCTGATTGATATCCGCCAGAATGCGCTCGCGCTCTTCGGGGTGGTCGGAAAAGTACTGGTATTCCGCCGCGATTTCGTTGGTCCACCAGAATCGGATGTCGCGCTTGGGGCGGGGCAGGCGGCCGTCGGCAATCATCGCCGTGAGCGCGCGCGCGATTTCCAGCAAGTTGGCGCAGCCGCTACGGTCGTCATTGGCGGAGGTCTTCTCCTCCTGGAGATGTGCCGTCAGCACGATTGCCTGATCGTGATAGGTAGTGCCGCGAATGAAGCCTTCGACCATCCCCGAGCGACCCGGCTTGGTGGTTTCCGACTGGATCCTCAGCCGCACACGAAACTTGGGTGGCGTCGTGGGTGTGTCGGGGACGTCGGCGAAGATGTGGCTGGGAGCGCGTCCCGTCGTCCAGCGGCTGAGCATCAGGCCGGTGCGCGGCGATACCATGAACACCGGCGGCGCGGGCTTTTCGCCTTCCTTGGAGGCGCTGACTTGCGACCAAGCTACCTGGTCAGGAAAATCCGTCCAGGGGTTGGTGCGCGAGGAGTAATAGGAGACGATCCCCACGGCGCCGCGCGCCCAGTAGGCAAGCTCCCTTACTTTATCGATCTTGCCGTAGGCGAGCACGACCTTGCCGGAGACGTCTTTGCCCGCGTAGTCGCCTTCCATCACACCTTCTCCCACGTCAACCAGTTCGGCGGTGATGTCGGCGGAAGGGCTGTTGTCGGCTACCGAGGCCGGCGTCTCGCGCACATCGCCGAGCCGCATGGGCTTGGGCTCCAGGAGCCAGAGTTCGCCACCCTTGAGAGTCCAGCTCTGATCCACGGCCTTGGCCGAAGTGTACCAGGCGGGCAGGGCGATGTAGCTCACATCTTCCAACCCATAGTCCTTGGCTCGCGCCGCGACCCACCGGGCTTCCTTCTGGAAATCTTCGGCTCCCCCGGTCGGTGAGTGGTACATCACCAGCGAGCGGAGATTGTCATAAGCGATGTCGCCAGAAATTTCGTTCACCAGTTTGGTGTACGTTTCTTCCGGCAGGAACGGACTCTGCTGAGCAAGAGCCGAAAGGGGAACGAAACAGCCTGCCAGCACACACAAGACGCGGAAAGCCGGACGCATGCGCGACCTCCAGTTAATGAAGAGATAACACCGCAAAGTAGAGAAAAGGCCGCTTAGTATACCAGCGACTGCGGGAGGGGTGAGGCCGATCTCTGCGATTAGGGGCTGGATGTCGCCACCGGAACGACCGGAGACTTCATTGCGCGCGCTTCCGATCTCAACGTCGTGGGCCGACATGGAATCGTCTGGCGACGAGTTGACGCTTTTGCGAGCCCTCTGTTAGCATGAAGGTTTAAGCTGGAGGAAAAATTCCATTGAGAGTGGGTGTCCACACTTCGATTGCGGGTGCACTCGAGAACGCGGCGCATCACGCCAAGAAAATCGGCTGTGACACGTTTCAGATGTTTTCGGCCAACCCGCGCGGGTGGAGGACCTTGGACCCCACGCCCGAGGATTGCGAGCGCTTCCGGGGGGCGCGGGCAAAGCACGGCCTCAACCCCGTCGTCATCCATGACAACTACTTGATCAACCTGGCTGCGGCGGACGCGTTGATTCGCGAAAAGTCCGTTGCGGCCTTCCGGCGTGAACTGGAAAGGGCGGTGGTGTTGGGCGCCGATTTCCTGGTGACGCATCCGGGAAGCGCGAAGGGCGGCACCGCCTCGGAGGCCATCAGGACCTGTATCGAGTCTTTGCGCCAGGCGGGGCGGGGGCTGGCGCTGGACGGACTGACGATCCTGATCGAGAACACGGCGGGACAAGGCTCAGCAATCGGCCGGACATTCGAAGAGGTAGCGGAAATCATTGCCGACGCCGGCAAAGATCTGCCTATGGGTGCTTGCATCGACACCGCGCACTGCTTTGAGGCCGGTTACGCTATTCACACGCCGCCCGGCTTGACGGAAGTCGTGAAGCAACTCGACGCGACGGTGGGTATCGACAAGGTCCGCGTAATTCACGCCAACGACTCGCAGACGGCGTTCGGCTCGCACGCCGACCGCCATGAGCATATTGGCAAAGGGTTCATCGGGAAAGAGGCTTTCGGCCGGATCGTTTGTCATCCGAAGCTCCGCTCGATCCCGTTCATTTGCGAAACGCCCATCGACCGGCCGGGAGACGACAAGCGAAATCTTCAGATGATGCGCAAGCTGGCGGGGATTACGAGTCGACAGTCGACAGTCCACAGTCGACAGTAGATGTCGCGCGTGGCCGTCCGTTTTCTGAGCTGTCGACCGTTGACTGTGAACTGAGTAACGATGGATCCCAACTACGACCCGCAGAAAATCGAAATGAAATGGCAAAAGCGCTGGGACGAGCTGCAGCTCTTTGATGCCGACGAGGGCTCCGCGCGCAAGAAGTACTACGTGCTCGAGATGTTCCCCTATCCCTCCGGCGCGTTGCACATGGGCCACGTGCGCAACTACACGTTGGGCGATGCGCTGGCGCGTTATATGTGGATGAAGGGTTACAACGTCCTCCATCCTATCGGCTGGGACGCGTTCGGCCTGCCGGCGGAGAACGCCGCTATCAAACACGGGCGCGATCCGGCGGATTGGACGTTCAGCAACATCGACGTGATGCGCGGGCAGTTGAAGCGTATCGGCGTCAGCTACGACTGGCGGCGGGAATTCGCCACCTGTGCGCCGGAGTACTATCGCTGGAACCAGTGGTTCTTCCTGGAGATGTACAAGCGCGGCCTTGCTTACCGCAAGAGCAGCCGCGTGAACTGGTGCCCGCAGTGCGAGACGGTGCTCGCCAACGAGCAGGTGGTGGACGGCTGCTGCTGGCGCCACGAGGATACGCCGGTCGTCGAGCGCGAGCTCGAGCAGTGGTTCCTTAAGATCACGGCCTACGCCGACCAACTTCTCGAGGATATGCAGGTGCTGGTGCGCTGGCCCGAGCGCGTGCTCACCATGCAGCGCAACTGGATCGGCAAGTCGCTGGGGACGGAAGTGGACTTCCAGGTCTGCGAGTTGGAAGAACCGCTGCGCATCTTTACGACACGCGTGGACACGATATTTGGCTGCACCGCGGTGTTCGTGGCACCGGAGCATCCGATGGTCGAAAGACTGGAGGCCCGGTCCAAGTTCCCGGAGAAGCTGCGCGAGCAAGCCGAACGGCTCAAGGCGACGGCCGTCCGCGCCCGCGTCGACGTAAATCTGGAGAAGTTCGGCGTCGATACCGGCTTCAAAGCGCGCAACCCGTACAACAATGACCTGGTGCCCGTCTGGCTCGCGAACTTCGTGCTCATGGAGTATGGGTCCGGCGCCGTGATGGCCGTGCCGGCGCACGACCAACGCGACTTCGAGTTCTGTACGGCTTACGGGCTGCCCATCAGGCCGGTGGTGATGCCGGAAGATGGAGATCTCCCGGACAAACTTGAAGCGGCCTATGTTTCATACGGCAAGTTGGTCAATTCCGGCCCGTACAACGGCCTTACGTCGGAGCAGGCCATTGAGCGCATGACGCGCGACGCGGAGGCCAAAGGTTTCGGGAAGGGAACCGCCCAATATCGCATCCGGGACTGGGGGATCTCCCGCCAGCGTTACTGGGGCACGCCCATTCCGATCATTTACTGCGCGGCGTGTGGGATCGTGCCCGTGCCGGAAAAGGACCTCCCGGTCCTCCTCCCGGCGGGCGTCAAGTTGACGGGCCAGGGAGAATCGCCGCTGGCGAACGTGCCGGAGTTCGTTTCCACTTCCTGTCCGGGATGTGGCGGCGCCGCGCGGCGCGAAACCGACACGATGGATACCTTTGTTGATTCTTCGTGGTATTTCTACCGCTACACCGACCCGCAGATTTCCTCCGCCGCCATCAACAAGGATGCGGTCAAGCACTGGTTCGACGTGGACCAGTATATCGGGGGCATCACCCACGCCATCCTCCACCTGATCTACATGCGTTTCTTCACCAAGGTGATGCGGGATATCGGCCTGGTGGACTTTCCGGAGCCGGTGGCGCGCCTCTTTACGCAGGGCATGGTGCTCAAAGGCGGGACAGCGATGTCCAAGTCCAAGGGCAACGTGGTGGACCCCACGGAGATGTGCGGCCAATACGGCGCCGACACCGTCCGGCTTTACGTGATGTTCGCCGCGCCACCCGAAAAGGATTTCGACTGGAGCGATGCCGGGATTGAGGGTGCATCGCGGTTCCTGGGGAGGGTCTATCGATTGGTCGCCAAGCACGCCGATAAGTTGTGTGATATCAAGCCATTTCGGTCAGAAACCAAAGTAACACTTGAACCTGGTTCCGCCGGCCTCAGCCCCGAAGACCGTCGCCTGCTCCGCAAGGCGCACAAGACGCTTCGGCACGTTACCGAGGACATGGAAGGCCGCTGGCATTACAACACCGACATCGCCATGGCCATGGAACTGGTGAACGAGCTGACGGAGATGGAAGGCGCTTTTGAAGCCGGGAGGATTCAGCCCGCAGTTTTCAAGACCGCAATCGAACACCTGGTTGTAGTCCTTTCGCTATTCGCGCCGCATGTTGCGGACGAACTATGGGAAGGGCTTGGGTATAATGAACCTCTCCTCAAGGTTTCCTGGCCGGTCTATGATCCCGAACTTGCCGCCGAAGAAGAACTGGAACTGCCCGTCCAGGTGAACGGCAAGCTGCGCGGGCGTATCCGCGTGGCCGTCGCTGCCACGGAAGAGGAAATCCGCGCGCGCGCCCAGGCGGAAGAAAAAGTGGCGTCGTACCTCAACGGCCGCCAGATCGTCAAGATGATCGTGGTCCCGCAGAAGCTGGTCAATATCGTTGTAAAGTGACGAGGGTACGTGTCGTAACCGTCGTTCCCGCGCAAGCGGGAATCCAGGTGCCGACCCTCTGGACCCCCGCTTCCGCGGGGGTGACAGCCAAACAGCGCAATTCTTGTGAGACACAACCGAGGGGCAAAGTGTGTTCTTGACTTTTGACGACAAGTTTGATAGACTAGTTATTTGGAGATCGTGGGCTGGGGCAGACCGTTGCCCTGCACGGTCTGCGATCTTGCGGACCGACTTGTTGGCGGGCGATCGATGCTCATGGGATCGAAAATCAAGGCCAAGGCAGAACCCTTCGGGAATCGCGGACCCCACAAAACGGGGTTTGCGCCAGCCTGCTGTTGCTGTAGCGGCGACGTGTGGTCGCCGCAGGGGTCCGGCGTGCATAGCTCGCCGCTACATGGGAAACGCCCGCTAGGTCGCGGCCCTTATATATAGGAGAGAATGAAGCTAGACAACCCTTTAGAATCATCGCGTTACAATTTTTTGGACAAAGCGAACCAACGATGTTGTTGAAAACAAAGGGACTGATGAAAAACTCCGCGAAGCAAGCATGTTGTTGATAAGGAATAAGTTGGAAATTCTGCGAGAGAACCCGGACCTAGACTGGTGGGAGACTGAGGTCAACTCCATCGGCCAATTGACCGCAACTCCCGGCCTTCGCTTTTTCGAGGGACCGTGAATCCGTGTTATTCTCCCATATGACTCCTTCTTCCAAAATGATTCCACCACGTCCCATCGTCGTTCTGGATTTCGGCTCTCAGTACACGCAGCTCATCGCCCGGCGCATTCGGGAGATGAACGTCTATTCCGTCATCGTCCCTTGCAACATCCCTTTCGACCAGCTCGTGAAGATGTCGCCGCAGGCGCTAATTCTTTCCGGCGGACCGTCGTCGGTGTACGACCCAGCCGCGCCGGTGTGTGACGAGCGCATCCTGAAGATGAATCTGCCGGTGCTGGGGATTTGCTACGGGTTGCAATGGATGTCCCACAAGCTGGGCGGCAAAGTCGAGCCTGCGTCGCGGCGCGAGTACGGGTTTGCCCAACTCGATATTGCGGGAACATCGGAAGTTCTCAAAGGGATTCCGACTCCGCTGCGGGTGTGGAACAGTCACGGCGACCACGTGGCGGCTGTGCCGGCGGGATTCCAAATCACGGGGCGCACGGAGAACGCCGTCTCCGTCATCGAGAACTCGCAGGCGAAGTTGTACGCCGTCGAGTTTCACCCCGAGGTGCGGCACACCGACTGCGGCAGCGAAATCCTGAAGAATTTCGTTCAGGGCATTTGTGGCATCCGACCCAACTGGTTCCCGCGCTCGTTCATTGACGAGACGGTGGAGCACGTCCGCGCGCAGGTTGGCGACGGCCATGCCCTGTGCGCGCTCTCAGGCGGTGTTGACTCGGCGGTGGCCGCAACGCTGGTCGGGAGGGCGCTGGGAGACCGGCTGGTTTGCGTGTTCGTGGACAACGGAGTATTGCGCAAGAACGAGTTCGAGCTCGTCACGGCGAAACTTCGTGAGCAGGCGCATCTGAACGTCCGTGCCGTCGACCGGTCGAGACGTTTCCTCGACCGTTTGCGCGGCGTGACCGACCCGGAGCGAAAACGCAAGATCATCGGAGAAGAATTCATCCGCGTCTTTGAAGAGGAAGCGCGCACACTCGGCAATCCTGGATTCCTGGTGCAGGGAACGCTTTACCCGGACGTGATCGAATCGGTTTCAGTCAAAGGCCCGGCTGTGACCATCAAGAGCCACCACAACGTCGGCGGCCTGCCGGATGATCTGCAGTTCAAGCTGATTGAGCCCCTGCGCGAACTCTTCAAGGATGAAGTTCGGGTGGTGGGCAGGGAACTCGGCTTGGACGAAGAGATTGTAAGCCGACAGCCCTTTCCGGGTCCGGGCCTGGCCGTACGGATCGTCGGAGAAGTCACCGAGGACCGCCTGCGGATGGTCCGTGAGGCCGATGCGATCGTCGTGGATGAAGTGCGCGCGGCGGGCCTCTATCACCATCTCTGGCAGTCGTTTGCCGTGCTTTTGCCGGTTTCGAGTGTGGGGGTCATGGGGGACTTGCGCACTTATGCCTCAACTATTGCCGTGCGCGCGGTCGAGTCGGAAGATGGGATGACGGCAGACTGGGCCAAGCTGCCCGCACCTCTATTGGAACGGATCGCCACACGGATTGTCAATGAAGTGAAGGGTGTAAATCGGGTGGTACTGGATATTACGTCCAAGCCGCCTGGCACCATCGAGTGGGAATAAATCACCTCTCGGCGGCGGAGGTAACCCTCCTTCGGGCCGCACGGCAGGTGGCTGGGGAAGGTCTTAACGGCTGGCTAGCTTCTGAGCCATGTAGAGCAGGAGTTGGCGATCTTTCTCCTTGATCTTGCTCAGAAGACGCCTTACCTTCTCAAAGAAGCGGTTTTCCTTCACCGCCTCTGCGTCCAGGGCCAACTCTTCCGTAGTTGTCCGCTTGCTCAGATTCGGCAAGGGAGGCGGCTCCTCTCCCTCATAGAACAACTGGTAAAGAGGGATTTCGAGCGCGGCCGCCAGCTTCTCCAGGGTCTGGATCGACGGGACAGTGTGCCCGTTTTCCACCCGTGAGATGTAGCAGCGGAGCAGCCCTGTGCGCTTTTCGATATCACCCTGGGAGAATTCTCTTTCTTCGCGTAAAGACCGTAATCTTGTGCCGATGACCATGATGGTATTCTTTCATACCGTACAAATTTGGTCAACCAGATTTTGCGGTGGGCAACGCGGGGAGGGTCAGCAGGGGCTGTAACCTCTACCAAGCCTTCTTCGTCACTTGAGATGAGGAAGGCGCGTCCAATGGCACCCGGATGGCAGGTCTACCAGGCCAGGAACCCGAAGAAGTTCAGTGGATTCGGGACGCTCAGCGCGGTGAGCGCGAGGCCTTCGGTTCCTTGGTGGAACGTTATCAGCGGCGGGTCATCTCCCATGTCTCCCGGTTGGTCCGGCGGCGGGAAGACGTGGAGGATATTGCGCAGGAGATTTTCATTAAGGCGTTTCGGGCCATCCACACCTACAATTTTCAGGCGTCCTTTGCGGCATGGCTTTCGAGGGTTACGGTCAACCACTGTTACGACTACTTGCGAAGGGAGCGCGCCTCCCACATCAATTTCGAGTGGCAGGTGCCCGACGGGGTCCCGAGCGAATTCGATACGAGTGTGGAGAAGGCGAAGGAAAGATCCCTCGATCCCGAACAGCAGGCCACGTTGCGTGACTTGGTGGGGAAGCTCCTCGAACGCGCGCCGGTCGACGATCGCATCGTCTTGGGACTGAAAGAACTGGAGGGCATGTCGGTGGAGGAAATCGCCGAGATTCTCGGGCAGAAGGTGAGCACCATTAAGGTGCGGCTCCACCGTGCCCGGAAACGGATGCTCGAGGATTTCAGGAAGTGGTCAGGGGGAAAATGAGCCATGCAATGTAAGGATGTCCGCCGTTCACTTTTGGAAGGCTGGCCGCAGGATACTCCTGAGTCGATCCGCAGCCACCTCTCGACTTGCCCGGAGTGCAGCATTTACGCGCGTGATTGGGGCTTGTTGCGGGCGGGCTTCCAGGCGCTGGCCAGCGAGCCGGCGCCGGAACCCTCGTGGGGATTCACCGCACGCCTCCTGCGGCGCCTGGAAGAAGCTCCAGCTCAGACAACCTTTGGGGAGGAATTCCTCGAGCGGGTGGGCCGGCGAGTGGTCTACGCCGCCGGCCTTCTGGCGCTCATGCTCCTGCTCGTACTGGCCTTGCCTTCCTCGGGGCCGTTGCGGGGCCCAACGGCCGCAGAGCTTTACAGTGCGCAGACGGAAGTAGCGACCGTGGAAAACAATTCGTTGTTCGCGGATGAGCCCGCCGAGGGGTTCGAGGTTCAGCCCGGAACTTCGGAGAATGGCGGAATCGAGAAGAAACAATGACGCGTCGCGCTTACCTTTATTTCATCCTGACATTCCTGCTGGGCGTCGTCGTCGGGGGATCGGCCGTGCTCTTCTACGGCTGGCATAGCGGCCACTGGCATCGGCGTCCCGACAGGCAGCGGATTGTTCGCCACATGACGCGCGAACTGAAGCTCACGCCCCCTCAGGTCGAACAACTCAGCAAGATTATGGAGGAGTCTTTCAAGAAAATGTCCGACCAGAGGAAACAGGTGGAGCCGCAACTCAAAGCTATCCATGATGAGACTACAAACCGCATCCGGCAGATCCTGACCCCGGAGCAATTGACGAAGTTCAACGAGATGGTTCGGCGCTTCGAGGATCGAAGAAGCCGGGAGAGGCCACCGCCGCAGTGACCTGATGGTCCGAGGCCACCCGT
>Ga0315284_10015619_pt1 | contig 10792 bp, 9 predicted proteins | sample YL17G09_16_MG_FD_203696 | JGI IMG/M metagenome (GOLD analysis project Ga0315284, IMG submission 203696) | Sediment microbial communities from Yellowstone Lake, YNP, Wyoming, USA - YL17G09_16 | ecosystem: Environmental > Aquatic > Freshwater > Lake > Sediment | place: USA: Wyoming | collected...
GCAAGCGCGATAGCCGGATCAAGATTTAGGGTGACTGTGTTGCCAGCATTCACAGCGGTGATGTTGGTCCCGCCAGCAATTAAGATATCTCCGACTACGGGAGAAAGAGAGTTGATTGTGTCTACGTCAGAAGCTCCAGGAGATGAGATAGCCCATGTGGCTACTCCAGCTGCGCAACTGGTCATTATCCAGGCTTGATTGGAGGTTTGATTGATCCAAACTTGGCCTACAAGATATCCAGTATCAGTTGCCGTAGGGCTTCTAAATGCAGCGATTGGTTTTGGAAACACATCGACTACCGCCGAAGGGAATCCATATACTGATTGAGAGAGTGGTCTAAGTTTTGCCATAAACATTTCCTTTTGTAAAGTTTATCCTTTAACCTCATCCTACAAAACGGAGTAACTTATGTCAAAAGAAAATACTAAAGATTTAAAAATAAGTCTATCGGTACTGTCGGTTATATTGGTCCTGTTGACTTTAATGGACCAATGGGTTATATTGGTTGCAATGGATTGTTCCAATGGAGGTGCAATATAAAGAAAATAGGTTGTGAAGGTATAAGAAGAACACTTGGATCTTTACTGACTCAAGTAGGTTTTTGTGGCGAGAGAGTGATCATAACAAGGAATTTTAAAGAAGTGGCCGTTATGATATCTTGGGATGACTGGAAGATGATAGAGAAGATGTTTAGAGAGATTGATGAGAAGAGGCAGTTGAAGGAGTAGGGTATGATGATGATATTTTGGTTAGGCGTTCTTTGGTTAGTTATTGAAATAAAAGTTAGATGTTCAGATTAATATTATTATCTATCAAAAGTAGCGTCAGTGATTCCCTGTTTTAAAAAATGAGGTAATACTGGGATTTGATTTAATGCATACATCGTGAGTTCTTTCTTAGCGATTTTTGCAAATAAATCCATTTTTCTCGACAATAAAGATTTTTTAGCTTCTTCAGCTGCTTTAGTCTTTTGTTTTTCTAAAGCTTTCATTTGTTCTTCGTATTTCGCTACTTCTTCTTCCCATTTTTCAATTTCAGCAATTCTTTTTTCAAAGATCGCCACAGTTTCTTTTCCGAGTGTCTCTTTCAAATATTCTCTTGTATTTACATCTCTAATAGCTTCTTTGATATCTTTATGAGTTATTTCATTTGGAGTTTTGTTTTTCATTATTTTAGCAATTCCAGCATCACGAGCAATTTTGTCAAACTGCTTTTCACGCTCTGGAGAAGTCTTGCTTTTTTGTCTGTATAACTTTATCCTTTTTACGTCTTCAAGTTCTTTAACTATATCTTTGGCAGGAGCTTCGTTAAACCATTTTTGCGATTTAATCTCAAGCTCTCCTACATGAGGTGCTGCTTCTTCTTCGGCATGAATCTCAGACACTTTACGAAGAATATTGTTTTTCTCTTCTCGTGTAACTCCAATACCAAGATCATCAAGAGTTTTTTCTATTGCTATTTTTTTACTAATTGCGCCTTTATTAAATTGACCTTCTTTTTCAACAATCCCTTTTAAACTATCTTCAATAATATCTCTTCTGACCGCTTGTAAAAGAGTTTTTCCTTCTGGTGTTTTTAAAAAGATAGGCTCCAGAAATTTATAAGTGTCTGGCTTCTTCATGTTTTCGTAAAGAGAGCTATATTTCACATTTTTTAAATTTAGAAATGGCGTTATTTCTTCTTTATTTTTAAAAATAGGCGCATATTCTTCTTTGTAGAATTTATCAGCTTCAACGAAAGCTTTTAGTGCTTTTGGGTTATCCTCTAATGATTTGAATATCTGTTTGTTTATAATTTCTGTGAGGCGACCATATTTATTTTCAGGATCATTCTCAAAACGGTGCTTCATCCCGCTTCGAAGTTCCTTAATTCTTTTTGAGAGAAATGATGTTTTAATGGGAATATGTTCAAATTCTGGAGTTGTTTCTTCAATTGGCTTTATAACTTCGCCAAACATATATTTTTCATATTCTTCTTGTTGTTTGCTAAGTTTTCTTGGAGGTTCTTTTTTTACCTCTTTTCTTGTTTCCTTCAATAATTTTTCTGCTTCTTGCACAACGTCTTTTTCTACTGGATCACTAGAATCTTTCCAATCATTAATCAGAGATTGAAGTTCAGGGGTCATTTCTTCGGTTGGTCTTTCTATTTTACTTACTAATTTATCGCCTAATGTATATTTCTCATTAGCTTCTTCCATTACAGCGCGTTCATCTTTATTAACAATGTTTTTTGCTGATATGCCAGTATCTCGTGGTCCAGGAGTTTTTAACTTAGAAACTGTTTCTCCAACTTTTTCGGTAGGAGTAATTGGTTCTTGTGGAACTTCAGGAGGACGCCCTTCCTTAAAATATTTTGCTATATCCTCAGATCGCTCAAATTCAGTTTTAGGTTCTTCACCTATTTCAGGTCTTGGCCCAGGAGGTGTTGGCTCTTGAGGAGCTTTTTCAGGTGCTTCTAGAGCTTTTTCTCCAATAACCATCCCCAATATTCTTGATATAAAGCCAGATAATTTTTCAGGTACATTGTGTTCTAACAATGAATTATATAGAGTCATCGATAAAGCAGCAGATGTAGTCCTAAGCCCTTTACTAGACATTGCAGCTACATCAGACCCAACACTCATACTTTTCTGAAGAGGAGTTTTTGCTTCCATAGGAACTCCTTGTTCTTCTAACCAATTATATATTTTACCAAGTGTTGGAAGAAATTCGGCTGCTTTTTTTACTCCTTTATCAAGATCTTCCCTTAAAGTTTTATCGTCATATTCTATTCCATGAGTTTCAAGATTATTTTTAAATTCTTGAATTTCTTGCTCATTAGGCCCTAAGTATTCTAATCCTTCAGATAAAGCCTCTGCTCCAAAAGTACCTATTGCCATAGGAATACGAGCTTGAGGTATTGCCCATGGTAGAGATTTTACAGCTTGCATTCCAGTTCTCACACCAGACCATAAAGTATCTTCGGGCTTTTCAAGATCTTGCTCAGATTTAGCCCAAACATCAGGATTTTTTACGCCAAGACTAACTCCAAAAAGTTCTGAAGTATGTGGTGAAGGGAATCGTTTCAAGGATTCTTTAGGATTTTCTCTCCCTACGACTCGTAGTCCAGTTCGTCCAGGTTGCTCTTCTATGTTTTTAGGACTAAATTTTTGTGGCTCCCAAGTTTCTCCTGTTGATTTGTAAATCTGTCCTTTTTCATCTTCCATTAATACGCCAGTTGAATCACTAGGATTTGGGAAAGCTTCAAATTTTTTGCCTATATAGTATTCATCTTGTCCATAAAGTGGTATTCCTTCCCATTCTTTTGCTTCTCTTAGATTCTCTTTTGGCATTTCAAAAGGCTTTTCTGCTTGAACTTGTGGTTGTACTTGTGACTGTGGAGTATAAATTGGAATACCAGCCCAAGAAGATTGGTCTGTCATTGAAGTGATGCTCCTTTTTGTATCGCTGTACCTAAATTTACTGTGTCTATTTGCACAATGCGTCCATCTGGGAGTTTAACGCTGACTTTATCTTTCATGCTTTCCAATGTAGGTGATCCAGGAGAAAGAATTTGATGCATTTTTTCTTGGTAAGCATCCATTAAAGGCTTAGCTTTTGCAAGTACAAGACCTCTAAAATCTTCAGGTTTTGTTTTTCCCTGATATTGTAATCTTAATTGGTTCATGGCATCATATTCAGCATTTATCATTTCACCATTAGTATACATTAATTTAATAATTGCCAATCTTCCTTCGGGCGTCTGTACCAACGTAGGGAAGGTTTTTAACATAGCTCCAATTTCAGATTGCATTACCTTCCCCATTCCACTATAAGCAGAAAGTCCGCTTGGCAATAGATCGTTTGTTACTTTTTGAACTATGTCTTCAGTTGGATTAGTGAATAATGAAGTATCCCATCCGCTTAATGTTATGAGTCTATTTTTAAAAGTGTTTATATCCCCTTTTTTAGATAGTTCTTCTAGAGATTTTAATTCGGCCATATTTTTGAAGTTTTTTTGCCATCTATCTGTAGTACTGTCAATATATTTATTAGGTATTACATTCATTTCTCGCTGATGGGTCTCTCTAGCACGCTCATTATTTTCTATTTTTAGTTGAGTATTAATTTCTTCATTTACAAGATGTTTCTCCGCCCTTCTCTCTGCCCTTCTTTCCTTCTTCTGCTTATTCGTCGCCCTAGACGCATTTAAAGATTTCTCGAACTCAGCATCTGACATTTGTGGAGCAGTGTATCTACCTTCTTCTCTACCAGGCTGATTAGTTGCTTCTGCACCAGGCAAAGGAGGAGCTTGCGGTCCAGGAGTAGCAGTACCCCTACGAATAGTTGGTCCAGTTTGAGGTCCAACTTGCTTTTGGCTTTCTGGAATGCCCATTATGTTCGGCGCGACATTGTTGGCCATAAGCTCTGTGTTCTGAGCCTGAGCCTTGGTTGCTTGCAACATCTCTTGTTGTTGAATGGTCGGAGTTTTGTTCTGTTGACCAGTTGCTATTGGAGGCTGATTTTGACCTGTTGCTTGCGCGCCAGACGCCATTGGCCCTTCAGCAGGGTAGTCGTATGCCGTTGACTGAGATTGTCGCGCCTGGGGCGCTTTAGAGGCCTGACCAGATTGAGCAGTTTCACTTAGCATGGAGTTGAGACCTTCTTCGCCTAGATAGTCTTGTAGTTTGAAGTAGGAGTCTTGACCCATAATAGTTACAGCTTCAATGATTTTTTGTCTTTTTGAAGGGTCTTTCTCAAATGAGGCTATCGCGACACCTTGTTTATGCCACTCATCATGCTGGCGCGCCAATTGCTTCTCAGCGAGCAGGTTATTAAGTTTGGCATTAACCATCTTTTCAGATGTCTGAGCTATTCCTGCTCCAAATCCCCTTCCAAGTTCCGCTCCAAAAGAAGGAGTTGAAGGAGCTGGTTGCATGTTAATTATCGATCCTAATGGCATAAATTACCCCGTTCCAAAATTTCCTTAATGAACACCTATAATAGACGTATCAGAAGGAGTACTAGATGCAGGTGCTGCTCCGCTTCCACTTCCCCAACCACTAAGGGCATAATTTCCTATAGCCTGACCTATCCCTGGAGCCGCGTATTGCATAAATCCAGGCTGTCTAGGTTGGCCAGGAGTATTCGTATATCCAAAAGAAGGAACACCAAATGCTTGATTTACTATTCCCATCATATTTCCAGTTTGCATCTGAGCCATATTTGCTAGGTTTCCAGCAGCACCAGACCGCAATTGCTCGCGCAGCATAGCAAGTCGTTCTGAAAGGTTTGAAGCTGCACCACCCATTGCTTGATTAAATCCAGAAGAATTCCTCGCTCCAAGTGCTGTAAATCGCTCAGCCACTTCAGGGGCTATTTCTTGGTTAAATTGAGTCATCAGAGGCTTTTCGAATTTCGCGGTATCCCCTTTTAGAATTCCCTGGTAATAGTCCTTTGCCTGTTTAAACATAGGAGAATTGAGAATGTCTAATGCTTTAGGATTTATTCTTTTCAATATATCCTTATGAATTTTCTTTTCAGCATGAGTGAGCGTTTTATATTTCTCTAATTTTGGAGATGAGCCTCCACTCTTATGTCCACTATGTGAGCTGATAGACTCATAAACCATATCAGCAGCCATTATTGCTGCGGGAATCCAAGCCATAAGTAACCTCTCGTTTTTCTTTATCTTAGCAGTTATAGAATTTTTTGTAAGGAAATATTTTAATTTTTCAGATATTCGATGCTGACATAGCCAGAAGTAATCGCTGGTGCCGCTGCACCATTAGTAATAATTATTTGAGTGGGTGTTGATTGGATCTCTATCTGCTGATTCACATTCGCTACAGAAGCGTATGGGACTGACCGAGAGTCAATAGCAGTTGTACAACATCCACCAATGAAAGTAGTTTGAACTATCCCTTTTATTCCATGAGTTATAGGGAGAGTTGCTCCCGCTGCAATAGCTCCAAACGAAAAAACTCGTCTAAACCCATTTCGTCTTTTCTGTGGATCAGCGGGGTTGTAAAACTGTTTCCCTGTTAACTGCTCGAACTCTTCATATAGGGCTATTTCCTTAAGATTTATCGCAGCCGCTGCTTTGGAGTAAATGTCCGTTAGCTTTAACCTCAACGCAGCATCATCAGGGGGAAAGTATTCTGTTGCTGGAATAAAACTCGACTCTGTATTAGCTGGCTGATATGTCACTGTATTAATCTCGCGTTCTTGCTAATGTATAAAACCATCGCATGCATGGTGAAGTCCTCTGAGCATATATCTTCATCAAACATTTGGGCATTACTCATAGAGAGTTCAATGCAGAAATTCTGGCAAATTGTTTGGACATATTGCCTATGCCAAATCTTACTTTGATATTGCTGTAGAGGTATTAAAGCTAGATTCTCCGGCCTAGTCAATATGATATTTGAGCCTAGGTTGCCAAATGTATTTGCAGGGTCCTTTATTGAAGGGAAATAGCCACATTCATCTATGAAAATCTGAGCGGTTACCTCTCCATCGTTTGTCTTGTCAAGAAGGAAGTCAACATAACCCAACCGAGCCTGGCCGCCTTGTTCATAAAAGGGAGCAAAAGCCTTTGTCTTTAGTTTAAAGTTGTTCACCACAGACAATTGTCCGCCGCCTATATAATTTCCGCCAGGACCAAGGTTTACATTCGCGAAAGTTGAGTCTTGAAGTGTTATCACGTTATTTGAAAGAACTCTTACCAAATAAATTTTTCCATTCAATGAAGAATAGTCGGGAGGACCAGTCGCTGCGATTATACCAGTGACCTTGACAAACGTCCCACTTATTAGATTGTGATTTGGACACGTGAACTGTGTGGGATTCAACGTACCATTTATCCCGGAAATTGGTAATGAAACCTCATTGATAGAACTTTCATCCAAGACAGAAACATACCCGACTTGGTTCCCTGCTACTACAAGAGGAAACTGGGACTGTAAAGACCCGCTACCCCATGTAGCTTCCCATTGATCCCATCTATCATAAGAGAGAGTCGCCCAAGTTACGTCAGATCCCCTCTGATAGTATCCTAAACAGGTAAATGAATCGTTGAATATAGAAAAAGTTTGATTTCGATAATTGTAAACAAGCAACTTGTTGGGATATACCTTTCCAGTGGACCAATCGGTATAAGTCCAGTAGACGGTTTCGAGATAAAAATCCCTTATTCCATGAACCCTGTCTACTCCACTATTTCTGTTTTTTATATCGAAAATTTGATAAGGGATTTGTACGTCAATTCTAGTTACATTGACAGAATCATCAAGCGTTATTGCATAATTTCCAACAGTTAGAATGCCATTATCAAATGGAATCGCTGAAAAGGTTGATTCAGCCCCTAACTCTGTATTTATTTTTTCTAGAGCAAAAGGAGTCGTTCTAATCCCTGTATAGGTCAGTTTATAGGATGATCGCTCACATTTAATCAGCAAAACGTCTCGCACAAATTCAGCAGTGACAATCTGTTCTGACGTTGGTATATCGACATAACCCCCATATCCAGGAATATCACTAGCCCACGCTCCAACTGTTGTCCACTTCGGTCCTGCACCAACGACACCAATTGTCAAGGGTGTTCCATTCTGACAGAAGCGCACCCTATTTGGATAATGCACAACACCAGTACCGAAATCACCCTCGTATGTATTCATTGCGATGAGTCGATTCTTATAGGCAAGCATTATCTTACATTGGAGCAACTTTGTAGGAGTAGCGACATTGTCTGCGGCCACAATCGGAGCGAAATTTGTCCAATCTACGCTATTCCAGTACCTAATTGGATCAGGTGTGCTGATATTGAAGTTTGTTGCCCATATAATCTTGCCAAATGCGTCATTAAAATAATTCGTCGTCCAAAAAAACTGTGCGTCATTACCGTTCCACACAGTAGGCGTGGTTGCTGGTAATTCTCTAAACTGATTATTGAAAATTTCATAGGCATATTTTTGGTCAAACGCTATAAGTTCTTCGTTGTTGATGTCATCAATTTCACGACGTTTTAATCCCATTACAGGTAATGTTGGGTAATATGCACCAGTGAAAGTGGCTGCAGCAGCAACAAAAGGAGCTGAAAAAATTATTGTCAGGTTGCCTAATGCATAATTTATCGTGGCAGAAGTTATAGGAGCGCCACCAACTACCGTTGTTGTGCCATCGCCTAAGGTATCTGTAATTGTCCAACCACCAGCGATCGTGATCACTAATGGATCAGCTATGGTGCCTGGTTGCAGTTGCGCATTAGGCTCAGTTGCAAGTAGGGTCAATCCAGTGAAGATAGAAAAGACTTCTGCGTGAGGATATACTCCTGCCCAGCCTTCAACAATATTTCCCATATCTTCAGCAGCAAGAACCCTACGTAATCTCCCCAAATGAGTAAATCCACGCCTCTTTATGACCCTTCCTCTCCAGACAAGTGCATCTTCAATTACTGAAAATGCTTTTTCAGGGATAAGGAATGGCTCGTGGTATGTCTCTAAACCGCTATCTTCTTCATAGTTTGCAATGTAATGTGGAGTATAACCCATTAATTCACCTTATATTAAGCAGGGCCAATTGCAATCCATGTACAGTCATGGGAGACACTATGGGTATTTACAATATAAAATTTTGTTTGGGTCGGAACAGTAGTTGTGCTGACGAACATAGGAGTAGCACTAGCTCCTGCTTGGCGTTGAGCAGTTACAAGGACACAATAGGGTGCTGCGGAAAACTTTATTGGAAATTTAATGGCATTACTTTCATTTGGGTCATGGCCAACATCAGCAGCATTAACATACCCCCATTGAATTAAAAATCCACCCGGCAGAAAAGATGAGCCAGCTCTTTGATTGGGCAACAAAGGCATAGGATTTACCCAAGCAGGGTCTCCCAAACAAGACATCTGTATCTCTGTACCACTACTTTTTCTTCTTAAGAATACTTGTGGATCAGTTATGGCTTGAGCTAGGACGTCTTTTGTATAAAGAGCAAGCTCGGTAGCACCTGTCGCTGGTCCAGCGGCTGGAGCAAGAGCTTGCGATACAAGAGAACAGTATTTATGTTTACCACGATAAGCCACCGTTGCATCGTTAAATGTATAGTGGTTCAGCGCGAAAACAGAGTGAATAGACCCAAAATTATCAAGAATGTCTTGCTGTGAATCTGTTGGTCTATCCCCTGCTTGCGGAATAAGTGGATTATAAGTCATCAAATACCTCCAAACATATTCCCAAATGGGAACTGTGCAAATTGAGTTTGTTCTGTATAAATACTTGCAGTCCTCTCACTTGAGTACTGCGTTATGGTGCGCCGTTGGACGAGTCTCATCTGTTCGTCAAGTAATGGTCTAAACTTCGCCATATTCTCGAAATCGGCGTTGTCAGCGAAGATTTTGTCTGCGGCTCCATATGCGAGAAGTTGCCACCATTCCATCAATTGAGGGGTGTCGCCTACATTCACTAGAGATGTCGGATACTTAAACGCCTCAAAACTGACCATATAGGCTTGATCTGGCACGGGATAGAGCATGAATTGGTTATTGAAGTAGATTACAGATTGAGGGCGTGACGGGCGATAGGCTACGTATTGAGCATTAATTGGCTGCAAGTTGTCTATATTGCTAGCGAAATTGGTTAATGTGAAAGCGCCAGTGATGTAGTTGATTGTCCCACGAGCGGCGGCTGGATTACAATTGAGGTCTGCGGGATCAAAAAGGTTGCCTTGGCCATCATCGATTAGATTTATAGAAGGAGCTATGCCGTTAGTACCAGCAACCCCTTTCCCTGAGAAAAGAATTCCCCAAATGATGTCTCTTGGCAAAACTGTCGTAGAACCTGAATAAGCCCCTGGTGGGTTGCGTTTGTATCCTTGCATGATGTAGGTTGTAGTCAATATACCTGTGTAAGGACCAGGAGTGCCGTTACCGACAGCAACGGAGTCTTGTTTGTATTGGAAGGTTGAGTTGACCCTGTAAAAATTTTCCCTACTCTGGGTCATATAAGACTGGTAGCCAGCAATGTAGACGGGCGGCATGTTAACGAGGTAAACTTCTGGGTCGAAATCATAGATCGCTTGATTAGCAGTTGTGAGGAATTGATAGTTAACTTTCAGCGAATCAAGCTTTAAATGTTCTGGGAGGTCGTAAACATAAAAAGTGTTGATGTAATTATCTATCTCTCCATTAGTTATCTGTGAGTCAGAGGTGCGTCCTGTAATACGTCGAACCTTATTACGAATGTCTTGCAATGTGGCTACCACAAAAAAACTCCTTTACTAAACAGTATCAAACTCAACTGAATCAAACGCGTACCGACGAGTCCACTTAGCTGGAACAACCAACGGAACAATGATTCCGCCGTCTTCCCTGCTCGCAGGAGCGTTCCTTTCGTTATCCCACTTGAAACCATGCGTGGGATATTGGCATGAATTCACCTTGCCATTTAGTTGCTTGGCGGTGACATCGATGCCGTTAATGTGCCGCGCGACATACAAAGGAATCTCATATGTCTCGCCATCTTGGAGGACCTGGCTAAAGGGTGGAATCCCTGGATACTTCACAACAAAAACATGCTGTGAGTCCCCTGGAATTGCATAGTTCTTAAATTTCCCCTTGACAAGTCTTGTCTCTTCCTTGATGAACTTATTCAAAAGGTCTTTTGCTCGTTCCTTGACAGATTTGGGAAGATTAAGTTCCTCTAATTTCTTGTCAGCAACGTCACTAAAAGTGATCTCTTCTTTAGGTTCTTCTACTACTTTTTCAATTGGTTCTTTAGTTTTTTTTCTTGGCATGTGCAACCCTCCTTGTTAAA